>Ga0181591_10005780_pt1 | contig 10738 bp, 8 predicted proteins | sample 071ome_33_FD_133757 | JGI IMG/M metagenome (GOLD analysis project Ga0181591, IMG submission 133757) | Coastal salt marsh microbial communities from the Groves Creek Marsh, Skidaway Island, Georgia - 071412AT metaG (megahit assembly) | ecosystem: Environmental > Aquatic > Marine > Intertidal zone...
GCTCGCAGTCGTGGTTGCGGGGTCGTCATGGTTCACTGACTCCTGACGAGATGCATGTCCCCCTTCTCTTCTTCACGACCTGAGAGCCCATGAGCGAGACCACACCCGAGTTCGAGGTCACCGAACCTCGCCCCACCAGCCCGCCCACCGAGGTTGCCCGGACCGAGGTAGAAGTCGTCGATCCGGTCGATGCCGACGAGGTCGATGAGACGGTCGATCACCCGGCCAAGGTCATGCGGATCGGGGCGATGATGAAGCAACTCCTCGAGGAGTTGCGCTCGATGGAACTCGACGAGCCGAGTCGCGACCGGCTTCGCGATATCTATGACACGTCCGTGTCCGAGCTCGGAGCTGCCCTTTCGCCGGACCTGCGCGACGAGCTCGGGCGGTTGGCGTTGCCATTTTCTGCTGACGAAACGCCGACGGCGGGCGAGTTGCAGATCGCCAAAGCCCAGCTGGTTGGCTGGCTCGAGGGGCTGGTTCAGGGGATGCAGGCGATGTTGTTCGCGCAGCAGATGGCAGCGCAGCAGCAGCTCCAGTCGATGCGCGGGGAACTCGGACCGTCGTCTGACGACCCGTCGTCTGAGCCGTCTGAGACCCGTCCAGGCACCTATCTCTGAGCTCGGCACCGACGAGTTGCACATGGCTCTTGTGGGGGCTCGTCGGGCCGGGTAGGTTCGAAATCACACCCGTGTGATTTGTCCACAGGGGGTCCACAAGCGCTTCCACAGGTGCGGCTGGGCCCCAGCCATGCTGAGGAGCTCGTCTATGGCGGATTCGTTCGCCCACCTTCACGTGCACACCGAGTATTCAATGCTCGACGGTGCGTCGAGACTTGACGAAGCGATCGCCGCGGCCGCGGCCGACGGGCAGCCGGCGATGGCAATCACCGATCACGGCAACATGTACGGCGTCCTCGACTTCTACCGGGGGTGCAAAGACCAGGGTGTTAATCCGATCATCGGCACCGAGATCTATCTCGCTCACGAGAGCCGAACCGAACGACCCAGCCGACGGGGCAAATCCGATGATTCCGGCGGCGATGTCGGCGGGGGCAAGAAGCTCTACTACCACGCCATCCTGATGGCGGAGAACAATGTCGGCTACCAGAACCTGATCCAGATCTCTTCGAAGGCCTATCTCGAGGGCTACCACTACAAGCCCCGAGCGGACTGGGAGCTGTTGGATCAGTACAGCGAGGGGGTCATCGCAACATCGGGTTGTCTCGGCGGCCACGTCCTCCAGTCGCTCATGCAAGGCCAGGAGCAGGCGGCGTTGCAGCACGCAGCTCGCTTTCAGGAAATCTTCGGCCGCGACAACTTCTTCATCGAGCTTCAAGACCAAGGCATTCCGGAGCAGCGAACCACCAACCCACAGTTACTGGAGATCGCAAAGAAGATCCAGGCGCCGATCCTGGCCACCAACGACTCTCACTACACCCACCAGCATGATGCCGAAGCCCACGACGCACTGCTGTGTGTGCAGACCGGCTCGCTGCTCAGCGACACCGACCGGTTCAAGTTCCACGGCGATGGGCACTACATCAAGACCGCAGGGGAAATGCGGCGGCTGTTCGCCGAGGTTCCCGAATCGTGCGACAACACCCTGTGGATCGCAGAGCGATGCGATGTCGAGATCGAGTTCGGTAAGCCCCAACTCCCGGAGTTCCCGCTTCCTGAGGGCTTCACGACCGACACCGAGTATCTCCGCCACCTCACGTACGAAGGCGCCTACAAGCGCTGGGGGCGAGATCTATCGAAGGAAATCGTTGACCGGCTCGACTATGAGTTGGGCGTCATCGACAACATGGGTTTCTCGGCCTACTTCCTCATCACCTGGGATCTGATCCGGTTCGCCCGCGACAACGACATCCGCGTCGGCCCCGGCCGCGGCTCCGCAGCTGGCTGTGCGGTGGCCTACACCCTTTGGATCACCGATCTTGACCCGATCAAGTACGACCTGCTGTTCGAGCGCTTTTTGAACCCGTCACGGGTGTCGATGCCCGATATCGACATGGATTTCGACACGCGCTACCGGGACAACATGATCCGTTATGCGGCCGATATGTACGGTCGTGACTGTGTCGCCCAGATCGTGACCTTCAGCCAGATCAAGGCCCGAGCTGCGGTGCGCGACGCCGCTCGTGTGCTGGGGTATCCGTACTCGGTCGGGGACAAGGTGGCGAAGGCCATGCCGCCGCTCATCATGGGTCGCGACACCCCGCTCAAGTACTGCTTCGAGGAGCACCCGAAATACATCGACGGCTACAAGTCGGCCGGTGAACTGCGCGACATGGTCACGACTGATGCCGATGTGGCCCGGGTCGTGGAGGTCGCAAAGGGGCTAGAGGGGCTCCGTCGCCAGGACGGAATTCACGCAGCAGCGGTGGTGATCACGAACGAGCCGCTCACGGAGTACTTGCCGATCCAACGCAAGCCCGAGTCAGGCAAGCCGATCGAGGAAGCGCCGGTCGTCACCCAGTACGAGATGCACGGGGTCGAAGATCTCGGCCTTCTCAAGATGGATTTCCTGGGTCTGCGAAACCTCGACGTCATCTCCGACTGTCTTGCGTTGATCAAGCAGATCAAGGGCATCGATCTCGACATCGACGCCATCGAGCTCGATGATGAACCCACCTTCGAGCTGCTCAAGCGGGGCGACACCATCGGGGTGTTCCAGCTGGAGTCATCGCCGATGCGTGCGCTCATCCGGTCGCTTGCTCCGACCACCTTTGACGATGTTGCGGCCCTCGTTGCGCTGTATCGGCCCGGCCCGATGGCGGCCAACATGCACAACGACTACGCCGACCGAAAGAACGGTCGAAAACCAGTCGAGTACATCCATCCGGACGCAGAGGAGCTCCTCGGCGACACCTATGGCCTGATGATCTATCAGGAGAGCGTCATGCGAATGGCGCAGAAATTCGCGGGCTACTCGCTCGCCGAAGCGGACTCGCTCCGCAAGGCAATGGGCAAGAAGATTCGCGAGGCGATGGAGAAGGAGCGAGAGAAGTTCACGAGCGGTGTGGTTACGCAGGGGTACGACCATTCGCTCGCCGTCGAAATGTTCGACATCATCGCCCAGTTCGCCGATTACGCCTTCAACAAGTCTCACTCGTATGGCTACGGCTATGTGGCGTACCAGATCGCCTATCTGAAGGCGAACCACCCCGTCGAGTACCTGTCGGCCTTGCTCACGTCGGTCAAGACCAAGCTCGAGTCCGCCGCGGTGTATCTGAACGAATGCCGGCTGATGGGTATCACGGTCGAGGTGCCCGACATCAACCGGTCGGATTCCGATTTCACCCCTGTCCCCAACCCGGAGTGGGACGGTGGTCCCTATGCGCCCGGGAGTGCCCCAAAGGGCGGGCATCCGGGCAACATCGTCTTTGGGCTTTCGGCGATCCGCAATGTGGGCGAGGGCGTCGTCGAAAAGATCCTTGCCGCGCGTGAGGAAGGTGGCCCGTTCGAGTCGTTCGTCGACTTTGTCGAACGGGTCGAGATCGAAGCACTCAACAAGCGCACGATCGAATCGCTCATTAAGGGCGGCGCCTTTGATTGCTTGGGCCACCCCCGCAAGGGCCTGCTGCAGGTGTACGAGCAGATCATCGATCTGACGGTCCAGCGCCGGAAGGAGCACGACATGGGGGTCATGTCGCTCTTTGGGTCGCTCGACGACCAGGGCCCGACCTTCGATGAGCGGCCGTCGGTACCAGAGGTCGAGTTCGACAAGATGCCGCGCCTGGCGAACGAAAAAGAGATGCTCGGGCTCTACATCTCGGATCACCCACTGCTGGGGTTCGAGGCCCAGGTTCGCCGCAAGGCAGACACGGGTGTTGCGGGCCTTGCGGAACTCTCGGACGGCGCGATCGTGAAGGTTGGTGGGGTGATCACCAATCTGCAGCGCAAGTGGACGCGCAAGGGCGACCTCATGGCGGTGTTCGAGCTCGAGGATCTCGAAGGTTCGGTCGAGGTCATGGTGTTTCCCCGCACGATGCAGGAGCACGGCCCAAAGCTTCAGGACGATGCGATCGTCATGATCCGTGGCAGAACTGAGAACGGAGACGACTTGCCCAAGTTGTTCGCTCAGGACATCGAGATCGTCGAAGACCTCAGCGACAATGCCCCGGTGCGAGTCCGGTTGTCTCAGGAGAACCAGCGGCCCGAGCGTATCGATGAGTTGAAATCGATTCTGAGCGCTCATCCTGGTGATGCGCCGGTGGAGCTGCACTTGAGCGAACGACAGGTTCTTCGACTGCCGGACGATTTCGCGGTCGACAGCGCCAACGGTGTCGTTGCCGAGCTCCGGGTTGCCTTCGGGCCTGATGCGATTCTGGTCTGAGCGAACGTCGGCGTTGGGACCGTCGCCGGCCGACACCTCCGAGCATCAGGGGGTGCGGTGGTTCGCCCTTGCGTTCACCGCTCTCACGCTGCACACGATCTGGCTGGTGGTGCGCCTGCCGGCGGTCTACACGCATGAAGATCTCGAGATTCTTGGGCTCGCCGCACGCGATCTCGCCCACGGACGTCTCCATCAGATCGACTTTCCTGGTCAGTTTTACGGTTCGTCGCTCGAAGCGTTCCCCGCCGCGCCCTTGGTCGGTTTGGGGATGGCACCGCGTCTGGCGATTGTCGTGTCGCTGGCAGCGATGTTCGTTGTGCAGTGGGGTGCGTTGGGCTGGGCGGTTCTGCGTCGTGTCGGACCCTGGCATGGCGTCGCAGTGGTGCTGGTCCCGCTGATCGTGGCGACGAGGTACACCGCCTCGGCGCTCTTGTGGGCGACCGCGGCGCCCCGGTTCTTGGCCACGATCGCCGTCGCCGTCGCGTTCTCGGTCGGCGACCGGCGATGGCGGTGGGTGCTTGTCGTTGGGCTGTCGAGTGTTGCGCTGCTCTTCGACTACTCGACCGCGTTGATCGTTGGGCCGGTCCTCGTCTGGATGTTCGATCAAGACCGCGCCGAACTGCCCGTTCGTTGGATCGGTGCCTCGGTCGTGCCCGCTGGTATCCTTTTCGTGGGGAGGGCGGTCCATCACGCGGCGAATCCGGCCTACGACCTCCACCCTTCACCGAGTTCATCGTTCTCGGCGAACGTGATCCGGTGGCATGTCGAGCATCCGACCGCCGCGCTGCGAACCTATGGGCCTGAGCTCCTCGTCGACGACCGCGCTCAAGCCATCGGTGCTTTCCTCGTGGTGGCGGCGGCTGTGCTCGTGGGTGTTGTCCGTGCCGAGCGTGGGGGACGTGCCGCCGCTGCGGTCGTCATGGCCGGCCTCGTTGCCTTCTTTGCCTCCGAGGGATCGATTCGGGCCTGGACAGCGACCTCGGAGATTGTCTCCATCGGTCGAGGTCTGATGGGTCTGCCGGTTGCCGTCGTCGTGATCACGGCCGTCAGCCGCGTTGCCCGAGCCCGGATCAACACGCCGGCCGCAGCAATGGGTGTGGCCGTCATCGCCACCCTGAGCCTGGTCGTTCGGGTCGGATTCGACTCGGTGGGGGACTACGAGGCGGCCCTGGGTCAGGACCAAGCGCTCAGTGTCTGGCAGGTCGATGACCTCAACGTCGTGTGTAACGCTGCTGATCAGCAAGGGATCGTCGGGCCGTATCTCGCGTCGGCGTCGACGCTGGCGTACGGATGCTCCAGCATCCTCGATCACCCGGTGCTTTTCCCGGCCTACGAACGACGGACGTGGCTGTTGCGGGCCCACTGGGGGGACGCGCCTGCCTCGTGGCTTGTCATGACCCCACCTGGCGGTGAATGCGAACAGGTCCCGGCGCCGTGCCGCAAGGTTGGGGCCGGAGTGGCGCTCATCGAGGCGTCAGGCAGCGGTATCAGGTCGGCTGCTGTCGATGCGAACCTGCCGGTGCGGCCGCTGCCAGATGATTGGCCCTCGTAGCCGGGTTGCGAAATGCGCCAATTCCCTGAAAACTGGAGGGTCCGTAATCGGGGTGAGGAACTGGGGAAATCGAATGGCAATCGAGGTCGACACCAAGGACTGCACGGCGCTGAGTGATGCGGAGTTGGCCGAGATGGCCGATCTCTGCGCTGACTCGCCCAATGCCTTCGAAGTCGGCATGTTGTCCAAGCAAGCCGAGGCGTGGGTGCTGTGCACCGTCGCCAGCGAGGGCGGCAAGGTTCGTGGCTTTTCGTTCTGCACACTCGAGCGCATCGGCGGCACCCCGAGCATCCTGATCGGTGCTGGCCATGTCTGTCGCAACACCAAGCGCGACACCGTGCTTCGAGCCATCATGACCGACCAGTTGCGTCGGTCGGTGCTGGCGTTTCCGGACGAGGACGTCCTCGTTGGATCCCAGATGAACGACGCGGGTGCGGTCGAGGCCTACAAGAGCCTTTCTGACATCGTTCCTCGCCCGGAGCACAAAGCTTCTGGCGAAGAGCGGGCGTGGGGTCGTCGCCTCGCTAAGCGCTTCGGTATCGGCGCTTCCAAGTACGAAGACCGTGCCTTCACTGTTCGTGGTGATGGAAACCAGGCGGTGGTGCTTGACCATGCAAGCGCAAAGCCAGAGAAGGTTGATGCTGCGGTCGCGGCCCAGTTCGATGATCTCGACATTGCCAATGGCGACGCCCTGATCGTGTTCGGCTGGGCGATGGCCGAGGATCTCGAGAAGCTCCTCTGACCCCGGTCCCGGGGTCATGGAAATGAGTGAGTTCGGTCGCCTCGTCAGGGGGCGGCAAATGACGCGGGCGTACACCAGCGAGAGGGTCCCCGCTGAGTCGGTCGACCGCATTCTGGACTTGGCCCGCCGGGGGCCTTCCGCAGGAAAGACCGAATCGCTGCACTTCCTTGTGCTGGAGGGCGCCGACGTAACCAGGTACTGGGACACCACGCTCGCCCCCGAGAAACGCCCCACCTTTCCGTGGCCTCAGCTGCTCGATGCGCCGGTCCTCATCATTCCGTGGATCGAGCCCGGTGCCTATGTTCGTCGCTATGCCGAACCCGATAAGCAGTCGACGGGGTTGGGCGCGAACGAGGCCGCATGGCCGGTGCCGTACTGGTGGGTTGACGGTGGGGCCGCAGCGATGACGGTGCTGCTCGCCGTTGAGGACGAGGGACTCGGCGCGCTTCTCTTCGGGCTCTTCGAACACGAGGAAGCGGTGCGGGTCGAGTTCGGCGTGCCGCCCGGGTATCGGGCAATCGGTGCGATCGCGGTCGGTCATCCAGCACCGGACCGGCCTTCGATGTCGGCGGGCCGGCGGAGACCGGACTTCGGCGAGGTAGTCCATCGCGGTGGTTGGTGAACGGGCCAGGTTCGGGGAACGACCGTGTTCGGACTGTCGGCGATCGGAGTGGCATGAGTGAGCGTCGCTCGAGCGCTCATGAGGGTGCGGTTCGGAGTGCCTACCGGCAGCTCGTTGGGCCAGCCGATCCCGCCCGTCGGTGGTTGGAGGAGGGCGCCGTCGACGGGCGGTTCGCTTCGGGTCAGGTTCCTGCGGGCGCGGTTGTGCGGGGGAGTGGTGATTTGGTCGAGCTCCACGACATCATCGATGAACTCTTTGGGGTTGGCTGCTTCGAGCGCCCCCGGATCGACACGTGTGACGTGGTTCAGGGACGGCTGGTCATCAGCCGTCCTGCGGCAGTCATGCCGCTGATCGAAGCTCTGCGGCCCTGGCTCGAGGCGCGAGGGCCCGTGTTCTGGACGTGGAAGACCGCCCGTGAAGCGGTGGCGGCTCGATTGACGGATCTCGACGGTCTCACGGTGGAGGCCGGACGGTGAGCGAGACCGTCCCACCGCGGAGTCAGCGAGTTTGAGGGCGGTCTCAGACTTCGAAGACCGCGAAGCTTGCGGTTGCGCTCGCAATTAAGCGATCGTCATCGTCGCGAGTTTCGGCTCGAAGGTGCATGACTCGTCGTCCGGCGGTGATGATCTCGGCGGTAGCGGTCAGCGTGCCGGCGGCGATCGGACGGTGGTAGCGGGTTTGCATCTCGATCGTGGCGCAGCGACGACCGTCGACGATGGTGCTCATGACGGCGCCACCCATCGCCGTGTCCATCAACGTGAAGGGCACGGCTCCATGGACCGTGCCATTGGGGTTGAGGTGGATGTCGCTGAGTTCCAGAACGGCGACTGATGCGCCATCTCGGTTCTCGAGCGTGAACCCCAGCGCCGATTTGAGGCCGAAGTCGGGTGAGATCCAGTCGTTGCTCATGGTTGCAACCTAGGTGGTCGCGGGCCGACGGGCTCAACTGCCTGATCACACCTCTGGACTGGGCTGCGGAAGAGACGGGCAGGCGTCATGCAGCTGTGATCCGGTGTTCATCTGCAGTACTTCTGAAGCGGTGTAAGTTTGCATTAGCCGACAAATTTGAATGCACGTAGAGAAACCGCCTACGGTACGTGGCGGTAACCAGTCAGACAGTGTGTACCAGCTCTACGCGCTGCGGTCACATGGAGGTAGGGGTTATGCGAAGGAGCGGCATTCGGAGACTGGGCGGCAATGTCGTTCTGGTGGCGTCAATGGCACTTGCGTGCTGGGCGGTGACGCCGTCCCTGGCATCAGCAACCGGCGAAGGCTCGGCGTCGTGCACAGCACCAACGTTGAACCACTCGGTTGTGATCTTCGGGGATGGGGTTTCAAGCACGTTCGATTACATCTCGGCGAATCACACATTCGGGAATGACGGGCCGCAATACGAACGAGGAATCGCCCTTGACGGCAGCGCCTACTTCCCTGACTTCTCTACGTCGTTTACATCGACTGGGATCACGAACTACATCACTGGCAACTGGAGCGGTCAGCGCCCTACCGCCAATGGCGGTACTTGGGCGACAAGCGGTTTCCCGTACAGCCAGCAAGATTGGATCGACTACGCAAACGCGTTGGCGGACGCAGCCGAAGCGGACCCGGGGGCATACCCGGATGTCAACGTGTATCGACTGGATGGCGGCACTGCGACGATCACCAATGACGGCGGTGACTACCCGTCCACTGCCGACCAGAAACTGCATGTCGCTGTGGGTTCGGGAACCCTCTACACGACACAGGGTCAGAACGATAAGACTGACGGTGCGATCCTCGCTCCCGAGGCGACCGTCGACATCGACCGCAAGATTGATCACATCCACGGCTGGGTTGTCGCCGAGATGCTGTTTGAGTCGTACTGGTCAAACAACAACTTCAACAACACTGGCCTGCAGATCCACGGCCAGAACCCGGACGCCTTCGTCGACGCCTGCACAACCAGCACGACCACCACCACAGCCGCACCAACGACCACAACAACAACGTCTACGACAACAACAACGTCTACGACGACAACGTCTACGACGACAACGTCTACGACGACGACTGCTGCGCCGACCACCACGACGACGTCTACGACGACGACTGCTGCGCCGACCACCACGACGACGTCTGCTGCGCCGACCACCACGACGGTGGAGTTGCTCTCGCCTGAGGAGTGCGAAGGTGACGCCGACTGCGAGGATGCTGGCTGTGAGGACGGCAGCACCGAGGAAGGCTGCACCCCTGTGGTTCCGAGCTCGCCGCCGGCCACCCCTGAGTCAGAAATCCCGGCCTTCACTGGGTAACGACCCGAGGAAGGTTGATCCCACCCTCAGGCCATATTCACCAGATCGGCTCCGAGGGTCTTAGGAACGACGAACGTTCTCAAGCGCGGATCGGATTCGCTTGATGCTGACCGGGTGTGCGGTTCCAATCGGCTGAGCGAACAAGCTGATTCGAAGCTCTTGGAGGGCCCACGCCAGTTCCTCAAGGTCGGTAGTCGTGCCCCGCTCTTCCATCAGCGACGCGTGCTCGGCCTCGAGTTCGTGGACCGACCGCATGCGGTCCCGGTCCTTTGCGACCGTGTCGGCCAGGCGATCGAGGCGGAACATGGCAGCCTTCAGATACCGAGCGATGTCAGCCAACCGGTCGACACCAACGGCTCCAATGAACCCGTCGTACACCAACTGATGTCGTTGTGCTTCAAGGTCAGCGACGGCAGGCAGAAGCGCGTCGGCCTCGATCGAGTTGAGACGCTGAGCGAGATAAGCGGATGCGTCCAGGACCTCGGTGGCGGTCCAGGCGATCGTTCGGATCTGGGCCGGGAGTTCGTCACGCATCCGTGGGACCAGTGCTCCGAAGTCGGCTTCGTTCCAGACAGGTCCACCCGAATCGATGATGACCTGGTCGAGTGCCGCAGTGACACAATCCTCAAACCAGGCCTGCGGTCCGTCGTAGGGACTTCGGATAATGGCGAACTTCACATCGTCGGACAGCAGCGGCCGGAGCACCTTTCCGAGCGGTGGCCGGGCGATCGAGAGCAGGCGACGGGTGCCCAGCCACATCGCGTCGGCTTGTTCGTCGGCGGTGGCGAAGAGGCGAACACCGACGCTTTCGCCCTCATCGACGATCGCCGGGTAGCTGATGACCGTCTGGCCGAGTCCTTCGGCGGCGACGGTGCGCGGGAGTGTGCCAAACGTCCAACTCGTAGCCCCGGTCACCTCGAGCGCGTGACTGTTCTCGTTGAGCATGGCCCGGGCTTCGTCGAGGAAATGGCGTTTCAGCACCGCGAGGTCGTCGTCCTCGGCGAGTACCTCGCCCTGATCGGTGATGCGGAAATGGGGACGAAGATGGGTCGGCAGCGCCGCAACATCGAAGGCTCGGGCCGTCGTCTCGCTGCCCCGGGCGTTGACGGCCGCCGCAAGCTGGTCGAACAGTGGCGGACCGTCCGAGTCGAGTGACGGCAAGATCTCGGCTGCAGTCTCGGGGATTGGCA
>Ga0181591_10005784_pt1 | contig 10735 bp, 11 predicted proteins | sample 071ome_33_FD_133757 | JGI IMG/M metagenome (GOLD analysis project Ga0181591, IMG submission 133757) | Coastal salt marsh microbial communities from the Groves Creek Marsh, Skidaway Island, Georgia - 071412AT metaG (megahit assembly) | ecosystem: Environmental > Aquatic > Marine > Intertidal...
CAAAAAATTGAGGAAAGCGAAAACGAGCAAATTGAAGTATTATTAAAGATTGATGGTGCCAGAGAAACTGCTGAGCTTGCCCAGGGAAAAATTACCCAACGGGTGGCAGATATGGAAGAACAGAGAAACAAAAGAGCATCCATCGGGGAGGAAAGAAAGGTGGAAGTGGAGGAACTGAAAAAGGAAATAGAAAATACCAGAACGGGCGTAGACCCTACTTTTCTTTCCACTTATGACCGGGTGAAAAAAATTGTGTCCCGCCCCCCCTACATGGCACCGATCACCGACCAAAAATGCTCAGGTTGTCACCTCCGTGTTTCAAACGATGTAGTTTCATCCGTTTTAGTAGAGAAAAAGATTACCCAATGTGACCAGTGTGGCAGGATTGTGTATGTGGAAAGATGATTCAAACCTGATGGACCCTTCTTTACCCTTCCCCTGTTCTTTTCTCTTTTTATTTCAGTACTTTTTACATTTCCGAGAAGCGGTCATTCGCTTGCTAACCCTTGGGTTGGTGAGAGGAAAGTCCGGACATCAAAGGGCAGGATTCCTTGTGAAAGCAGGGGGGGCTTGTTTCAAAACAAGTTCACGGCCAGTGCCACAGAAAACAAACCGCCTCACTTGTGGGGTAAGGGTGAAAAGGTGGGGTAAGAGCCCACCGCTGTTCAAGCAATTGAACGGGCATGGTAAACCCAATCCGATGCAAGACGAAATAGGAAACCGGGCTGCCCGTCTATGGTTTCGGGTACGTCGCACCCTGCTTCGGCAGGGATTCAACCTTTGCTGGTTGGATAGATAAATGAATGACGATCGTTAAAAATTTTTTAATGATTACAGAATCCGGCTTACAGCTTCTCGGGATCCTCTTTATGGAAATGTTTCAAGTTGACGAATAGTGAAAATTAGAATTTTTTAATTCGCTATGGCCAATTCCAAGTCAGCATTAAAGAACATTCGTAAAAACAGGACTAATTACCTGAGAAATCGCTCGGTTTCGAGCAGGCTCAAGACTTTAGACAAAGCTTTTCAAGAATCTGTTGAGTCCAAAGATAAAGAAGCCTCAGCTCTTGCCGCAAAATCCTTGATCTCTGCATTGGACAAAGCAAACAAAAGCAAATTGGTTCACGCCAACAAGGTTGCACGCAAAAAATCGCGCTGTGCTGCCCTGCTCGCTTCTTTGTAAACTTTGATCTTCCATCACCTGACCATCGGGTGATGTAAAACCTTGCGGCACTTAGATGTGCCTGGAGTCGTCCTCGTCCTTCTCTGAGTACCCGCTTTCCTGACGGTTGTGGTTTACCTTGTTTTTCTTGAGATAAGCCTCGTGGACATCTTCCGCCGTCATGCCCATAACCTGTGCTAAGGAAATAAGGAAATGAAAAAGGTCCACAATCTCGACCTTGGCATTTTGTTTATCAAAATCCTGATATTTTGCCCACCATTTCCATGGAACCGAATCTGTTAATTCTGCAAGTTCCTGCTGCATAGCCCGTACATAGTTGAGGATCCATTTCGCACGGTCCTCATCGTTCATTTCGTCCATCTTTACCCCAATCCGTCTGTTTAAGACATCTTGAAGTTCGAAAATATTTTCCAATTTATCCATTACCGACTTTTAAGAACTTTAGTGGACTTTGTTGCAAGTGGTTTCGCATCCCAATCGAAATTATTTTGCCTTGTCGATCAATCGGGTTGGATATAGTTGTTGTTGCTTTGGATTGGCTTAGCCCTCGTCTCAGTGTGAGCAAAATTCAAGAGCCTTTCCTTTCCGAATTTTTTTTAAATCGGTTCTCAATATTAACAGTCTAATTAGTTCTATCATATGAAATCCAGAATTCGTTCCCGTTGGCACAGACCCAATGAAAAACCATTAGAAAATAGTGGTTCAACCGCCCCCGCTGCACCGATGGGAGAAATTGACACCCAAAACCTGTCCACTCTTACCGACGATCTAAGCAACGCTAAACCCAGCCCCAATACAAGAGAGCATTCCATGGGTAGAAATGATCAGGGTGGTCGCAGAGATGACCGGCCAAAATCACGAAATCCTCGATCCAGAGGGCGAAACGACCGTAACGATCGCAATGACCGAAATGACCGAAACAATCCCAGAAAGAACCGGGATGGTCACAAGGAAAAAGATGGGGATGCAAAAGGCTCTTCAAGCCAAGGAGACAGAAGGCATAAAAAGAGAAGGCATAACCAAGAAAAACAGCCGGATGCTCATTCCAAAAAGCCTCACCACAAGAACTCCTCTTCCCGTCCCAAACAAGAAAATAGCCCAAAAAAGCAGAGCGGATTGAAGGGCTTTTTAGGAAAACTTTTTGGTTAAGCTCCTTTTTCCCAGCTAGACCTTTTTTCCTCATCCTTACTTTTTGGGCATGGAAATACTTAGGATAAAAGGAGGAAACAGACTTTCAGGCGAAGTCCAGGTAAGTGGTTCCAAAAATGCGGCATTGCCCCAATTTGCCGCTGCATTACTGAGCGATCAGGAAACCATATTGGAAAATGTTCCCGATCTTAGTGATATTCGGTTTATGGCCGAAATAATCAGCCATCTAGGTGCGGATATTTCTAAGATTGGACCAAGCAGCTGGAAAATTCACCCTCTGCGTATCCAGCCTGACCCACCTTACGAATTGGTAAGAAAAATGCGGGCTTCTATTTGCCTGCTCGGCCCCCTGGTGGCCAGAATCAAACAAGCTAAAGTTCCCATGCCCGGTGGATGTGTGATCGGGCACCGCCCCATAGATTTGCACTTACACGCACTTAAGGAGATGGGTGCTGAAATCTCTTTGAACCAAGGAATTGTTGAGGTTGATGGTTCTGCCATGAAAGCAGGAAATCTGTTCATTGGGGGAAGGCACGGAAGCACGGTCACCGGCACTGCCAATGCTATCATGGCATCGGTATTAACTCCGGGAACTACGACCCTCGATGGTGCTGCATGTGAACCAGAGATTGTAGATCTTTGTACGATGCTCAAAAAAATGGGGGCGAACATTTCGGGGGCCGGTTCCCACCTTCTTACGATTGAAGGAGTGGAACGCTTGAATGGGTGCGTGCACCAAGTCATACCCGACCGGATTGAGGCAGCCACCTACATTATGGGAGCAGCCATTACCCGGGGTGAAATTCTATTGCAGGGCATTAATACGAGCCACCTTGGTGCATTTTCCAAAGTCATGCGTGAATCTGGAGTGGTTTTGGAAAATTTATCCGAAGGGAAAATAAAGGTAGGGGTTCATTCAAATGGATTGTCTCCTTTTGAGATCATTACCCTGCCCTACCCTGGTTTCCCCACAGACTTACAAGCTCAGGCATGTGCATTGGCATGCACCATTCCTGGGCTCAGTATTTTGACCGAAAGAGTGTATCCGAGCCGTTTCATGCACATTCCTGAACTTCTCAGAATGGGTGCATCGGTATCCTTGGAAGGTGCCAATGCTATTATAAAAGGAGGGAAACAATTAAATGGTGCACCCGTCATGGCATCGGACCTTCGTGCAAGTGCTGCATTAATTCTTGCCGGATTAGCAGCAGAGGGAGAGACTTGGGTTCATCGAATATATCATTTGGACAGAGGGTATGAACTTATGGATGAAAAACTAAGTAACCTTGGGGCAGAGGTTGAGCGGCTACCAGAGTCTTCCCTTCCCGATGCCTTTCGCCGACCCACCGAATGATGTCTGATCAGATCAATGACGAGCCTCCCAAGGGGCGAAAATTTTTTGAGGATTCCATAGGCCCGGCAACTGAAGTGGAAGCTGCCTTGCGCCCGCCCGCTTTTGAAGATTTCACCGGACAACCGAAAACGATTGAGCGTTTAGGGGTGATGGTGGGTGCAGCAGCCAAGCGGGAAGAGGCATTAAAGCATGTATTGTTGTGCGGGCCTCCTGGTCTGGGAAAAACCACGCTTGCTCACATTATTGGTCACGAACTGCAAAGAGATGTGCGAATTACTTCTGGGCCGGTGATTGATAAACCTGGCGATTTGGCCGGACTGCTCACTAATTTACAGGAAGGAGATATTCTTTTTATCGATGAAATTCATCGGATTCCCAAAACCGTTGAAGAGTACCTCTACTCTGCTATGGAGGATTTTAAGATCGATATCATGATCGATCAGGGACCCAATGCCCGCAGTGTCAGGCTGGAAATACCCAGGTTTACTTTAGTCGGGGCAACCACCCGGGTGGGCCTACTCTCCGCCCCGATGCGCAGTCGGTTCACTTTGCAAACCAGGTTGGATTATTATGACCGTGCAGACCTGACCAAGATTGTATTGCGCAGTTGCAAGCTCCTTGGCTGTACCATCGACCAGGCTGGTGCGGAAGAAATTGCTGCCCGTGCCCGTGGCACACCCAGAATAGCCAACAACCTAATCCATTTTACCCGCGACTACGCAGAACAACGCTCCGATGGTACAATCAATAAGAAAATTGCTGCCAACGCACTCGAGCTTTTGGAAATTGATGACCGTGGCCTTGATGAGATGGATAAGCGTGTCCTTTCCACAATTGCAGAAAATTATAAAGGGGGGCCAGTTGGCCTTGGTACAGTCGCAGTTGCCGTGAGTGAGGAAGAGCACACGCTTGAGGAAGTGCACGAGCCCTTTCTCATTCAGGAAGGCTACCTAAAGCGCACCCCTCAGGGCAGAGTCCTTACACCCAAAGGATGGGAAGCCAGTGGGGTGATCCAGGGATCGGGAAAAGACGGGAACCAAATGTCCCTTATGTAATTTCGAGGAATCTCTTTCTTGCCAAAGGGAAAAGTGCTCGAAAAGAACTGGCAAACTGGTGGGGTTTTTCCATAAGCCACTGATCCAAGTCAGTTAGGGCCATTTCGCACACATCAGAAATCTCGGTTGGGTCTGGTTGGGGATCAATCGTACCCAGCACCTCATAAGATCGGACAAATTCATATCCGTTCTCTGGAGAGGGATCAGAATGTAAAAGAGTGCGAAATTGGTCATCTTCTATCGAGACCCCAAGCTCTTCAACCATCTCGCGCTTAGCGGCCTCCTCATAAATCTCCTCATGGTCTACATGTCCTGAACAACTGACAGTCCAAAGACCGGGCTCCACATCTTTTAAGAGGCTTCTTTTTTGTAAAATGATTCCTCCATTTGTTCCCTTGGCATAGAGATGAACAGCTCGGTGAAAAAGCTGTAAGCGATGAGCATCCTCTCTTGAGGCAACCCCAATAGGATGGTCGTGGCGGTCCACCCAATCAAAATATTCAGTCATTTTTTGGGAATTCGAATAGGATTTAAAATACTTTGTGATTGATTGAATCATCTTGAGGTTACTAAAACTCTAGAAGGTGGAAACGAAATTCAAAATTTTAGGATCAAGCAGTTCGGGAAATTCAGCTCTCCTTCGTACGACCGAATCCAACATTTTAATAGATGCGGGCTTATCTGGTAAAAAATTGAAGTTTTTGCTGTCTTTGGAAGGGATGGAAATCGAAGAACTGGATGCAGTTTTTCTTACCCATGAACACAACGATCACAGTGCGGGAATTCGCGGACTTTCCCGCTACATGAACCTTCCTATTTTTGCCAACCGAGATACCATCGAGGCAATTCAGCCCAAGCTTCCCAGAAGACCGAACTGGAAACAGTTCGATACTGGAGAACCTTTTAAATTCAAGGAATTCAAAATTCATCCCTTTAGCGTTCCTCACGATGCCTATGACCCTGTGGGATTTTATTTCGAGTGGGGAAAAGGAGATTTATTTGACCCTCCCTCCAGTTTGGCTTGGGTGACCGACCTTGGCTTTGTACCCACACTCGTAAAAGAACGAATCAGGCAGGCAAGTATTTTAGTGATCGAAGCCAACCACTGCACAGAAATGTTGGAAAAAGATGAAAAGAGACCTTGGAGCTTGAAACAAAGAATCCGTGGTCGGCATGGGCACTTATCCAACCAAACAACTTTTGAACTTTTGGAATCGATGGAAAATGCATGTTGGCGGGAAATTTTTCTGATGCACCTAAGCCAGGACTGCAATGATGTGAACCTCGTGCGCGAACATTTCAGTAAGTTATCTGGGCAAGGTAAAAGATTTTCCACTTATGTAATCGATCCAGCTACTGCTCAAGCTGTAGGCGTATGAGGCTTCCTGAACGACAAACTAAAATTATAGCGACAATCGGTCCAGCCACTGAATCGGAGCAAATGCTGGAGTCATTGATCTCCGAAGGCGTCGATGTCATGCGTTTAAATATGGCCCATGCCTCCCATGATTGGATACGGGATATTTCAAAAAGGATTAGGAAAATTGGTAAGAAGCTAAACCGTGATCCAGCAATTTTAATGGATGTAAAAGGCCCAGAAATACGCACAGGATACCTACAGTCCGCTATCAACCTGATCCGTGGAGATTTAATCGACCTTGTTTTTTCCGCTCAACCAGAACCCCCAAAAAATGGGGATATTTGGCAGATTGAAGTTAATTACGACAAATTGCACGAACACCTGAGCCCAGGAAATAATGTTTTGCTTGATAACGGCCTTATTCCATTGCTCGTGGTTGAAATCTCGGCAGAAAAAGTGCGTTGCCGGGTGCTTCAAGATGCTGAGCTTAAAAGCAGGCGGCATGTCAACCTGCCTGGTGTTGAAACAGACCTACCCTCCATTACAGAGAAGGACAGGCTCGATACCTTGGTTGGCATCGAGTGTGAACACGATTTTTTTGCTCTCTCCTTTACACGAAATGCAGATGCGATCGATTTGTTTAAGAGCTTTCTAAAAGATCATAAAAGTGCAGCTCATGTGATCGCTAAAATTGAGGACCAGCAGGGAGTCAGTAATTTAGATGAAATTGTAACTGCTGCGGATGGCTTAATGATTGCCCGGGGCGACCTGGGTATTGAATGTCCATTTGAAGAGCTTCCCATTATTCAACGAAAATCAGTGGGGATTTGCCTGGCAAAAGGGAAACCCGTGATTGTGGCCACCCATCTCTTGGAATCGATGATTGAATCGCCTGTGCCGACAAGAGCTGAAATCAGTGATGTGGCCAATGCAATCAATGAGGAAGCAGACTGTGTTATGCTAAGCGGGGAAACAACCACTGGATTATATCCAGTGGAATGTGTACGCATGCTCAAACGAATTTCTTCCCGAATCGAAAAAGAACTCCCACCGGTCCTGTCAGAAAGCCTGCGTCTTTTTCGCCCAAAAGCAAAAATGCTTCGATCTGCTGCCTTGCTTGCCTTGCGCATGGGAAATACTGCTGTGCTGGTCTTTACCCGCAGTGGCGACTTGGCAGCAAAACTGGGTGCTCTTCGTCCGAACGGTGCTCCCCTGTTTGCTTTTACTGATATTCCAGGATTGCATCGAAGGTTACGATTAATCTGGGGGATCGAACCCTTTTTAATGGATTTTTCCGAAGACCCCGAGCTAACCATTCAAGCGGCGATCAAACGATTGAAAGAAGAAGGAAGTGTCGAATCGGGGGATCAAATTGTCACCGTCACCAATGTGTTAGCCGATGGAAAAGTGGTGGAAAGTATTCAACTTCGGGAGGTGGACGCTTAAAGAGTTCACCCAGGTTGTTATTTCTTGCTCTTAATAAAGAGCAGGGTGCCTAAAATAATGAGCACATAAGGCAAGCTTGCCGAATGTAGGGGTGATAAAAGTTGCTGCTCTCCCAAGGTGTCCGAAAGTGTCCGGACCAAGTAAAAAAGCAAAGCACCCACCAAGGACACACCTGCAAGCTTTCCGGGAGAGGATGAACCACCAGCACTCCCCATTCCCAATCCTATAAGCAACGCGACGATACAGGCAGGACCATTCCACCAAAGCTGTGCTTTTCGCAACCGGTATGGAACCATCTCGTGGCTCTGTGGATTGGGAAAGCGAGCCAACAACCGGTCAATTTCATGCACGCTCATATCTTTGGCTCTTTTTTGCAACCACAAGTAGGGAGCGGGATCATCGAATAGATCCAGACCTGAAAGTTCATCGAATGAACGACTCATTCCTGGACTTTTTGTGTCGTATAAAGGATGGTCCTTTTCATTGCTGTCTGTTTTTTCCCAAGAAACCGTAGTACCTCCTTGGTCAATCACAGGGAGACCACGAGATGAGTAAAACCCAAGAAAACGACCATCATAAAAAGACCACCCGGCACCTTTAGACCAAACCGCCTTGTTCGCCCGAATTCTCATCACATCCTCTCCCTGCTCCCCATAACAAAATAATTGTAGATCACTGCCCGTGAGAGTGGCTGGGTCAAATGACCGAAAATACCAAAGACGGTCTGAACCTACCTGCATCTTCAGGCTCCTCACTTTTGCATCGCTTAGCCCCATGTTTCTGGAAGCGTGAGAATCCATTAGCAAATCACTGCCCACACCAATAGCAAAGCCCAATACTGCAATCACCGCAAAAGACTGCCAGGGAGAGATCCCATTGGCTAGCATCGCCATCCACTCCCCTCTTTTTCTGGCGAAAGAGAGAGAAAACAAACTGGCACCCAGGCAACAAATTGGCAGCAACCATGGCAGGTAGCTAATAAGCCAATACCACAAGTCTTGGTACCAGTAACTGCTACCCCGCGGAAAGACTTGCCCAATATCTTCGACCAAAGAAAATAAAAAAATCGTACCAACCAAAAACAATAAACACCCCCCAAACCAGGTAAGCCACTCCCGAGCCATATAAATGATGATTGTTTTTGCCACGACTATACACTTGCTAGCTTAACCCTTGCCCTAGGGGAAGTGAATTCTCAATCTAATGCAGTAGAAAACCAAAAACCATTTCCTTATGAAGAAATTCAGTACCACTTCCTTGCTTTTATGTCTCCCCTGTTTTGCCTTCGGTTCGGAAACCGATCATGCTCCAGGCTGGGAAAAGACGATGGATTTATTTTTTGGCGAGTATATCGTCGCCCCACTTGCCGCCCTTTTGTTTTGGCCTATTCCTGGAATAGAAATGCCTTTGGTTGTCGCATGGTTGCTTGGTGGTGCCGTTTTTTTCACCATTAAGATGCGCTTTGTAAACATACGGCTATTCAAACATGCGATCGATTTGGTACGAGGGAAATACGACGATCCTAAGCAAGTTGGGGAGGTGAGCCACTTTCAGGCACTTACCACTGCCCTCTCTGCAACGGTTGGGTTGGGGAATATTGCTGGAGTAGCCATTGCCATTGGCACGGGTGGTCCTGGTGCGACCTTTGGGATGATTCTCGTGGGCTCCCTTGGAATGTCCTCTAAATTCACCGAATGTACCCTCGGGCAAAAATACCGTAAGGTCCGTAAAGATGGCAGAATTATGGGGGGAGCCATGCATTACCTTTCGGAAGGGCTTAAGGAAAAAAAACTTAAGCACCTAGGAGGCCTTCTTGCCGGACTTTTCTGTATTCTATGCATTGGTGGATCGCTTGGTGGGGGAAATTCCTTTCAGGTCGTTCAATCCCTGGATATGATTAAAACCGTGGTCCCTTTCCTCTCGGAATATTCCTGGGCGTACGGCTTACTGATGGCCATACTTGTGGGACTGGTGATAGTTGGAGGGATCCAAAGTATCGCCAAGGTTGCATCCTTAATTGTACCTACTATGTGTGGCATCTATTTGCTTGCCTGCCTTTTCATACTGGGCACTCATATCGGGGCAATTCCAGCAGCTATAACCTTGATTCTTGAACAGGCATTTTCTCCAGATGCCGCATTTGGTGGCTTTCTTGGAGTCTTAATCATCGGGGTCAAACGAGCCGTTTTCTCAAATGAAGCTGGTATTGGTTCTGCAGCGATTGCACACTCCGCTGCAAAAGTAAAAAATCCGGTTGAAGAAGGAGTGGTTGCTCTGCTCGAACCTTTTATTGATACGATTGTGGTATGTACCATGACCGCCCTGGTCATCATCATCACTGGAGCCTACCTCGATCCAGCAAACAGCGATTTGATTGCCAACAACCAAGGGGGGGCCCTTACTTCGGCTGCGATGGGAGGAGTAATTCCATGGTTTCCTTATATTTTGGCGGTGGCTGTTTTCCTTTTTGCTTTTTCTACGATGATTTCCTGGTCTTATTATGGCGAAAGGTGCTGGGTATACCTGTTTGGTGATGGATCCTCTCTTTTTTATAAAGTCCTCTTTCTCATCTTTACATTCTTGGGCTCGATCATAACTGCCACCAACATACTGGATTTCTCTGACCTGATGATTTTAGGAATGGCTTTTCCTAATATTCTTGGCTTACTACTCTTAAGTGGCTTGGTAAAAAAAGATTTAAATTATTACCTCAAAAGCTTGCCTAAAGCTTAAATTTTTAGCAAGAAAGACAAAGTTACCTAATTATTTTCTTTTTACCCCTCACTCTGATATATTAAGAATTACCATGTCTGACGACGAAGATGTACAAATATCCGACTCCGAGGAAGCTCGTGCTTGCATCAGTCGTTTGCTCAAAGCAATTGAAGGCTGGGCGGTAAAAGAAAGCAATAAGGGCGAGATCGAAGTTACAGCATTTGCCGCGGCTCTAGCCTCGGGAATTATCTCTTTTCATGATTTCACCAGCAAGGATTGTCGAAATAGCCAACAACTGTTGGGGGCCATTTCCCGTGCGAAACAACACATCGATCGAGAATTTAAAAAATTCGATGGTGAAATTGATAAAATGCATATCAAGTTCGCCCAGGAAATGGAAGAGCTTGACCTCAAGATTATCCGGGACAGAAAAGAATTTAAGCACTACCTCGTCTCCCTGATCTATGCGGAAG
>Ga0181591_10005786_pt1 | contig 10730 bp, 8 predicted proteins | sample 071ome_33_FD_133757 | JGI IMG/M metagenome (GOLD analysis project Ga0181591, IMG submission 133757) | Coastal salt marsh microbial communities from the Groves Creek Marsh, Skidaway Island, Georgia - 071412AT metaG (megahit assembly) | ecosystem: Environmental > Aquatic > Marine > Intertidal zone...
CATCAACTTGTACGGCGCTTCGAGGAAATGGAAGCCCGCATGTCGGAGGCTGCCGACCTGTCCGGCGAAGACTTTGCAGCACTTTCAAAGGAATATTCGGACCTGACACCGATCGTCGCGGCTGCACGCGACCTGCTGCAGAAGCGTGAGGAAATGGCGGACCTAGCGGAAATGATCGCCGATGGTGACACGGACGCGGACATGAAAGCCATGGCCGAAGAAGAATTCCGTGAGCTTAAGGACTTGTTGCCTGAGCTTGACCACAGGATCCAGATTCAGCTTTTGCCCAAGGATGCGGCCGACGACAAGAATGCCATTCTGGAAATCCGTGCTGGCACCGGGGGTGATGAGGCTGCGCTTTTTGCTGGTAATCTTTTCCGCATGTATCAGCGCCTGTCTGACCAGCATGGCTGGAAGGTCGAGGTCATCTCGGCCAATGATTCCAGCGTGGGCGGTTACAAGGAAGTGGTGGCCAATATCACAGGTAAGGGCGTGTTCTCGCGCCTGAAATATGAATCCGGGGTACACCGGGTGCAGCGTATTCCCGAGACGGAATCCGGCGGGCGCATTCACACGTCGGCAGCGACGGTGGCTGTGCTGCCTGAGGCTGAAGAAGTCGACGTGGATATTGAAGAAAAAGACCTGCGCATTGATGTGTACCGCGCCAGTGGTGCCGGTGGCCAGCATGTGAATAAAACGGAAAGCGCGGTGCGCATTACCCACATTCCCACTGGCACGGTGGTAACGCAGCAGGACGAGTCTTCGCAGCATAAGAACAAGGCCAAGGCCATGACGATCCTGCGGTCGCGCATCTATGAGGTGGAGCGCGAACGCCTGGCAGCTGAGCGGTCGGACTCGCGTAAAAACCAGGTAGGTTCGGGCGATCGGTCCGAGCGTATCCGGACCTATAATTTTCCGCAGAATCGTGTAACGGATCATCGCATTAACCTGACGATCCATAAGCTGGACCAGATTATGGAAGGCGACGGGCTGGATGAAATTGTCGATGCCCTGATAACGGAAGACCAGGCCGCCCAGCTGGCGGAAGCCGAGGCGCAGGCCTAGTGCCACCTACCGTTCATGTGACGCTTCGGGCCGCGACAGAGGCCCTGGGCGAAGCAGGTGTCGACAACCCGGTGCTGGACGCGCGGCTGTTGTTTCAGGCTGCGTCTGGCATGACCCATGCAGACATTCTTTCTCGGCCCGATGAGGAAGTCGGTCTGCGTGTCGAGATGGCCTTTGATGCCATGCTGGAGCGACGCCTGTTTCGGGAACCGGTATCAAAAATCCTGCGTCAAAAGTCGTTCTGGGATATGGACCTGTTGGTTACAGCAGACGTTCTCGACCCCCGACCCGACACGGAAACGTTGGTTGAGGCTGTGCCGGAAGCTCGACCCGATCGGGGCGCCGATCACACAATTGTTGACCTGGGCACGGGCAGCGGGTGCATCATCCTGGCCCTATTGCGCGAATACCCGAACGCCCGCGGCATTGCGGTCGACAAGAGCCCGGTGGCGCTGGCTGTTGCGCGCTACAATGCGGAGCAACTCGGCCTGTCGGATCGGGTCAGTTTTGTCTGTGGTGACTGGGCCAGTGCAGTGGCCGACGGGCTTGCCGATATTGTTGTCTCCAACCCGCCCTATATCCGGCAGGGCGACATGGCAGAGCTGATGCCCGAGGTGCGTGACTATGACCCCGCTTTGGCGCTGGAGGGTGGTGCTGACGGACTGGATGCCCACCGGGCCATCATTGCCGATTTACAGCGCCTGACAGGCGGTGAAGGCCTGGTGATGTTCGAATTGGGGGAAGGCCAGGCGGATGACGTGGCGACTATGCTGCAGCAAGAGATCGGTGCCAACATATTGCGCCGAAACGATCTTTCTGGAATCGCGCGCTGTGTCGGCGGAACATGGCGTAATTCCGCCAAAAAATAATTCGGCCAGAGCACGATTCAGGGTTGGAAAAGCCGGCTGCAGCGGCTAGGTTCGTACCCGAAGAGGCGGGATCAGCAAGCAAATGCTGCAGGGCCCTTCAGATCCTGAATAGATACAGGAAGCCATGGCACAGAGTGCCAGGCAGGTGGCTTGGTTTGTGCCGAGTCTGACCGGTGTTGCAAGACCTGGTCACGGGGTAAGAAAGAGGAACCCCAAAAACATCAACCGTCATTGGAAACTGAAACGGTGAAAAGCTGATATGAGGCAAGGTAATAATGGCAGGCAGCGTAATCGCGGTCGCAACAATAACCGTAAATCCCAGGGATCTAACATTAACCGGTCGCTGGACAGTAACGGCCCCAATGGCCGCCTGCGGGGAAATGCTGCGCAACTCGCTGAGAAATATGTATCGCTTGCCCGTGATGCCCGCTCCAACAAGGACCGGGTGATCGTCGAAAGCCTGCTGCAACACGCAGAGCACTATCAGCGCATGGTGAATGAGGCCAGTGAAGCCCAGGGGAAAGCGCGCGAAAAGGCAGAGGCCAATCGTCGTGAAAATCAGCCGGCAGAAGGTGAACAACACCGCGAAAAGCAGCGGGACGACGCGCCAGCGGCTACCCCTGCTGAAAATGTTGAGGCGGTCGAACAACCCTCTGTCGACATGCCTATTCCCAATGTGGAACAGACGGCTGTGAATGCAGCGACGGACGAAAACCCAGCGCCCGTGCGCCGGCAACGTCGGTCCGGTGGCCAGCGCCGTAATGGCCGTGCCAAGGCGGCGGCACCCGAAGGTGCAGAGGCAAGCCCGGCAGCAGAAGCGCCTGCTCCCGCAGCTGAGGCACCTGCAGAAAATGCGGCACCGGCTGAGCCCTCTGAATAGGGCTTGGTTGGGGGAAATAACCCCGCCAAAAAATTAGAGGTCACCCCTCTTGTGTTGCTGAATGGCAACACCATATAGAGCATATGCCTGGTTGCTTAATGAAGGATCAGGCCATTGGAAATGCTCATGATTGAGGTGACCAGACATGGATATCGAAAAGTTTTCGGACCGGTCGAAGGGCTTTTTGCAGTCAGCGCAGATGCTGGCTCAGCGCTCCGGCCATCAACAGTTTACCCCTGAACATCTACTCAAGGTTCTTATCGAAGATGAGGAGGGCCTTGCCGTCAACCTGCTGACAGCCAGTGGGGCCAACGCCGTCTCGCTGCCCGCAGATATTGACGCTGCCCTGGCAAAGCTCCCCCGTGTTGAAGGGGCGGGCGCCAGCAATGTCTATCTGTCCAACGAAAATGCCCGCGTGCTCGACAGCGCCCTGCAGATGGCTGAAAAAGCAGGTGACAGCTATGTCACGGTAGAGCGCCTGCTACAGGCACTGACCATGGCCAGCGGTACGCCATCGGCAGATATTCTCAAGAAGGCAGGTGCAACGCCGCAGGCGCTCAACGAGGCGATCAACCAGATTCGCCAGGGCCGCACAGCGGATTCTGCGTCGGCAGAGAATGCCTATGATGCGCTCAAGAAATACGCCCAAGACCTGACGGAAGATGCCCGCAATGGCAAGCTCGACCCTGTCATTGGTCGTGATGAAGAAATCCGTCGCACTATCCAGGTACTCTCCCGCCGAACCAAAAATAACCCGGTGCTGATCGGCGAACCGGGTGTGGGTAAAACAGCCATTGCAGAAGGCCTGGCGCTGCGCATTGCCAATGGTGATGTGCCCGACAGCTTGGTGGAAAAGCGTGTGCTCGCGCTCGATATGGGCGCGCTGATTGCCGGTGCCAAGTTCCGTGGTGAATTTGAAGAACGCCTCAAGGCTGTACTGGAAGAGGTCCAGTCGTCTGATGGTCAAATCATCCTGTTCATCGATGAAATGCACACCATTGTGGGGGCAGGGGCCTCGGAAGGCTCTATGGATGCCTCCAACCTGCTGAAGCCTGCTTTGGCGCGCGGCAAACTGCATTGCATTGGCGCAACAACGCTGGATGAATACCGCAAGCATGTGGAAAAAGATGCCGCGCTTGAGCGGCGCTTCCAGCCCGTACTGGTTCAGGAACCGACGGTAGAAGACACAGTATCGATCCTGCGCGGGCTCAAGGAAAAGTATGAGCTGCACCATGGCATCCGTATTACGGATGGGGCCATTGTTTCAGCCGCCACCCTGTCCAACCGCTATATCTCCGATCGTTTCTTGCCGGACAAGGCCATCGACCTGATGGATGAGGCCGCCTCGCGGCTGCGCATGGAGGTAGACTCCAAGCCTGAGGAAATTGATGAGCTTGATCGCCGGATTATCCAGCTCAAGATCGAACGGGAAGCCCTGCGCAAGGAAAGCGACAAAGGCTCACAGGACCGGCTGGAAAAGCTGGAAGAGGACCTTGTCGAGCTGGAGGAAAAATCTGGTTCCCTGACTGCCCAGTGGCAGGCTGAGAAGGATAAATTGTCCGGCCAGCAAAAGCTCAAGGAAGAGCTGGATGCTGCCCGCCTGGTACTGGAACAGGCCCAACGCGATGGCGACCTCGCAAAGGCGGGTGAATATGCCTATGGGTTAATCCCCGACCTGGAAAAGAAGGTTGAAGAAGCCGTCGCTGAGAGCGAAGACCATGTGCTGAAGGAAGAAGTGTCCGACCAGGACATTGCCTACATCGTCTCTCGTTGGACAGGCATCCCCGTTGACAAATTGCTGGCAGGCGAGCGTGAAAAACTGCTGCGCATGGAGCAGGAGCTTGGCAAGCGTGTGATTGGTCAGGCTGAAGCCGTTCAGGTTGTGTCTGATGCGGTGCGCCGTGCCCGTGCTGGCCTGCAGGATGCCGCCCGGCCTATTGGTTCCTTCCTGTTCCTGGGGCCGACGGGTGTCGGCAAGACAGAGCTGACCAAGGCTTTGGCCTCCTTCATGTTTGACGATGACCATGCCATGACCCGCATTGATATGTCTGAGTTCATGGAGAAGCATGCGGTGGCCCGCCTGATTGGTGCGCCCCCGGGTTATGTCGGCTATGAAGAAGGCGGTGTGCTGACCGAAGCGGTTCGCCGCCGCCCGTTCCAGATCATCCTGTTTGATGAAGTGGAAAAGGCGCACCCGGATGTCTTTAACGTGCTGCTGCAGGTGCTCGATGACGGTCGCCTGACAGACGGGCAAGGCCGCACGGTGGACTTCACCAATACGCTGATCATTCTGACGTCAAACCTCGGCAGCGATGTGCTGGCCGCCCAGGTCGATGGCGCGGACCCAGAAGATGTGCGCGAAGAGGTGATGAGCGTGGTCCGGGCTGCGTTCCGGCCTGAATTCCTTAACCGGCTGGACGAAACCATTCTGTTCCACCGCCTGGGCCGCGACCACATGGGTGGCATTGTTGATATTCAACTGGGCCACCTTGAAGGCTTGTTGGAAGACCGCAACATCCAGCTGTTGCTGGATGATGCCGCCAGGAACTGGTTGGCAGATGCGGGCTATGACCCGGTTTATGGGGCACGTCCACTCAAGCGGGTGATCCAGCGATCTCTGCAGAACCCGTTGGCAGAGTTGATCCTGCAGGGCGATGTCAGCGAAGACTCATTGGTGAATGTCAGCGCGCGTGATGGCAAGCTGGTCGTCAATGGGCAGGAGATCCGCTCTCGCGCGGCCTAGGCCTATTCTCCCGCGGCAGGTGCTGTGGTTGCTGCGGGGGCTGAGGCGGCAAGTTGGGTCATGACCGGCGTGTTGGCCATGGCCACCTGCCGCTCGGCCAGCATGGTCTGGAAGGTCTTCAATTCCTCGCCTTCCAGCCGCCGCCCGGAAGGCAATTTCAGGCTCAGCGGGTTGACGTGTTTGCCATTCTTTAGCACTTCATAATGCAGGTGAGGGCCGGTTGACCGGCCAGTGGTGCCAACATAGCCGATAATCTGGCCTTGTTTGACCTTGGCGCCCTTCTTCATGCCCCGGGCAAAGCCCTTCATATGGGCATAGGCCGTCTTGAATTCGCTGCTATGGCGGATCAGCGCATAATTGCCGAAAGAACCATATCGTGAAGCCCGTTCTACAACGCCGTCACCAGCAGCGCGAATAGGGGTGCCGCGGCGCGCCCCGAAGTCGATACCCTTGTGCATTTTGGTGTAGCCCAGCAACGGGTGCCTGCGCTTGCCAAAGCGTGAGGTCAGCCGTGCCCCGTCGATGGGCGTGCGCAGCAATGCCTTGCGAACGCTATGGCCGTGCTCGTTGTAATAGTCGATCTTGTCGTCATCGCTGGTGACATAGCGGTACAGGTTCAGCGGTTTGCCGCGTAGTGTCAAATTGCCGAACAGGATGTCACCATGCTTGGCGACCGCGCCGGTTTCATCAAGATATTGTTCGTAGAACAGCTCAAAGGCGTCGCCCTGGCGGATCTCGCGCTGGAAGTCGACATCAAAGCTGTAGATCATGATCAGCTCAGCAATGATTTCCGGCGCAACGCCTGCCCGGTCCATCGCCATGTAAAGGCTGTCATCAATTCGGCCCTCGGCGCGGATCATCACCTTATCGAGCGGCAACATTTCCACGTCGCTGTAGAAGCTGCCATCTTCGTGGCGGCTGGAGGTGACAATCCGGTCAACATCCGGTTTCACGCTCAGCGCCAGCAATTGTGTTTCATCTGTCGGGTCCAAGACCAGGTTCACTTCCTGGCCAACCTGCAGGCGGCGGACATCAAAATTCTTCGAAAGGGCCTGAATGGCATGGTAAGCGGGTTGGCGTGGCACGCCGTTGCGGTCAAGCAGACGTGCCAGTGTGTCACCACGCCCAACCGTTACAGATTTCAGCACGGGCTCGGGTTCAGGAACCAGAACAGGCTCTACAATGGCAAGATCAACCGGAATGTCGTTATTGAAGGGCTCGGCAATAGCCAGCGTGGCCGGGGTGTCTGCGAGGTCTGCTTCACGCTCGGGGCCAAAATCGGGCAGCACATAGCTGCCTGTGCCGATGAGGCCTGTGCCCATGATACCCAGCACACCCAATGGGGTGAACCATCGGCGAGAACCAATGCCCACCCGAAGGTCCGGGTGGATGGAAAAAAGTGATTTCAGAATCCGGATAACCTCAGCGCCCATCTGTGCTGCGTTCCCCTTCGTTTTCTGATGCGGCTGCCGCCGGTCACCGTGTTTACCCCAAGCCCATATCGACAAAAGTTGTAGATATGGTGGTTGTTCCATTAGCCGGAACAATATGGGCCAAGAGCATGAAGAATCTGGTGAATCCTGTCAAATTCAAAATAACGCCTTTTTGGCGGCAGCCGGGGCGAAAGTGCAAAAAATTTCGATCAGAGTGCATTGTGGAATTGACTTATGCTGCGTGCAGTCATAATAGAAGGCCCCGCAGCCAAAATGCTGCGCCACAAAATGGTCTGGGGGCTGTAGCTCAGTTGGGAGAGCGGTAGCTTTGCAAGCTTCAGGTCGTCGGTTCGATCCCGTCCAGCTCCACCATTTATGTTTTATAAGTTACTGAATTATAAGGATTAATTGTAAATTAATAACTTCTAACCCTACCATTCACCCTAACATATTGTTTGGTCAAAACACCGTAGTAGATGTCTCTACCAAAAACTGAGATCACTCCTCTGCTTAACAGCGAATCCTTTATTACGCAGTGCGTCGACAATTTCGTTTTCATGTTCAGGATCAATACTCAGGTAATCACCGTTGAATACGGTCGCTTTTGATCTGCCGTATTTCTCGGCAATATCCTTTGGAATTAAGTTCTGCATTCGTTGTTGTAGCCACTCAGGGTAGTCACCCTGCGCCACGGCAGGAAATATGGTGCAGTCGAAAATCTCATCATCCTCCGGCACGACCTCCAGGTCCCATAGATGCTCATATCTGCCGTAAATGAGATCGTGGAATTCTGCTTCAGGCATAAGCCGACGAAACTCGCCCCATGTTTCCGAACCAAGTGCCCTATGGCCTCTTACCATTGCGCGTTTTGTTCTTGCAGCTCTTTTATTTTGGGAGTAGTTCCGCTGCCGCAGAATGGAGTTTTGGCAATGTCTGAATTGATCTTGGGATGGGAAGAATGGCTGAGCCTACCCGGACTTGGCATTCCCGCAGTAAAAGCAAAAGTCGATACCGGAGCGAAGACGTCTTCGCTTCATGCGTTCGCGATCGAACCCTTTGGCCGAGATGATCGATCCTTTGTAAGGTTCGGCATTCATCCAGTTCCAGATCGGCCTGAGATTGAAATTTTCTGCTCCGCGCCCATCGTTGATCGCAGAGAGATCACTAGTTCAAACGGCGAAGTGGAACTTCGGTACATTATTGAGACAAAGGTCAAGATTGGCGACTCGGAATGGCCAATTGAGATCTCGCTCGCCAATAGAGAGAATATGCAATACCGGATGCTCTTGGGCCGAACCGCCATTGAAGAGCAGATGATCGTTGACCCCAATCAGTCCTTTCAGCAGCGGTCGCTATCTTATGATGCCTACGATCATTTAAAGAAGTCGAGACCCGTTCCGAGGACGCTGAGAATTGCTCTTCTGACCCGGGAGCCAGACAACTATTCAAGCCGGCGCATCGTCGAAGCCGCGGAAGCGCGAGGGCATGTTTGTGAAATCATCAATACATCAAGATGCTACATGAACATCAATGATCTGGCCCCGGAAGTTCATTACGATGGACGCGTGTTGCCGAGGTACGACGCGGTGATTCCAAGAATTGGATCATCAATCACATCCTACGGCATGGCCGTTGTCCGGCAGTTCAATTTGATGGGAGCATTTTGCTTGAACAGCGCGAATGCAATCGGTGCGTCGCGCGATAAGCTTCTCGCCCATCAATTATTGGCACAGCGCAGGATCGGCATGCCGGTAACTGCATTTGCAAATTCCCCCAAAGACACTTCAGAGCTCATCGATATTGTTGGCGGCGCACCGCTTGTAGTTAAACTACTGGAAAGCACTCAGGGTAAAGGGGTTGTTCTGGCTGAAACCCGCAAAGCCGCTGAGTCGGTCGTTGGTGCTTTTAGAGGACTAAAAGCAAACTTCCTTGTGCAAGAATTTGTAAAAGAATCTGCGGGCACTGACATTCGATGCTTTGTCATTGGCGGAAAAGTGATAGCTGCCATTCAACGACAGGCCGAAGCAGGCGAGTTTCGCAGCAATCTTCACCAAGGTGGTAGTGCCTCCAGGGTCAAGATCACCAAGGAAGAGCGTGCGACGGCGGTTCGCGCGGCCAAGATCATTGGTCTCAATGTAGCTGGCGTCGACCTCATGCGGTCCGACACCGGGCCAAAGGTCCTGGAAGTCAATTCTTCTCCTGGACTTGAGGGTGCCGAGAAGTTCTCTGGGCAAGACATTGCGGGCCTTATCATAGAGTACATCGAGTCTAAAGTTCGTCCCTCGTACCGAGCCGCCCGTAAACGGAAAGCGGGCACGAAAATTCCCGGATCAATTCAAGCCTGAACACTCAAGTGCCCGCCTTGGGACCGGCACTAAAATTCGCAACCAGCTATGAGCAGGTGTTGAGCGGGCGATGGTAATCTGCGTTACTGTTTTACATAACGACAGGTAATACGGAGGGACCAACATGAACAAGGCTACCGACCCGCCTCCAAGGCCAGAAGGTGTTTCAGCCCGCGAACCAATAGACGAGGTCGTAGAATTGCTCAGTATGACTTTTCTGTACGAACAGGGACGCTTCCTCACTGTGCTTGGAAAGATGATCCTTTGGTTTGTTCTGTTCGTGATCGTCGCAACGCTGATCGGTACATATCCTGGCTTCTTCGATGCCTTCATCGCTCCGGCAATGGTTCAACCCAATGCCGCGCCGAATTGCGCAGCCATTGATCACACATTGCGCCTTGCTGTTTGGTGGGAGATGGTGTTTGAGGGCGCGGCCATCATTTTTCTGGGCTCAGCACTGTTTTCCTATGAATTGGCGGAAGGCACAAAAAATAGGCTGCAAGCTTACGTCGAAGATCATCGACAAAAACTCCAATCCAAAGGCGAAGCAACCAAGTTGAGGTTGCGCAACAATATGCGCGAACTTTATGGACTGGTTACCCAGAAAGGATATTTGAGAATCGTCTGGCACCCCGTCCAAATTGGCAGGCTTCTCTTCAAAGTTGTCGGTGACCTGGAATATCAGGCTCGTGGTGTCAGCGTTCCTGCACTGATCAATGCGCTGGCATCTTCATTCCCTGGCGGCATCATGGGCTTAGCATCATTTGTATTTTTCTCGGGTGCCCTGATTACAAAGGAGATACCAATCATCTATTCAAGTCCGGTCATAAGTATCTGTGACGTAGGATAGCTGAAAAAGTTCACTTTGAGCGCTGGGTGGAAACTGCGCTACTCCACGTGGCGTCGAAATAATTGCCTTCAATGATCCCCATGCATCTCTTCTAGGGAGGGTGGCATGGGCATGCCCGTCAGAATTTCGTATCGACTGCACCGCCATCCTGCCTCTGTCTTCACACATTCCATGCGATAGCGAACATGGACATGGGTCTCTACGCCGTCTTTGGCGAGACCCAACCCCTGCGCATAGGCATACGTGGTGGCACTGCCACCATCAAAGCTTTCAACCCGGAAATTGGTCAAGTAGTGGGTGTGGTGGCTCATATCCTGGAAGACATTTTCATAGAATTCACGGAAAACTGGTTTCCCATGCATGGCGCGCAAACCAATATCAGAAAAGTCGAGAACAGCATCTTCGGTGAAGAGGTCGAGCAGATCGTTGATATCCGAAAGGTCGTCGATTGCATAACAATACGCCGTCATCAGATCCTGTAAAGCAAACCGCTCCTCAAGAGATATTTCCATTCGTTCCCTCCCTAAGCCTATCCAATGACGAAA
>Ga0181591_10005792_pt1 | contig 10725 bp, 3 predicted proteins | sample 071ome_33_FD_133757 | JGI IMG/M metagenome (GOLD analysis project Ga0181591, IMG submission 133757) | Coastal salt marsh microbial communities from the Groves Creek Marsh, Skidaway Island, Georgia - 071412AT metaG (megahit assembly) | ecosystem: Environmental > Aquatic > Marine > Intertidal zone...
GAAGAATTTGCCAAGCAGGTAAAGCAAGACCTTATAGATAACCCAAAGCTGAAGGACTTGTTCTCTAAGAACAATTGGAAAGGTAAAAAGAAAGATGGATGTAAAGAAAACAGCGATGGGGTTTGAGGCTGTTAAGGTTTCCATGTCTCAAAACAGAGATGGAGTTATTCTAAGGCTAAGTGTTCACCCGAATGACTGCCCACCAGAACTACATACAGACTGGGTGGGATCACGATACATGGTTGGTATGCAAAAGATCGATGACTTTGATCAACCAGATGTCAGAGCAGAGCAGAAGCATATTGAAAAAATGATATCCTCTGCAGGTCTATTGTGCCGTAATGAAGCCTTCTGGGAGTTCCTTGAGCAAACCCAGATGGATGCATGGGATGGCAAGGCTACAGTTGATAGCGAAGAAGATGCGGTGGCTGTTGTGTACAAAATATGCGGCATCAAATCTAGAAAGGAACTAAGGAGCAATGACTATGCTCGACAGTGGTTTGAGGAACTAAGAAAGGAGTTCATAGAATGGAAAAGTTAATGTTTAGCATGATCGATTTGATGAACATGCTGTCCATTTCTCGCGCCAAACTTGATAGCATTAGAAAGAAAGACATGGACTTTCCAAAGCCAATTGACCTTGGCGAGAGAACATTGCGGTGGAAGGCCGAAGAGATCAAGGAATGGATTGACAAGCATCAATGAAACCAACTTACGAAAACTCTGGTGACGAGGTAAACGAAAGGCGTCTAGCCTCGTTACTAGAGGACAGGTGGCAGTGTAAGATGCAGCGTCAAATGAAGTACGCACAGTTTGATTACGTTGCTCTTAGAGGTAAAAAGATACAGGCGTTCATTGAGATGCGTCACAGGAGTGTGCCGCACGACAAGTATCCTACCTGCTTCATATCATTGACCAAGCTTCTTATGGCACAGAACCTCAAGAATGTTTGCAAGGTGCCGTGTCTCTTCGTCGTGCAATGGAGTGACGCAATAGGTTACTGCAACTTAGATATGCAGTGCGAGGTAGAGTACAGCAGTGAGGGATGGAACAGACGTAATGATCCATCAGATATAGAAGCTATTGGGTTGATACCGATAGAAAGATTTAAAATGTTCAATTGAACTTATAGCTCAGACATTATTCTAGTAGCCCTCAAGATAAGATTATTGTTGCGCTCTTTAAGCTCCTCAATAATCTTTTCTTTCCTCTCATCACTTATCTGGGTGTTGTTTTCAACAAGCTTTATCCTTTGAGATATTTTTCTTCTAGCGTTTTCAATGTTGCGAACAAGCGCAATGTAAGGGATTTCGTCAGCATACTTCCGCCTCATCTCCATAAGTCTTTGAGGATCTCTTGTATCTTGGGAATATTTTATCTCTCGCAGCGCCTCATCGACCTGCTTTTTCTTGTTAAAATATATGCTGAGGTCTTGCCGTTCAGTGATGCTACCGAAGATCTTTCTGGCAAATGGTATTTGATTTACCACATCCTCTACAACAGTGCCTTCTTCCACATAATCTTGGAAGGGTAGCATACCAACACGTTCAGCGAACCTACCTACGCCACCGAATGCAGTGTCGGACCAGTATTCCAAAACGTCTGGAGACCAGTCGATTAAACCACTTGTGACAGCCGTACCACCAGTGGCGGCGTTAAGAACGTCTGCAATCTTAACATACAATGGTGATGTTGTTGACCAATAAAGCTGACTGTCAGGCAGGTCTTGTCCGGGAAACCCTTCCTTATATATGTCTTTGCCAGAGAAGTCTTCATTTCTATATATGTCGATAATTGGATCAGATATTGTCGGGAACAATGCCCTCAAAAGCATTGGCCCTTCTTTGTCTTCTGCCGTTTGCCAAATGTCACCAATAGGACTAAGCGTGTTTAAAGTGGTGCCTAATAAAGAATTGGCACCCTCTCCAGCGGTCATGCCGCCTCTCGTAATAGAAGACAGAACTCTTCCATAGTTATGCGGTATGTTTAACCCGTATGGCATTGGTATGGCAAAGTATCCTCTCTCTATTGGAAGGATGCCATAGTAATCCATGATAATTATATTATGCTCTTTGATGTACTCAGGTATTTTGTCGTAGAGCTTCTTACCATCTTCATCTTCTGGAGAGAAAGCTGAGTTAATATAGTCTTGAAGAAGACCAAAGGCGGCAACACCACCAAGTATTGCTTGAACTTTTTTTGATCTTGACGCTGCATTTAGAAGAGCAAAGCTACCTTGTATCGATGCGTTGTAGAAAAGGTACATTGCATTAGCTGCTGCTTTGTACTCACCACCCTTAGAAAAGTTTACAGTGACATTTCCAGCGGCTTGAGCTGCGCGTTCTGTGGAGAACCCTCTCTTTGTTAATACGTCGAACACTGCAACCCTGATCGCGTTCTCAGCCACCGTGTTGTAGTCCTCTATGGTTTGGAATACTTTCTTAATTCCATTTGTTGCCAACTGTCTTTTGCCAGAGACACCAGCATTACCTACATCATTTAATATTTTTTGCAGGTTCTCCATTTGATCGGAGACAGAGTTAACTTGGTTGGTTGCGTTTTTACCACCAGCTTTTACAAAAGCTTGATAGATTTTTGCATACTCAGAAGAATTATCATTCCTCAAGATCGAATTAAATATTCCCTTAGCTGCTTTGGGAAGAGCGCCTAATACATCTGAGGTTATTGCCTTCTCATCAAATTGATTGACGTTAACCAATCCAGTTTGGATATCTCGTATCGCGTTGGTAATGACAAACTCTGGGTTCAAAGACGTGTTGATACTTGAGAGATATCTATTGACCTTAGTCATGGCTCTCATGATGAACTTCATGCTTTCAGAACCAAGACCCGTAAAACCATTCATGGCCTGTGCTATACGCGGATCATAGATCCTTACAAATGTATCCTTGCCGTCAACCTTTGCTACAAAAATGCTTGGGTCATTCGTTAGGGCTTGCAAGTTAGGCTTATTAACCATGATGGGATTGCCTTGCTTGTCTTTACCCTGCACCCTAATCGTTGGAAGCTTATCTAATACCCGTCCATATGACTGTGTCTCTTCAGGATTTTCTCTGAAAAGCTCGATGAAAGACTGACCAACAATATTTTTCTCAGCCCTAATCACTGCGTTCTGGTTTTGATTAAGGGTCGTGGCAAGTATATCTACAGCATAACCTGCGTCCTCAGTTCTTCCCTTGGCTATTCTGTCTTCTCTGCCACGAATGCCCAGCGTTCCGCCCGTTGGTGATCCCTTGTATGTATCAGCCTCCCCTTCTGGATCATACTTCCCTCTTAGAGGAACATAGCTTTCATAGTCTGTGCGATTAACAACGTCACCATCAGCATCTTCAGTTTCTATAAATGATCTAGGGATCAAGCCACCGTAAACCCTGACGCTATTAGTATCTTCTACAACTCTTTTTACGGCTGCATCAAAATCTTTAAATGCTTTTTGGTTTGCAGAATCAAGACGAGAGAACCAAGCCAGTATCGCATCAGCCTCAGCATTAGACATGCCAGAACCCTTAGAGTTATTGATGTCTTTGTTTTGCTGAATATATGCATTGCGTTCCTTTGCGTGTAAGGCGTAGAGATACGCATCAGCAAGTGCCATCTTCTGGTTTCCAGCATAGCTCAATGCCATTTCAAAAAACTTAGACTGAGATTTAAGTTGGTCTATTCTTTGTTGGTCTATGTTAACACGCTTGAGGGCATCAGTTGTTGCCTTGTAAATTGTGTTCTGTCTCTCCTCAATTTCGTTGGCTACCTTGCGGTGATATATTTCTTCTTTGAGATAGGTATCAAAAGCATCGACAATGGTTAAACCATTTTGCTTTAACTCTTGCAGCATTCTACCAACTGGCAGCATCCTATCTTGGAATTTAACAAGTATATCGTCTGCAATTACTTGCGCCCTATCGGCTGGCACAACAAAACTAAGAGCTTTACCTAACCAGTTCGCTGTATTGGCATAGGTTATTGCATATTCTTTTTGCTTAATCTGTCTTTGTGTTGGGCCTTTGGGCTGCGCTGCCGCTGCACCCAAGCTGTAACGCACGATATCACTTGGCTCATCAAGGACGGTCTGTGGCATCGGCACCTGATCACCATCTTCGCCAATGAGTACCCGTGGTCTTTGTGACGGATCAACATAGTCACGATCACTGGGATCATTCTGTCTTCCCCATCTGATAGACGGTCCTCGTCCACCTTGACTGACAATAAGTACAGGTATGTCTTTGAGTCCAAGAGCAGAAAGCGCCTTTGCACGGTGCCTTCCCTCATGACCGACAACAGTTCCGACTCCATCACCATCGTTCCTCACATATAAAAATGGGACAGAATAAAACTTTTGCCCTGAAGCAAGAAGATTATTAATGTTACTTGTTTTGGTTGGAACGGGGGCTGCACTCTCAGCGGCGGTCAAGAAGTCTGAGATAGGCATCTTTGTGAGAATCTCACGCGATCCATCGCTCTGAGCCGCCGCTCTTCCTATCGCATCATTATCAAAATACTGCGCTGAGTCAGCACTAGCACCAAGACTGTATCTTCTCTTGCCGCCTACAACAGCACGATCTTTCTTCTCAAGATCAGGATAGAAGGTAACAACCTCATATACAGACCCTCGACCCAATGGTTTCTTTTCCAAGACAAGGTTGAGAGGTGGTGCGCTGTACGGTATGTTGTTTCTCCACTCCAGAACGAGCCTGTCGCGCCCCTGTGGGGTAACAATTAAATCTGGGCCATCATCATACCCCTGATCTTTATACCTCCTCAGCGTGTCGTATATCGCCTGTGTGACGCTGTATCTATCTTTTGAGAAGCGAAGAAGCTCACGATCATGGCCTCTCTCTGTGATATGATACAGGCCAGAGCCAACGGCATTACCACCCTCAAGGTCTCTATGATTTCCAGCCTTGAGAATAACGGGAATTAATTGCCCATTGTCCATAACTGAACCATATATCGGTGATGTGGAGCCATCCTTGTTCTTCAGAGGAGCAGCTATGATTTGATTTGGATCTGATGGTGCGCCAAGAGAGAACATTCTCTTAGTTGGAACTTCAATTGATGCTTCTTTAAGAAGCTCTCGAATGTCTGCCGTAACTTCTGCTGGAAGTTGATCTTCTGCAGAAAGTTCATTTGCACTTTCGTTAATGATGCTAGGGTCAGCGTCCCCAGCACGACCCTCTTCCCATGTAAAGGCTGGCATTAAACCAGTCTTCTGGTCAGCAAACACAGTGTCTTCTAGTTTTGCGTTTCTATTTCTCTCACCATATGGTCCGTAATTCAGCCAGCTATTTTGCCCCCTTGTCTCTGATGTAATTGCTGGAACAGCAGACCCAGTAAACAATCTAACATGTGCTTGCCATGCATTCTCCTCACCCCTTGCTCTAAATCCAGCACCCTCTAGACCGTGACCAAATGCATCGTGGACAGCGCGAAATAAATCGTTTGCAGTTACAGGGCGACCAATCCCATTTTGATCTCTCCAAACAAGACCAGTATCTTGCAGCATTGGATTATCATCTACCGCACCTTGCGTAAGACCTTCTGTGCCGTAGCCATCATAAGTTCCATAGACAGCCATCTTTTTGTTTGCGCGTAAATCACGCATGGCATTGAACGGATTTCCATCGTAAGGGTCTGTCTGTGCGTCAAAGAATGTAAACTCATAACCAGCATCTATGAGTGCATCATACTGCGCTCTAGTTTGGTCGATAAGGTTTTGATACGCCTCTTGTACGACAGGATCTTGAGGATTGTGTTCCATCTCCTCATACGCTTGAGCAATTCTAGCAGCCCTATCTTCATCAACAACGACAAATTCAGACTGCCTTCTTAGGTCAATCCCATTGTCCTTTGCATATTGCTCCGCTACTGCAACTAAGTTTTCGTCTGGCCCCGCCGCCCCTCTAACATTCGGCGCACCTTCAAGCGGCGTAAGCTTTCCTGTCTGATCCCGTCCTCTTCGACTTCCTCTCGATTCGGGTCGAACTTCTGTTGCGAGGAATCCAAGGCTGTATCTTCTGTCAGTATTTCCCCGTCGAGAGGCGTCCTGACTTTCTCTAGCCCTCTCATCGCTTGTAAAAATTCCTCCATCGGGTGTGGCATTTTCGTACTCCCTAGCTAAACTATCTAGTGCCTGTCTATCTACTTCTGGTCTTGTGTACCAAGGTATATCAGCCCTTTCGGTAACTTTAAATACCTTGCCTTCTGGATCATTTGTAAATGGCCCACGTTTCATAAAGATTTTTGTCTTTGAGTTTTCTTTAGTATATGCTTTGTTCTTTGTTTTAGAGGCTTCACTGGATAGCTCTCTCGTAAACTCTTGGAACCTTTCTGGAGACATATAAACAGACGACCCATCAGACAACGGATACTTTACAACAGCCGCATTCTTTCCTCTGATGTAAGTCATTCCTGATGAGAAAGTGTCTGTCTTCCCTTCAGTGACAGATGTTCCGATAGGAGAACCATTTATAATGGCTTGCAGTGTGCCGTGGCTTACAACCTGCTCACCCTCAATAACCCATGTCTCCCAATGCCATCTTCCCAAGCTTGCATCTTCGGGGCGACCATCAAGCGCATAAGCTCTAAGAACATTTTTACGCATACCGTTCTCAAGCAAACGTGTCATAAGGTTCCCGACTGGACCCTTCATCACTTGGTTCAGTCCGTCCTTGGCTTTACCATTTATTCCATCATAAATATTGGCACCACCATAGCGCCCATCATCCCACAAGTGCCGTGCTTGAATCCTGTCCATAACAAGAACATCATCTTTGCCAGCCACCAAGAAAATAAAAGACACAACTTTATTATCTATCCCAGCGGAATCCGCATATGTCATAAAGAACTCTCTTAGATCCGCAGCGGATACATTCGGATCAGACAAGCCTTCATGCATAATGTCGATAACAGTTCTGTTTGTGTCTCCAACCATTTGAGACATTGCCTTGGCAAGTCTGCCAGCCGCATTCACATTCATGGTTACAGATTTACCAGGAGAACCCTCTGGTATTGATGGTGCAATACTACTCATCCACATATCTATGTCGTCATCTGTAAGAGGTTCGCGTGTTGCTTTCTCTAAAACTGGATATGCACCGTCAACAGTGTCTATGAATGCGCTCTCTTGTTGGACAGGACCAGCGCCGCGAGACAAAATGCCCCACATAAACAAATCCATTGTCATTCTGGGAGAGGCTTCACCGCTTTCGTAGATGTTTCTTATTTTATCTACATATGCAAATCCCTCATCCACGCCCTTTTTAAGTTCTGGGGTTAACTGCTTTAACTTCTCTGCCATCTTCTCTGGGCTTTGAGAATACTCAATAGCCACAAGAGGTGGGGCAGGTAGATGTACGCCACCCAATGCAGATTGCATTGCTCTCTTCCATCCATCTACAGACATCAAGGCATCAGGGTGTTCATTGATGATTTGTTCAATTGAACTATTGTTTTCTTCGCGGTTAGCTGGGCCATATGACTGTGTAATTTTTACAGTCGGTGGCGTTCTATCTCCTAAAACCAGTAATTCACTTGGCAATCTGTGCGTCTTAGGCGTTTCAGGATCAGCCATGTCTAGGCGAGGAGAGAATACTCTTTCAGAAAACCTTCTGGATTGTAGCTGAACATCCTCAGCCTCTTGCTCGTTTCTCCTAAAGAACTTTCCTGTTGCATCTTGACCAAGCTGACGTGAACCAATCTTGCCGCTGCGAACACCTTGGAATATGTCTTCTAAAGTATTAAATCCAGCATCCTGATTGGCTTTTCTAAGGCCCAAGAAAAAGTCTTTGATGCGTTGGAAGAGAGTGCGGGGCTTACCAACAACTTTTATTTTCCCATCTGCAAAGTCACGGAACATTTCTGCAACCGCTTCTTCTTGTATCATTTCTGGGGTGTAGCCTTCTGCGTTTCTGTACATTCTTTCTGCACGATCAAGATATGTATATTCACGCTCTACTGCTTTTCCATTTTTAATGGATACATACTTACGTTTTTCCGCTGCCTTTACTAGAATATCAAATTCTGCATTCGTAAACAGACCCAAGTCTCTAAGAGCATGTATAACCTCATGGTTCATCACACCCCTAAGAGCATCGAATTGCTCTTGTGCTGACTTATTTGGGTCAATGACTTCCATTGACAAAGCAATGACACGATTACCGCCACTGTTCTCAAAGAAGCCCTCAGTCAACTGACCTTGGGCCGCACCATCAGGATTGACAAGCCGCTTGGCAACTAAGTTAACATCAGGCAATCCAAGATTTTTTAATCTTTTTTGCAATGCAGCAATTACATTGTTCTGTCTTTCAGTAAACGGAATGCTGCGTTCCGCTGCTGTGGCTTGTCTGGATGTTTGATTTGCGCGAGATGCATCTACAGATGGATTTGCCGTTGGTATGCTATCAGTTGGCCTATCAAGCCTAGACTGAGCAGCATCTCTGATACGTTTGCTGCGCTCAATGTCTTCTTTAATATCATTAATAATTTGAGCAGAAGATGCAGGAACCTTTAGCTTCTTGGTCTGACGCTCAAGAGCTTTTAAATTTGCTTCTTGCTGTTTTATCTTTTCATTATAATTTTGTACCGTTCTACGCAGAGCATCTGCTCTACCAGTCTGACTAGACTGAAGTCTGCCATCTGTTCCAACAAGTTCCTCTGAAAGAATTTTCTTTGGAGACTCTGTGGTCTGAAAGGCTCTTACAGTCGTACCGCTTTCAAGTCTCCCTTGAACTTCAGCCAACATTTGTTCGGCCCTTGAGATTTCGCTTTCTTTTTGTTCTGCCTCAAGCTGAAAAGAACGAGCAGCATCAGCCCTTTGCCTTGCACTGGGCCTCTTACCCTCATCCAAATCAAGCCGTAAATCTTGCTCTGCCTTTCGGGCATTTTCTAAAGCTTGCTGTCTTTCAAGTTTTTTCTTCTCAATATCTTCCTTTATATTAGAGATGGTTCTTATATAAGAACCTCTCTCGCCCTCTGTACCAGAACCTACAGTCACTGCCGCTGGACTAGATGCAGCAGAAACATCTGGCTCCACAGTATATTTGGGGCTACCAGTCTTTGTCTCACCAGTTTTTCTAATATACCCACGATTAGATAGCTCATCTAACATTGCATAGGCTGTGCTGGTTGGGACAGATCCATCTTTATTTACAGCGCCAGCCTTTCTCAACGCCTCTCTAACCGTAGGTAGAGTTGCTGTGTCTGCGCCTCTAATCTCTTGTGTTACGGCGTCAAGTTGCTCCTGTGTAAAAGGCTTGTTTTCCACAGGAAGATATCTTGCATCTCCACCTGTGACTGGCTTTTGTTTTTTAACTTCTCTTGTTGCTGCATCTTCACCAACAATTCTTCTTAATTCATCTACTGTTACCTCTCCAGTAGGTTCTATACCCTGCACTCGTCTAGCGGATTGAACGGCTTGTCTTTCTTGAAAGGGTAATGTGCCAATTTTAATTGGCATAAGAGGTCTTGTTGTTTCCCTAGCAGCCTGAGAAAGCACAGAGTATTCGCTCTGTACATCCAATCCATCAGTAATCTGAGGTGTTGGAAATGTTCTTTCGTTTTCATCTGGCGCAGGGAGTGCCAGAACTTCCTCTGGAGCAGCAAGAACATTGTTAACTCTCTGCAACTCTTCCGCAGTTCTTGCGCCCTCTTCTGCTTGATCCTCGTCAAGCTGAGAAGATTTTATAGCTTGCTTCTCAGCCTCTTCTCTGGCCTCTCTCTCTGCAATTATGGGTTTAACTGCACGGTTACGCAGACCAGAAAGCAAGAAGTCTAATGCTGCACCTGCACCACCACCATATGCAAATTCTTCTGCCGCGCTTTCGCCAATCTCCTGATTTGGATTATACAACTCTCTTTCAATAAGATCTTGAGTTGCCCCTGCAATGGCCTCTTGCAAGCCCTCTCCTGTACCTCTGAGTGCTGCGTTGCGTATTCTACGAGCGAATGTTTCTGCTGCCAGCTTACGCTTCTCAGGCGGCACTTTTTTCATAATATCAAGGTAAGCTCTGGTTACACGTCCCGTGACTGGACCTGTAAATACCTCTGTTGCACCAACTGCACCGCCAAGAATAACAGCTAATCTGTTCGCATCGTCTTCAACTTCATTACCTGACGCAATGTTTTCAGCAATTCGATTAACTTGTTCAGATGCACCCAAGCCAGCACCAAAGCCAGCACCGCCAGCCACGGCTGCACGTCTTTGCCCCTTAGCTAAAGCACCAACTGTTTTTGCACCTTTTGCAAAAAGCGTACCGGGAACAAAGAATGAAGCAATACTACCGATAGCTTCACCCGCTTTGTCAGACACCTCACCGTCACTGGGGCCAAACAAATACTCCGTTGCATCCCTACCCATACCTGTAAGATCTTGGGATATTTCACCAACTCTTGTGGTGCCAGCTTCTTCTCCAAGAAGGGATTCTCCCAGACCAACTATACCTTGAGGTAACTCTGCAAAAGATCCAACAAAACCGCGACCAACACCACGAAGGAAGCCACCAACAGCACTGTCACCTTTATCGTCCTCTAAAGGTAAAGACTCTTCAGGTGTTTCTTCTTCATCTTGTTGGTATCTTTCCATAAAGCTGGCGTATCTTGCCTCTTGCTGGGCAACATACTCATTTATTCTAGCTTGTTCTGTTTCTGTCGGAGTGTCACCAGAGATGTTTACTGAATAACTTCTACCTGTACCCGGCCCAGCAACTTGTA
>Ga0181591_10005794_pt1 | contig 10724 bp, 10 predicted proteins | sample 071ome_33_FD_133757 | JGI IMG/M metagenome (GOLD analysis project Ga0181591, IMG submission 133757) | Coastal salt marsh microbial communities from the Groves Creek Marsh, Skidaway Island, Georgia - 071412AT metaG (megahit assembly) | ecosystem: Environmental > Aquatic > Marine > Intertidal...
AAGACGATCGAACCCGAACGAATTCGGCGTGAATGCAGCAAATATTGCAGGGGTAAACCCGCGCGATTTCGAGCCGATTATCTGGCATGACGGCGTAAATCATCCGGCGGATCGATAGAACCGGTTGGAATGAGTTTGCCTGACCTTCGGGACGCCTCCGGCGGGAGTATTTGGGCCAAGAAGAAGATGGACGTGCCGATGGCCCCGCGCGGCGTGGTTTCCGGCAGGGTTTCGGCTTTATTTATAAAGATCGGTGGGTAAGATGGCGGGCCCGCCACTGCGGTTTGTGCCAGTCGGGGAGTTTTCTGCCCCCGATCCGTTCGATCGTCTGGTTGCTGGCCGGTTCCCGTACATCCTTGCTCACGCTAGTCGTGGAACCGTTTCACCGTTTTGCGCGCTGGAAGGGTTTTACAGGCGCAAGCGTTAAGGCGTGGTTGGGGGAGCGTACGGTGGGGGCGCTGCCCCCTTTCGCCTGCAGCGAAATTCCCCCGGAGTATTTTGGGTAAGATGAAAGGGGGACTACGAGAAAATCGTGTCGCCCAATTGGTCAATGACCTGTTTGGCTTTGGCAACCGATGCGTCCACAGCCGTGTCCTGCCCCGAATAGGTGTCAGCGCGGATCATCTGGTGGACCTTCACTGCTCCGTCGTGTTCTTTTTCGATCCGGGCCGCGATCCGGTAGCCGCTGCCTTCGGAAATCGGGTCGGCAAAAATGCGATAGCCGTTGTGCTCGACAGGATCGATATCTTTGCCTTCTGATTTGGCGCCGAAGAGGCGGGACAGGATGTACATTCCGTGGTGGGCCCTGATTGCATGGATTTGCGCAAACTATGCTTTGTCCGGTCAGACTATGCAAGCGGTCGGCGACCTTGGCCCCGATGCGGCGCGGCGGGGCGGGGCGGGGCCCGGCGATCGAGCGGTGCGGGTTATTTCAGGGGGCACCGGTCACAGGATGGCAAACAGATCGACGATCACGCGGTTCTTTTCGCGTTTGCCGGTGCCTATGAACAACGTGTTGTTGACCCATGCATAGCGGCTGTCGCCCGTTTCCAGCCGGGCGTGGGTGCGCATGTAATAGCTGTCAGTCGGCACCTCTTCACCGCGGGCAAGCGCTGCGATGACCTCTGCGGGACCATGGCGGTATCCGTAATTGATGACTTCAATCAGCGCGCCGTCATCTGTTTCGAGCGCATAGCGGGTGTCGAGCTGGGCCAGGCCACCGGCAAAGATTGTCTGCCAATCGGCGCCGAGGTTCAATATTTCGCCCGCAATGCGCGGGCCGGTGACCTTGCCGCCGATGATCGGTATGATCCGCCTTTGCCCCGCGCGCCCCGGCCCCATTTCGTGAATTGGGGCCAGGTCCACTTCCAATCGGCAGGCGAATTCAAGCTGGGGTGGGGTCATGTCGGTTCCTTTGTGCAAAGCGGTTGTGAAGGATCAGCACGGCAGCTGCCAGTCCGGGGAAGATCAAAAAACGCTTATAGGTTCCGGAATCGGGTTGTTTGGCAGCAGATCTGCCTCCAAAGAGTTTTTTGAGAAGGGACATGGGGTACCTCTTGTTTCGCATAGGGTAGCATATGGCGAATGGGCTGTGTAGGCATGCCACGAAAGACGGGCGGCCGCTTTACATGACAAATACCCAATGATGCGTGGCTGTGTCTTCTTTAACCCATTTCCAGCCAATATGGTCGTAGAAATTTGCGGCGCTTTCGGTTCCTGCGCGCAAGCGGATCAGGTCGAAGTGTTGCGCATCCTTCAACAAATGCGCGACCAAACACCTGCCAAATCCCTGTTTTCTAAATGAATTGGCAACATAGAGATGTCGCAAGCGGCCGATTTTCGGATCGTTCAAATACTGGTCACGATGCAAAGCCGCGAAAGCAACCAATAGGCCGTCAGACCACAATCCGATGATCTGTTCTCCGACACCATCAAAACGGATGAGATCATTTTCCCATTTATGGACAAAGCGGGCGACAAATCTGTGCCCGCTTTCGTTTGCTTCTTTGATGAGATGATCCATCCCATCAGCCGGTAAAACCAAAGGTTTTGGGCCCTCGATCACTGATCCAAGAAACTCCGCAGCTTGCGGCTGCGGCTTGGGTGCTTCAGCTTCCGCAGCGCTTTCGCCTCGATCTGGCGGATCCGTTCGCGGGTCACGCTGAACTGCTGGCCGACCTCTTCCAGCGTGTGGTCGGTGTTCATGCCGATGCCGAAGCGCATGCGCAGGACACGTTCTTCGCGCGGGGTCAGCGATGACAAGACGCGGGTAGTGGTTTCTTTGAGGTTTTCCTGAATGGCGCTGTCCAACGGCAGCACGGCATTCTTGTCCTCGATGAAATCACCCAGTTGGCTGTCTTCTTCGTCACCGATCGGGGTTTCCAGCGAGATCGGCTCTTTGGCGATTTTCATCACCTTGCGGACCTTTTCCAGCGGCATTTGCAGCTTGGCGGCCAATTCTTCCGGTGTCGGTTCGCGACCGATTTCGTGCAGCATCTGACGACCCGTCCGAACCAGTTTGTTGATCGTTTCGATCATATGGACCGGAATACGGATTGTGCGGGCCTGATCCGCGATGGAGCGGGTGATCGCTTGACGGATCCACCATGTCGCGTAGGTCGAGAATTTATAGCCGCGGCGGTATTCGAATTTATCGACCGCTTTCATCAGGCCGATGTTGCCTTCCTGAATGAGGTCAAGGAACTGCAATCCACGGTTGGTGTATTTCTTAGCGATCGAAATCACCAAACGTAGGTTCGCCTCGACCATTTCTTTCTTGGCCTGACGAGCTTCTTTTTCGCCCTTCTGAACCTGCTGGACGATGCGGCGGAATTCACTGATATCTAGGCCCACGTATTGCCCGACCTGCGCCATGTCGTTGCGCAGTTCCTCGATCTTGTCGACCGAGCGTTCCATCAGCATCTGCCAGCCACGACCCGATTTTTGCGCCATGTCATCCAGCCAAGTCGGATCCAGCTCGCGGCCGCGGTATTCGTCGACGAACTCACGGCGGTTGATACGCGCCTGGTCGGCCAGTTTCACCATAGCGCTGTCAATCTGCATGATGCGGCGGTTGATGCCATAAAGCTGGTCAATCAGCGCTTCGATACGATTGTTGTGCAGGTGCAGTTCGTTGACCAGCAAAACGATTTCCGAGCGCAACTGTTGATACGTTTCCTCATCCGAGGCCGAGAAATCGCCGCTATCGCCCAGCGTGGCTTCGATCCGGCTGTCCTGCATGGCAGACAGCTTGGAATAATCGTCGGCGATACGGTCAAGGGTTTCCAGAACGCGGGGCTTCAGCGCGGCTTCCATCGCAGCGAGCGACATGTTTGCGGCTTCATCGTCGTCGTCATCGTCGTCGGTGCTGATGGGGTTGCCGTCGGCATCGAGTTCCTGTTCTGAGGACTTCTCGGCTTTTGGCGCATCTGAGGAGGCTGCTGAAGGATCGACGACGGGTTCTTCTTCGTCGCCTTCAATCGAGTTGCCAAAGGTGGTCTCAAGATCGATCACATCGCGCAGAAGAATGTCTTCGGTCAGAAGTTCGTCGCGCCAGATGGTGATCGCCTGGAAGGTCAGCGGGCTTTCGCACAGCCCTGCTATCATTGTGTTGCGGCCAGCTTCGATCCGTTTGGCGATGGCGATCTCGCCTTCGCGTGACAGCAATTCGACGCTGCCCATTTCGCGCAGGTACATGCGTACCGGGTCATCGGTGCGGTCGAGCTTTTCTTCTTTGCCCGCTGCCAGAGCGACTTCTTTGTTCGAGTTGACCTCGACCACGGCGGTCGATTTCTGCTCTTCGTCCTCGACCTCATCGTCTTCGATGATGTTGATGCCCATTTCCGAGAGCATCGACATGACGTCTTCGATTTGTTCCGACGACACTTGATCGGGGGGCAGTACGGTATTCAGCTGGTCGTAGGTGATGTATCCACGCTCGCGCGCCTCGGCGATCATCTTTTTGACCGCGGCCTGGCTCATATCAAGCGAGATGTCCTGATCCTGATCGTCGGTCTTGTTGTCGTCGTTGTCTTTGGCGGCCATGCGGTGCTCCTTGAGGGGGGCAGTGATTCGTTCTTTATCGAATAAAACGAATCACTCTGCCTTTGAAGTGATTCGCTTGTTCGAAAGTCTGTTTCTGCCCGATTTTTCCGGAAATGTCAGTGCCTCGATTTCGTAAACCGAATATTGGCGAAGAGTTCTTGGGATCGTTTCCTCTCTTCTCGGCTGATGGGTGCCCCGTTCGGGGCAATGTCATATTCGGTCCGGTCGTCCTGTTGGCTGCGGTCCGCGCGCGAAACAGCCTCGGTTGCTTCTTTCAGGCGATGCGTCATCGCTTCGGTCGGGCGGTGCGCCATGTCCTCCAGCGCTTCTTGCAGCTCTTGGCGGTGCCCTCGACGTGCCTGTAATTTCTGCAATTCAGCCTCGACCGTCATACGCGCCAGATCCGGATCATTCTGGCGCCGAACGGCGGGCACTATGGCCACATGGGGAGTGCCCATTAGTTTCGCAAGGGCTGCTTCACCCATTTGCCGAGTTATTTCCTGTTCTAGAACTTCGTTTCCGTTGTGGGCATATTGCAGAAGAACCATCTTGATCCGCTCATGCTCGGGCAGGGCCAAGTGCAGACTTTCCAGTGCATGCTCATAATCAACAACTATGTCAGGAGACTTGATCAAAACGGCCAAAAGCACAGATTCGTGTAGAATTTCCTGCTCGCGCTCTTCTGCAGCAGCAAGAAACGAGTTTCGTGTTTCCTGATTAATCGCGGGTTTTCCCTGTGATTTCCAATTGCCGCGCTGCGGGCGCGCCTGGAAATACATGTCGCGTTTCAACTGATAGAACGCATCATCGTAATGCTTGCGAACGAAGGCATCGGTAATCTGGGTGGTTTTTTCGCGCAGGGTTTTGTCCAGCATCGCCTTGCGTTCGGGGCTGTCAAACACGCGCCCTTCGGTTTCGCGACGCCAGAGCAGGTTGACCATTGGCATAGAGGCATCCAGAAGCTCTTGCACAGCCCCTGCCCCACCTGAACGCACTACATCGTCGGGGTCTTTGCCTTGCGGCATCAGGGCAAACCGAAGGGAATGACCGGCCTCGATCAGCGGCAGCGCCAGATCAATCACCCTGTAAGCAGCGCGCAGACCGGCGGTATCACCATCCAGCGCAATGATCGGCTCGGGCGACAATCGCCAGAGCAGACGCAGCTGGTCTTCGGTCACCGCCGTACCCAAGGGGGCAACGCTGGCCCCGAAACCGGCTTCGGACAATGCCAGCACGTCCATGTAACCCTCGGCCACAATCAAAGGCTTTCCTTTGCCCGCTGCCTCGCGGGCAGGAGCAAAGTTATACAGGCTGCGGCCCTTGTCAAAAAGTTCGGTCTGGGGGCTGTTCAGATACTTGGCGTTGTCATTGGGGTCCATCGCCCGCCCACCAAAGGCAATCGCGCGGCCACGGGAATCTCGGATCGGGAACATGATGCGATTGCGGAAGGTATCGTAAGGCTTGCCGCCTTTGTTCGACGGCTTGGCCAAACCGACGGCAAGGATCATCTCTTCCTCAACGCCTTTGCCGCGTAGGTGGTCCCACATGTTCTGCCAGCCATCAGGCGCGAAGCCGATCTGCCAGCGTTCCAGCACCTCGGGCGTCAGGCCACGCTTGGCCAGATAGTTCCGCGCATCTAAAGCCGCGCCTGTTTGCAGTTGCAGGCGGAAGAATTTAACCGCCTCTTCCATCACATCGGTCAGCTGCGTGCGGCGGTCTGCTTTTTGTTGCGCCTGCGGATCGCGGGCCGGCATCGGCATGCCGGCTTCGCGGGCCAGAATTTCGACTGCCTCCATGAACTCGACATTCTCGGTTTCGCGGACGAACGAAATCGCATCGCCTTTGGCGTGGCAGCCGAAGCAATAGTAATAGCCTTGCCGGTCATCGACATGGAACGACGCGGTCTTTTCCTGATGAAACGGGCACGGCGCCCACATGTCGCCCTTGCCCTGATTTGACTTGCGCTGATCCCACATGACCTTGCGGCCGACCACTTGGGTCAGGCTGGTCCGTGTTCGCAGTTCGTCAAGAAATCCGGGGGGCAGGCTCATGCTCTATATATTGGTCGCCCAGCGCCCAGAGTCCAGTCACTGTTCCAGACAGGCAGTCACGAATTTTTCGGCAAACTCGGGTGTCATCTTGTCCATCGGCAGATCATAAACCTGATTGACCAACGGTCCCAGCACCATGCCCCAAAGCAATGCATTCTCGGTGATGGTTTCTTTGATCGCAGCTTTGGTTTCTTTTTTGGTCAAACCTTCAACCCGCATTTCCACGGCCTGCCCGACGAATACGCCTGACATTTCGCAGGCTTGGTCCTTGCTGGGCACCTGTGCCTGAACCTGTGTTGCACCTATGGCCAGAGCGGCGGCCAATCCCAAAGCTTTCATCATGCTGCACCTCAAATAAGTTGGCCCCACACCTAAGGTATGGGGCCTTCTTTGTCACTTATTCACGCAATGTTAGGCAATAACACGCGCGTTTACGTTGCCCATTGCGGTGGTTAGGTCGTGGACCAGGGTTTTCGCCATCGAGCGGAAGACCATAATCTGGAAACTGTCCGCGCCGGTTTTGGTGACGCTGGCCATCATATGCATCAATTCACACCGAACTGAATGGCCGCGCTTGAACTCGGACGGGCGCAGGTCAATCGAAACCAGCCGCGCCAGAACATCTGCGGCACGATCACCTTTCAGCTCTACCACAGTCCATGCGTCGCTTTGATCAGTCAAGGCCGCCAATCCTGCAATAGATACATCTGCCTCGGCTCTGGTCAAAAGCGCCTGCCCCTGACCGAACCAAAGCGCCTGAACGCCCGCTTTGCTGTTCATGCGATTGGCCGCCGGATAAGCCACACCATGCGCGTCTTTCATCGCCGCAGACACCGCTTTTTCTTGCCCCTTAAACGGCGCGACCGAGGTCAGCGGTCCCAAATCAAGCTCGGACAGGGTGACGGTGCCCTTGGTCACAGGCAAAAGCCCTGCACAAGGCGAGATTGCTGTTAGTTCAACCACGGGCGCGCCCTCCTTCTGGGTCGAGGAAGACCGGATGGCAGACCTCGCATTCGATATCCAAACCACGCAGGTGGTCCACCAAGCGGATCACCTCACCATGTCTGTTGCGGCCATTCGTCAGGAAGCCAAGTCCCAGACCTGTGTTCATCGTCGGCGACCAGCAAACCGAGGTGACATACCCCTGATCGTTGACCCGAACAGCCTCGGCACCCTTGTTGAACAGGTGCGCTCCAGCGGTCAGTTGATCGCTGGCATTGACGGGCTTCAAACCCACCAGTTGCTCGCGATGATCCCCATGCAGTCCAGGACGCTGGCTTGAGGTTTTTCCCACACAGTCCTTTTTGGCAGATACCATCTTGCCCATGCCGATATCGTCTGCCGTTGTGCGGCCATGGATTTCCGCGTGGGTAATAAAGCCCTTTTCAATCCGCAGTACGTTCAGGGCTTCCATACCGTATGCCCCGCCGCCCATCGCTTCAGCTTTGGTAACCAATGCGCGGAACAGGCTGTCGCCATAGCGCGACGGCACGGCAACCTCATACGCGTGTTCACCGCTGAAGGAGATACGGAACAAACGGCCTTTGACGTCGCCGATGCTGATCGCTCCGCAGCCCATGAAGGGGAAGGTTTCGTCGGTCACGTCTTGATCCAGCAGATCGTTCAGAAGATCCCGTGATTTCGGACCGGCCACGGCAAATTGGGCCCATTGCTCGGTCGTGGAAATCAGGTTCACGTCCAGATCCCGACGTAGCGCTTGTTTGACGAACTCAAGGTGTTTCATCACTTCGCCCGCTGCGGCGGTGGTTGTGGTCATCACATAGTGATTTTCCCCCCAGCGTGCGGTGGTGCCGTCGTCCATCACATGCCCGTCTTCGCGCAACATCAGCCCGTAGCGAACTTTGCCAACAGGAAGGGTAGAGAACATGTTGGTGTAGACAAAATCAAGGAATTCGCCTGCGTCCTTGCCCTGAATGTCAATCTTGCCCAGCGTGGACACGTCGGCAACACCGACCGCGTTGCGAACATAGCCCACTTCACGATCGCAGCTTTCCCGCCACGTCTTTTCACCCGCTTTGGGGAAATAGCTGGGGCGATACCACAAGCCCGCCTCGATCATCGGGGCGTTCAGGTCATCGACGCTGTGCAGATGGCTGGTGGTGAACCGTTGCGGCGCAAACCCATCGCCCTGCGCCCCTGCCCCCATCGCGGCGATTGAGACCGGCGTATAAGGCGGGCGGAAGGTGGTTGTGCCGGTTTCGGGAATGGCCCGTCCTGTCGCATCGGCAAGAATAGCCAGCGCCGCCACGTTCGAGTTCTTGCCCTGATCCGTCGCCATCCCCTGCGTAGTGAAACGCTTCATATGCTCGACCGAGCGGAAGTTTTCCTGAGCTGCGCCTTTGATGTCCTTCACGGTCACGTCGTTCTGGAAATCCAGCCACGCACGGCCCTTGTGAGGCACAGTCCAAAGCGGGGTGATGTTATAGGCATCGTCTTCGGCTTTGGGCGCGTCCACCTCGGCTGGTTTCTTGCCGATTTTGCCCAGCGCTTCATTCGCGGCGGTGATGCCCGCCTGCAAACATGAAGCGGTCGAGAAGTCTCCGTTCGCGGCACCAGCAGCAATCATGCCCGGAACCATATCGGGCTTCGGAACAAAGGCCGCGATATCGTCACGCCAGACAGGGCGTCCGTTCATATGACAGGTCATATGCACCGACGGGTTCCAACCGCCGGAAACCGCCAAACAGTCAACACTCAGCGACTCCGAGCCTTTGTCGCTTGTGACGGTGATCCCGCTTAGACCCTTTGCCCCCATCGCGTCGGTCACCTGACCGCCCGCGATCAGACGATAGTCACCCTGAGCCGAAGCGTCCGAACGGCTGTCGATCATCGCCACCACGTTCACCCCTGCAGACTGCAAATCCATTGCGGTGCGGTGAGCATTGTCGTTGTTGCCAAAGACAGCCACGTTTTTGCCTGCCGCGACGCCCCAGCGGTTCAGATAGCTGCGAACAGCGCTGGCGGTCATCACGCCCGGCCGGTCATTGTTGCGGAAGGCAATCGGGCGTTCCAAAGCCCCTGCTGCCAGAACGCTGGCTTTCGCGACGATCCGCCAGAAGGTTTCCAGCGGCTTACCGTTGTCGCGCGGACCGTGGTGGTTGATGCGCTCAAGCGCACCATAGGTTCCTTGGTCATAGGCACCTGTCACAGTGGTACGGGTCATCAGGCGGACATTGTCCATCGCCTTCAACTCGGCCACGGTTTTGGCAGCCCATTCCTGACCCGGCATGCCGTCAACCTCGTGGGTTTCGGCATTCAAGCGGCCACCCATCAGGCTGTCTTCTTCGCAAAGGATCACGTCAGCGCCCGACTTTGCCGCGGTCATTGCCGCCATCAATCCCGTCGGCCCCGAGCCGATCACAAGCACATCGCAATAGGCCCAGGCACGTTCGTAATTGTCGGGGTTGTGCATCTCGGACAAGCCACCCAGACCTGCCGCACGGCGGATCAGCGGTTCATAGAACTTTTCCCACAGAGGCTTGGGCCACATCATCATTTTGTAATAGAAGCCCGCGCCGAAGAATGGCGACAACAAGTTGTTGACCGCCAAAGCGTCGAACCCCAGCGAGGGCCACGCGTTCTGGCTGCGCACCTGTAGCCCGCTATAGATTTCCTGCACCGTGGCGCGCACGTTCGGATCCTGCTGCGCGCCCGAACCGATTGTCATCAGCGCGTTTGGTTCCTCGGACCCAGCCGTCAGGACACCGCGCGGACGGTGATATTTGAACGACCGCCCCATCAGACGGATGTCATTGGCAAGCAGCGCCGAGGCAACCGTATCGCCAGCATATCCGCTGACCTGTTGGCCGTCGAAACTGAATGAAACGCGGTGGGTACGGTCTATCAGACCTTTGTTCTCAACTCTCATCGCTTCGCCTCCTCGGATTCCGAGGCCAATTCCACGCTGAAAATCTCGTGCGTGACGGTATCACGGGTGACCACCAACCACGCAGAGCAGCCGTATTCGTGCTGCCACAAGTCGCGGGTCTTGCCCGCGGGATTGTCACGGTTGTGGACATAGTCGTTCCAGATATCCGCCCCTGCATCAGGCGCCGGACGGGCAATGTTTTGGGCCGCCCCGACATAGTAAAACTCTCGGCGATCCCGTTCTCCGCAATGCGGACAGGCTATTCTCATGGGTCCTCTCCTCAGTGCAGGTTGTGTTGGCTGCCTTTGCCTTCTTCATCCATCAGGCCATAGCCAGTGTTGAAGCGCTCAAGCAGGAATTTCGATGCATGATCCGAATGGTTTCCGGTCGCCATCAAGTGCGCCATGCACCAGCCCGAAGCGGGAACAGCTTTGAAGCCGCCATAGTTCCAGCCGCAGTTGACGAACAATCCATCGATGTGGGTCTTGTCGATCACGGGCGAACCATCAGGAGACATATCCATGATCCCGCCCCAAGACCGAAGCACCTTGGCTTTGCCGATCATCGGCATCAGGGTCATGCCTGCCTCCATCACATGCTCCATCATCGGCAGGTTGCCACGTTGGGCATATGAGGCGTAGAAATCACTGTCACCGCCGAACACCAACCCACCCTTGTCGGACTGGCTGATATAGAAGTGGCCCATGCCAAAGCTGATAACATGATCGATCACCGGCTTC
>Ga0181591_10005798_pt1 | contig 10719 bp, 6 predicted proteins | sample 071ome_33_FD_133757 | JGI IMG/M metagenome (GOLD analysis project Ga0181591, IMG submission 133757) | Coastal salt marsh microbial communities from the Groves Creek Marsh, Skidaway Island, Georgia - 071412AT metaG (megahit assembly) | ecosystem: Environmental > Aquatic > Marine > Intertidal zone...
AGTCGCTGCTCCTTGGTTCTCACCTGCGGGTAATCGTAGAGGTAACTACTTTGGTGTCACTTCCCTCGCATATTCAGCTAATAAGTCTCAAAGAGATACGCTGTACAAAGCGGGTATCAACCCAATCGTTAATCTGCCTGGACAAGGTGTGATTCTGTTTGGTGACAAGACGAAAGAATCTCGTCCGTCAGCATTTGACCGAATCAACGTGCGCCGTTTGTTCTTGGCAATGGAACGTGCAATTTCTGCTGCGGCACGAAATGTTATGTTCGAATTTAACGATGAGTTTACACGTGCAGAGTTTGTAAATATTGTCGAACCATTCTTGAGAGAGATTCAGGGTCGAAGAGGTATTACAGACTTCCGTGTTGTATGTGATGAGACAAACAACACGCCTGCTGTAATTGATCGTAACGAATTCATCGCAAGTGTATTTGTGAAACCTGCAAGGTCTATCAACTACATCACGTTGAACTTCGTAGCGGTTCGAACGGGCGTTGACTTCGAAGAAGTCGTAGGCACAGTATAACCACAGGAGTATAACACATGGCAATTTTAGGCATAGATGACTTTAAGTCAAAGCTGAGAGGTGGTGGTGCCCGCGCAAACTTGTTCAAGGCAACCATCAACTTTCCAGCATATGCAGGAGGAGATGTTGAAACAACGTCTTTCTTGTGTAAGGCTGCTCAGTTACCGGCATCAAGTGTCGGTGTTATCCCCGTTCCTTTCCGTGGTCGCGAACTTAAAATCGCTGGTGACCGTACATTCGCTGAATGGACACCAACTATCATTAACGATACCGATTTTAATGTTCGTAACGCAATGGAACGTTGGATGAATGGTATCAACGAACATTCTGCTAACACTGGTTTGGTCAACCCCGTTGACTACCAAGCAGACTTGTTGGTTGATCAACTCGATAAAGACGGTGACATTCTTAAGCGTTATGCGTTTAGAGGTTGTTTTCCAACGGAAGTTGGTGCAATCGAACTCAGTTATGAAACTGTAAACGCACTCGAAGAATTCACTGTAACATTCCAAGTCCAGTACTGGGAATCAAATACAACGAGTTAAAAACCTTCTAAATAATCGGGAGTCCTTCGGGACTCCCCTTTATTTGACACTTAGGAATTTATATGGCAGACGATAGCATCTTAAAACTTTTTGGTTTTGAACTTAGACGTTCCAAAACTGCAAAGAAAGAAAAGTTACCTTCAGTTGTTCCACCTACGGACACTGATGGCGCAGGATATGTCACTGCTACTGCTGGTCATTACGGTCAGTATGTGAATATGGATGGTGACGGATCGAAAGACAATCACCAACTTATTATGCGTTATCGTGGTGTTGCAATGCATCCCGAATGTGATATGGCAATCGAAGAGATTGTAAACGAAACTATTTCCGCATCCGAACTTGAATCTAACGTCGAACTTAGTTTAGATAAGGTCGATGCACCAGATAAAATTAAAGATCAGATCATCGAAGAATTCGACAATATTGTTTCTATGTTAAAATTCAATGATCTTGGTCATGACATCTTTCGTTCGTGGTATGTAGACGGAAGAACATACCATCACTTGTTGGTCAATGAATCTAATCTTAAAGCAGGAATTCAAGAGATTAGACCCATTGACGCTGCAAGAATTCGTAAAGTAAAAGACATTAAATATAAAAAAGATCCTGCAACAGGCGCAAAGGTTGTCGAATCTGTACAGGAATTTTATATTTACGAAGAAAAACCTGGCCAGACAGCACAAGGTGTGAAACTATCTACTGATTCTATCAGTTATGTTACGTCTGGACTTCTAGATGAAACTAAAAAGAAAGTTGTATCACACCTACACAAGGCGTTGAAACCAATCAATCAATTACGTATGATGGAAGACTCATTGGTCATCTATCGTCTCGCACGTGCACCCGAACGTCGAATCTTTTATATCGATGTTGGTAACTTACCTCGTGGTAAATCCGAACAGTATATGAAAGACATTATGACAAAGTATCGTAATAAACTAGTTTACGATGCAAACACTGGTGAACTCAAAGATGATCGTAAACACATGGCAATGTTGGAAGACTTTTGGTTGCCTCGTCGAGAAGGTGGTAGGGGTACAGAGATTTCTACTTTACCTGGCGGTGACAACCTTGGTCAGATTGACGATATCATTTATTTTCAGAAACGATTATATCGTGCATTGAACGTTCCTGTTAATCGTTTAGAACAAGAGGCGCAATTCTCTCTTGGTCGTTCTACAGAAATTTCTAGAGATGAAGTTAAGTTTCAAAAATTTGTTGATCGTTTACGTCGAAGATTTTCTCAGGTGTTTTTGGGCATTCTTCGTAAACAGTTACTTCTTAAGGGTATCATTACCGAACAAGACTGGGAAGAATGGCGCAACGACATTGTAGTTGATTATGTACGTGACAATCATTTCACAGAACTAAAAGAATCAGAAATTCTTCGTGAACGATTAGGTTTGATGAATGAGGCTTCTGCATTTGTTGGAGATTACTTCAGTAAAGAATGGATAATGAAAACAATTATGCGAATGTCTGAAGAAGATTTAGATGACATGAAGAAGCAGATCAAAGACGAAGAGTCATCCGGGGAAATTCCAGAACCAGAAGAAGTTCCGGAGCCACCAAAGGAAAAGGAACCTCCTGCTCCTAAACCAGAACCAAAACCAGAACCAAAACCCGAAGAACCGAAAGAGAAATATATACCATCTCAAGAAGATGAATTGCTTGAAGAAATGACAAGGTATATGGCAAGAATCAATGAGCAAAATTGATACGATTTCTACTGCGTTTTCGGTTGTACATACGCAAAGAGAAATACAAAAATTAGAAGAAAGATTGCTTCATCTATTGGATGAGGTTCAAACTGTTCAGGGTCCAACTGGAAGACAAGGGCCCAAAGGCGATAAAGGAGTCAAGGGAGACAAAGGTGAGCAAGGTATCAAAGGAGACAAAGGAGATACTGGAGTTCGTGGTGAAAAAGGTGAAAGAGGTGAGGCAGGTCCACAAGGAGAACGCGGCACAGATGGACAACGCGGCGCTACGGGAGAACGTGGCGAACGCGGTGAAAAAGGTGAACAAGGAATTCCCGGGCCTGTTGGAGAAACTGGACCAAAAGGGGAACAAGGACTTAGGGGTGATGTTGGCCCTCAAGGCGCTGTCGGAGAGGCCGGTGCCAAGGGTGACAAGGGTGACAAGGGTGATATGGGTCCGCCTGGTCCGAAAGGTGAGCAAGGTGTGGCAGGCGTATCTGGAGAGCGCGGCGAACGCGGGATTACAGGCGCACAGGGACCTATGGGTCCAAAGGGTGACAAAGGAGAGCCTGGAGAAAAGGGCGAGCCAGGAACACCAGCACCAGACTACCGAAGAGAATTCGAAGAAGCATTAGACGGGTTTAATAAAAGATTAACTGAGAATGCTTCACGTGTAGATAATAGTATACAGAAACAGATCGATAGAATTAACCAATCGTTAAGCACAATCGGCGGTGGTGGTTCTTACAAGTTAGTTGATAATGCGGATGTGGACAAGGCAGCACTTCGTGGTGTTGTAGATAATGCGATACTAATCTACGATCCATCTAAAAAGAAATTTATTGCAGATTCTTTTGTAAACGTATTAGACAGGTTGAAAGCAGAATTGGAAGTACAATATAACAGATTAATTGATGTTGAAGGATCCTACACGTATGTTGGCGAGGCTTTGCCCGGCACAGGTGAGTCAGATGCAAAATGGCGCATTAAAAGAATTGAAGAAGTGGGAGACGATTTTAATATTCTTTGGGCAGAAGGTAGTGCAAATTTTGATAGAATTTGGGACGATAGGGCATCGTTCACATATTCATAATTATAAATAACATTTGTATATACACACTCGTTTTAACAACATTGTAGGAGCGCTCAATGGCAACGATCATAGATCCGGATCAATTGTTAGATGCGGGTGTCGATTCAAATCAGAATATTTTTATCGACACTGCAAATCGAACCATTAAGATCCGAAACAACAAACAATTATCGGGTGCGACTCGTGGCCCGATCTTAGATGAATCAGGTGTAACGCACCAAGCGTTATACTCATTTTTAAAAGAAGAGTGGAAAAACGATCCTAAGAGCAAAGATCTTATTGCTTATCCATTTCCTCTTATTGCAATTACACCAGAACAGTTCGAATGGCGTTTTGGATGGAAACCCGCAGACGAAACTTCTCGACAGTTGATTCGTACTGGTGGATGGCGTGAGTATGACGTAGACAACGAAACGTTAAAGAGAGAATATATTGGTACGATTTCTTTGGGTAACATTCAGGGTACTCAAGATGGCGCTGACTCTGCAACAGTTGCTCAACACACCGTTTACTATGCATTTTTCGATTCAGATCGTGGTTTCCCACGTGCTGGTCCTTTTAACTATAATTTTGCGGGTGAAGTAAACCAAGCGGTACAAACATTAGATTCTGCTGCGTTTGACCGTAGACAAGACATTCTACGTTTGTTTATTCGTGCAAAACCTTATGATGGTACTCAGCCACAAGACGATAAAGCATGGACGTTTGATCAAACAGACACCACAGACATCGGTCTTAGTGCAGGAACCCAGTTACCTTATAATACTCAGCGATTCCCGTTGGTAGAAGGTGAAGATCTTAATATTCTTGATCGAGACGGTGCTAATTTAACTGACGCAATCATCGAAGCGAATGATGCAGCGGGTGAAAAATATTCTCGTCAAGGTGACGGACCCACAGTTGAATTTTTAACTAACTTTGCATTTTCAAATACGTTTGGATATACTCAGGATCTTTTGAATGGTCCTTTCCCATATTCCACAAAGATTGCAGCAACGTCACCGACTGCGGGACAGTTGTCTACTCAGGAACTTTATTCTTGGATTCAGTATAATCTAAGACAAGACTCTGACATTGAGCCACACTTCTCTGGTGGTGCTAAAATTGATGTTAAGTCTGGTAAACTTACTGACGAATTACTTGCATTTGTTGGTTCTACGTTGACTACTAAATTAGCAACGAACCTTGATCGATATGCGACTGATTCAAGCAAACCGCTTAAGGGTGGAGTTGCAATTACGGACATTCGTCCAGCAGACATCAACAGCATTCAGTTAAGAGACGATTCTGATACTCTCCGTTCATTCCCGTTCTCTTCAACGGTAACAATTACGTTCTCAAACGATATTCTTCTTGATAGTGATCAGGGTAAAGCGTTTGTTTATTACGATTATACTCGTAACTACACTGGAACAAATATTCAATTGAGTGGAGTTGGTCCTGCATCCGTCTACGGTACATCGTCCTATGATAGCGCCACGTTGACGTTAACTGGCTTTTCAAACACTCCGTTCAACACTACTGGTGTAGTTGCAACGGTCCAGAATCCAAACGGATTGGTTACAACTACCGCTCAAGGTGGTAACGATGCAGATGCTTACTTTAAACTTGTAGGTGCAACGAACACGGATAACAATGTTATTTTCGGTGTAACTAAGATTTATGATTCGAGTACAGCATCAGTTATCACGTTAGATGACACGCCGGGATTGACAAACGAAACTATTACTACTGGACATGGTTTACGTACTCACCCCATTAATTCACCTGCGGCACTGAAGGTGGACTCAGCGGGTGCGCCAAGCGAAAACAATGGTGGTGTAGTTTCACTGTTGGCCACTGGTGGAATTTATCAGGGTAGTGAAGATGCATTAAACTCAGCAGATGAACTCATCTTCTCGTATGCATATGACGGTAACACTCAGAAAGACCGAGTTGCTGGTGCAGATGCTGCGATTATCATTCGAGCAATTGGACTCAGTAACGGTTCATGGGTGGAACAGAGAGCAACGATTACAAGAGCGAGTAACATTCCTGTATCGGTTATCTCTGCGGTAGAAAGAAACTACAGCAATCCATAAGTAATAGTGAATAGGGGGAGTTAATCTCCCCCTTTTATTATAGGAGATATATTATGAGAATTACTTTACTTCAAGCTTCTGATATTTTAAGTATCAGTGTAGACCATCTTCTTTATATTGCAAATAACGAAAACCGTATTCCTATTCAATTGGAAGGCGATCAGGAAATTTCATATAACGAAGACGGTACTATTCAGTTTAATGAAAATGTGGAAACCACTGAACCCACATGGTGGTTTAACCTTGAAGATATTCTGAAATTTAAAAAAGAAATGGATGAAGGATTAACTGGAGAACTTAAACGTAATCTAGAGGATTAAATGGGAATTGTCAACAATGCAACGGTTCTGACCGATTACGAGGGATCTCCTTCACAAACCAACATTGTAGGTGGTGCTGGTAACATCACTACCTCTGTGGACGTTTTTATCGAAGGTGCTCAATCGTCTGCTCGTCGTGTTGACAATGCTACAGATAGAGGTGGTTACCAAGACACAATTGGTCCTTTCAATCTTAGTGACACGACTCTTTCTGTTAAAATGTGGTGGAACCACATCTTCTGGCCAGAGGCAACGGATTGTTCTCTTATATTAGGGGTCAATGGTGATCAGCTCATATACCGTCAACCGAACAATGTGGCAGGGGTACCGGGTGAATTAACACCCGCCTTTCAAATAGATCCTCCTTCATATGGTTGGAGACCTATTTGGTATAGTTTAGGTGTTCGTGATGTATTTACAACCACTCCAAACACGGCCATAATTAACGAAGTAGGATGGGTATGTTCGGTAAATAACGTTGGTGGTAACTCACAGTTTCTAAACGTATATGTCGATGAAATAACATATTGGAAACCAAATTCAAATATTGGTGCTTTGACATGGAGTGGCGCTGATGGATCACTACAAAATTTTTTAGATTTTGAAGATGATATTAACTCCGGTAGACAGGGTGTAGTTGTACCCAGTAACGGAATTCCTTTCGGATTTGCTCGTATTGGTATTGACGATTCGGCAGTTGCAACTTCGTTTACTATTGCAAACGAATCTTTTTTTACTCAGGGTACCCCATCTTGTGATAGTGATCAATTAGGTATTATTGTAAATTATACAAACTCTTCTTCTACTTTAACCATTAATAACGCCACTATTGGTTCAACTGAAACAACCAACGAATTATTTACTTCAACAACAAATAATGGAGCCATAGTTGGTGCGGGTTCGCTGGTCGGTCATTTTTTGTGGGATACTAAATTATGCACATTTGATAAGTACGGAAATAATGGAACTGTTACTATTACTAACAGCGGTTTGAATGATTTACGTAGAATCACTTTAGACAGCACATGTACTGTCTCCGGATCATCAATAAAAAGTTATGAATGGTATGGGTTTGATTCTTCGTCTAATGCATCGGTAACGAGTTCTACATTAAAATTTATAACACCCCTAAATCTTGTCTCAGTAACAAATGACATTAATAGTTACAAGCAGCGGTCGGGAACTAATGTGTTGTTTGGGACTGGGAGAGGGCGAGAATATACGTCCGGGTTTGGTGCCTTTGATAATGGTGCAACTTTAGTTAAAGCAATAAAAAACGGTATTATTGACGGTAATTGGAATAACGGAAACAATAACAATATTATTGAATGGGCGAGCGCAGGAGTTGATTCTTCAGACGGTGTTGTTAAACCGTTTGCAAAGATTTATGATGGTGGTACCGTCACGAACGTAGAGCGGAGGGTAAATGGTACAGTAGACGAGATGCGAAGAAACTGTGCAGAATATGCACCCATTCAATTTACTTCACTTAGTGCTGGTAAAACTTTTACTTTGGATACTATTACCTTTTCCGGTTATGAAGATTCTGTTGCAACGATAACTGGTCGAGAAGGAGTCAACGGTGCTGCGGGGACAGATTACATTAAAACGCCTGCTACAGTATACAACAAAAGCGGTGGAACAGTAACATTAAACATCGTTGGTGGCGATACACCACCTTGGGTTTATGATAGTGAAGGCTCAACTACGGTTGTAAATAACGTTGCACAGATTACACTGACTCGTTTATTGGGTAACACAGAAATAAAAGTTTTAGAAAATCCATCACCATATTCTGCGACCACTTTACCTGCTCCAACCGCAGTCAGTGTGTCATCAACTGAAGCGGTAAGCGCAGACACTTTTATAGGAAACGGAACGAATTATATTTCATATAACACTGGTGGCGCTACGGTAACCATAGATTTGGCAGGATCGTTTACTTATTCAGGTGTTTTAACAGATGCTTCTGGTTCTTTAAGTTCTGGAGATAAAGTTCACGTTGTTGTAAGAAATAATGGCCCAAACCCAACATTGCAACGATTTGATGAATTTACTGTATCATCTACTACGTCCACTTCAATAACGACCACGATAGCGCCAGGGGATTTTACTTCTGTCTTTGGTAATTCATTGTCAGGTTCAAACAGTTTAACCGTCACAATAGAAAAGGTGAATGCATCTTATAAATTTAACGCGGCCGCAAATTCTATTATAGATATCTTGGCGTTTAGAACTGGTTCAGATCCTGTTTTAATCACTGGACAAACTGCTGAAACGGGTAGTATTCCTATCACTCAGGTTGGTGATAGAAACTATCGAGACCCAGCATAAAAAACTTATAAATAAAGAGTATTAACGCAAGAATTTTTGGAGCAATAAATGGCAGGTGAAAAATCCTATTTAAGTGTACCACCAGATAGCACTGGTAAAAAAGTGCGTATGTCTCCAACCGTTCGCGTTTTTTATTCTGGTAAAAATAGAATTCCTGAAACTCAAGCATACGTTTGGTCTATCGGTGAAGAATATCCAATTACAGGATTTGGTGATGTACACATTCACAGCGCTGTTTACCTTGGCGACACTGGGTATATCGATGTTCATATTGAAGACCCTGCATTATTAGCAGCAGGTGATCTTCCACAAGCAGGGGATTTAATCCAATCAGATGACGCCGATTTTCAAAACGACTATGGACAAGTTGCTACAGTAACCGCCGCAGAATATCATTATTATAACGTGAATCAAATTGTTGGTGTAGACAATCCATCATATGGATGGGAAATTGACAAGTTTGGTTCTGGTAACATACGATTCTCAGAAGGTAATGCTGAGGTTGCGGCGTCAGGTGGTTTAAGAACCGTACAACAAACTCTTTTGTCACAATATGATTTTACTCTTAGTGCTTTAGCGTCAGAATTTACTAATACTTTACAGAATGGTGGTACTGCTACTTATGATGGTGGCGCGGGTGAAGTATTAGTAAAAGTAACATCAGACACTGGATCAGTAGCAACAAACACATCAAACATTTATCATCCATATGTTCCGGGCGCAAACCAGTTGTTATATATGGCTACTAGATTATCATCCGCTGACACGGAGGGTGTTGTTCGCCGTTGGGGTATATTTGATTCTCAAAACGGATTCTTTTTTCAGAAATACGGAACAGAATTATCAGTAGTTCATCGTAGAACTTTTAATGGCGTAACAACTCCTGCTAACGAAACTGATTATATGAACGGTACTATTCGTCAAACCATGTGGAACAGAGACAAACTAGATGGAACTGGTCCATCTGGTATGACTCTTGATTTAGAAAAAGCGAATCTTTTCTGGATCGACTTCCAACAATTGGGTGGGGCGCGCGTTCGATGGGGTGTGTATTATAATGGCGAACGTATTACTTGTCACGACATGGATATGGGCAACGGTGGACCTCAAGGTGGTTGGGTACATAACGCGATTCGAAATGCTAACCTTCCAATCTGTTGGGCAGCAAGAACATTAGATGGATCGACTTGGCTTGGCGAAGAAAGAACACTTTATGCTTTGGGTGCTGGTGTTTGGGCAGAAGGTATTGGTAATACAAAAATTATCGAAGAAGGTCCAGTTCGACAATACGACGAAAGTTTTTTCATCGACCCAGACACTTATGAAATTGAAGTTCCTTATGGAGGAACAGGAAATAATTTGCGACAACCTTGGACTCAAGGTGCATATTATATCTTTACGTTAAAACCATTGGAATCAGTTCCTGATGGTGCTGGTGGAACTATTGCGAACAGAACATTATACTTTCCGAAAACTCTGGAAGTGCAAGCATTTACAAGAGATAGTGCGACTGGTCTTAATGGAGAAATCCGTGTATTCGCTCAGTGTCTTCTAAAACAAGAAAATTATACTCCGATTTCTTATTCAACTGTATCGAGAGATGAACAAGCATGGCACGTAGGACATGGTCCAGAAATTTTGCGTATTCCAGTTAAACAAGGTTTTGGTGAATTTAATTTCGGTGAAGTATTTACAGATATTCAAAACGGTACGTTGAAGAATAACTCTGAGAATGGTGGTAATAGAACACAATCCATTGCTCAAGTTTCCAATTCTTATGATGATCAAGAAACTGGTATTACTGGCAAGGTAGGAATTCGCGTTGGATACAATCCAATTTATGGTAACCAACAAGTACATTTATTTACTGATAGAACGCCAGTAACAATCAGCGGTTTGACGCAAAATGGTCCAAACTCGTTGAACGGAAATACATATTATCTAAGCATTGATGATGGATCACGGGCGGCATTGTATACATCCGAAGATCTCATTGACTCTGATAGAGCAATGAGAACAATTCAAGCAACGGGTTTAACTACTCCGAGTGCTGCTGCTGATTTCCCAATTGCAAGCACTCTGTTCGTCAGCGGTGCTGGTTCAGCAAGAATATTTGA
>Ga0181591_10005804_pt1 | contig 10715 bp, 10 predicted proteins | sample 071ome_33_FD_133757 | JGI IMG/M metagenome (GOLD analysis project Ga0181591, IMG submission 133757) | Coastal salt marsh microbial communities from the Groves Creek Marsh, Skidaway Island, Georgia - 071412AT metaG (megahit assembly) | ecosystem: Environmental > Aquatic > Marine > Intertidal...
GAGCCACCTTAGCCACAAACAATTCTTGTCCATCAACCACAAACGGCTCTTTGGCTTCAAGTAAAACAGTATATCGACCAGGTTCTAAGAATCTCAGGTTTAAATTCTCTCCTTCAAAAGTTTCATCTGCCTCTACGGCCTCAAATTGCTTGCCTTCAACAGCGTTTACCACTTTCCAAGAAAAACTCAGAACACTTTCCGATGAGAGTTCTACATTATCACCAAACAAAGCCTCATCTCCACTCAAACTTCCCTCAGAGCTAAAGTCGACCCGTCCCGGATCGTTTTCTGGAGAAGGGAACACAGCCCTCACTTGCGCTACCGGCTCACGTGGTGACACATTCACACTTATAGTCGTTTCCACTGGTTCTTCGGATCCTTGAGGTGTTGCCTTGAGCTTAACCTCCTTAGTTCCAGGAGACTTAAATTGTAATTTAATAGTCTCGTCGTCTGTTCCCAAGTCAAAATCAAAATCGTTATTACTAGAGCCTCCATCAGCAATTGCTGGTGTCACTCCGTCTATTTCCCAAGCAAAAGAACTAAATAACCCCATGCTACTCGAAGACTGCGAAGCATCCAACACAAATTCATCCATCACAAGCCCATTAACCGCACTTGTTTGGATTCTTGGCACATGGTTGGCCACAATTACTTTGAAAATCTTACGGTCAATATTACCTTGTCCATCTTGCACTTCCAAAATACCATTGGTCACACCTTGTCTATCAAAAGTTTTAGTAATCACATCACCACTCTCAACCTGCTGACCAGAAGTGTTATTTGAGTCATCTGTGTTTCTATTTCCAGTACCAGACCTAGCCCCAATTTCATCTGAGAATCTCCAAGTATATTTCACAATCGAACTATCCGAAAATGATTTACTTGCATCCAAAATAATCCCAGATCTCGCCTCGGAAGTTGTTACAAACAATTCCTCAACATCAATTTCTAAATCTCCAAGTCTATTTTCATTAGAGCCTGCAAATTTTCTTAAGTGAATCTCCACAGCATCAGCAGTGTCCTCAAACTTAGCACTCAACTGAATCTTAGTTTGCTGAGGCAAAACCCGAATTGTCGTATATGCAATCCCCGGCAAGAACCTCTCAGCGCTCAACTCAGACCCATAATCTGTAACATCTGAAGCATAATTAAGTCTGAGTCCAACCCGATAGCTACCCGGCTCTTTGAATGTACAAGTGTTAAAGATAAATTTAGTTGCATTATTAGAATCTTTAACGTTACATGTAATATCAGTATTATCTTGATTGGTATTACTAAAGCCATCACCATCCAAATCCCATTCTAAATTATTTGCATCCAGGCTTCTGTTGGCTGGGTCAATCGAAGCCGATCCATCAAAAGTCACAATCAAAGGTGCCGTTCCACTCGTCACAGATGCCGTAATCACCGGAATCGTAAATTTCACATTAGATAGTTCTCGATAGATTTCATTAAATTTACTTAAATAATTACTAACAGCAGTTGCCGCCGGCTCACTATCACCAGATGCTGTATAAATAGTTATCAACAATTGATCTGTTCCATCATCTATCTCGTCATCATCTTCAAAATATCTTGTCGTACGTTCACTTAAACCTTTGCAATTTGGGGAATCTTGCTCATCTATTTCACAAAACCTTAGGGCGTCAGATGTTAAGGCCTGATATAATTTCTTGATTTGATCAGATAGAGTTTTATAACCTTGGGTAGAGATGGCAATTGTTTCCAGTTCTAGTGTTAAATCTTCTATAACTTTGATAAAGTCATTTGCAATAGCTACTCTCAATTTATTATCAAGTTTTTCATTCAGATTGTTTGATATTATAGTTCCAATTTTACTTTCTCCTAAAATTGTACCCGCATCTTCACAACCTTCAACAACATAATTAACTGGCCGTTCTGATTCTGGTAGTGAACAAATATAATTTTGCAAAGCGAATTCATTATTAACGGCCCCACCAAATATGTCACCAAAACCATCAGCAATATCATCTAAGAAGTTCAATAAGCCAGCTTCACCTACTGTTGTTTGTAATTTGTTAACTCTTTCTTCTTGAACAACACCATTGATTGTAAGAATGGCAGGATCTATCACTTGATCAGCGATTGTCCTTGCACTAAGTCCAGTCAAACTAAGTGGTCCCCGTTTCGAATAAAGTCCCATTAGTGATGATCTTACTGTATTCAAATAATCCACAAAATCTGATCTTGAAGTAAAATCATTAGGAGTTTGACTAGAAAACTTTGTTATAAATCGTGTATCATCCAGGGCCACAGTGTAGGCAGCTACTAGTTGCTTAGACATTTCTTGGATTTGCGCTGCTGCCGAGTTATAATTGGCTAATTGGGCAGCATTGGTGTTTTGGCTCTGGGCCAAGTTACCTCCAGCGCCTCCAGCACCACCTCCTCCCGGAGCAGTCAAAATAGTGTTCACAAAAGCAAACGAACCCAAGATGATAAAAATCCCAATTACCGAATTCTTAATATTACTCTTAGCACTTTCCACACCATCACTGTCCGCAGCCGAAGTAACATACAAAAACCCAGAATAAATAATGATCAAAACAGCAATCAAGCCCAAAAACCCCAAGGCAAAATTAGCAATGTTTTTCACATATTCACGTGTATCAGTCGCCTGAGTCAAACTAGAGTCATAACCTGCGGTGCTAGGTGCTTCGAGTCCACCCTGAAAATTCTTGAAAGACGTAAATTCTTCCGAACATCCAAGCAAGTCACCAAACTCTCCATTCAGTCCCGAACAGGTATCTGCCAAAGAAACAGGGGAGTTGGCCAAGGCCACAGCCAAAAATAAACTTAAAAAGGCAACGCCAGCATACTGCTTCACAAAGCCTAAAACAAGGGTTTTGATTCGATAAATCATGGGGTTTTTGTTAATATTATCTCTATATTATATCACAATTCTACCACAATTTCAAAATAAATCACGCTATTTAAACCCAATAAATAAAACCACCCAAAGCTCCTTACCTAAAACAAAAAATACAGTTCAAGTTTTTTATACACACACCTCTCAAACTCAGTCAAATTCCTACGGTACAATAGTCATGAAAAGACTCAACGTGTATTCTAGGAATTACTGATCAAATTTATTGTACTACCAACCAAGTCAGGTCTGTCCAAAGTTACCAAGGTATTCACAATTGCAAACGCCGCCGCCGACAATAAAATCCCAACCACAGCACCTTTAATTGTCGTTTTAATCTTGTCACCAGACTCTTCAATCCCGTTGAACACATACAAGTAACCGGCGTAAAAAAACGCTACCAAACTAATAGTTGTCACAACCCCAGAGGCAAAATTTGTCAGACTCACCAAGATCTCTTTGGCGGCTCCGGAATCAATAGACGACTCGTTCACAAACAAGACTCTCTTAACTAGGGTTTCTGAAAGCATGATCACAATTAAACCATATATACCATATTGTATTTGCTTTTTAGCTTTTTCGTCAGCGTTTTCGTCGACTGCATTCGCAGTCAAATTCACACCGGCAAACACAAACATCATCACGGCCAGAGCTCCGGCAATCATTTCGATAATATTTGTAATACCTCCGAGTTCTGCTGCCAAGCGGCCTGCGGCCGCCTTGGCATTCGCCTCACTACTCAAGAAGCTACTTCCACCAAGATTAAATACATCGTTAAACAAAGTGTCGGTCAACAAAATAATCACCACTGCAATTACCAAATTTGCAAAATAAGATTTGTTCTTACCCCAAACTTCCTCAGCATCGCCGCTGGTTATCATTTGCACTAAACTTATTGTCACAAACAAGAAGATTAGACCACCAGTCACATATTTCATGAGGCTGATAATCGCATTGATTATATTTACAATATTGTTAAGTCCGGGTGTACGTTTGTCAGAGCTGAAACTAGCATCGGATCGGGTTTCAAGCCCGGTCTCTTTCTCAACTTCTTTGAAGAAGTCTAAAACTTTTCGTTCAATTTTGGGATTACTGGCAATCAATCTACTCTGATCCAGCTGAGAACCCACTAGGGAGTCTGCTGCCGATTCCGCAATGGGGGAGTTGGCCGACGCGCTGGGCATACTATCCCAATTCAGCCCAATATTGGCACCGATAACAGATAAAAATAATAAACTCGATAAAATAATTTTTTTACACATAACTACGCATTAAAAGAACCAGATAACACTGTTGAAACAATTGCAAATGAACCATAAATCATTATAACCCCGGCAATAGCTAACTTTAGAATTTTCTTACCTTTTTCAGCTGTTTCTTCACTAAAACCAGACCCTGCCACCATTACACCACCAGCTACAATCGATAACACCAAAATAGGCGACACAAAACTGACTACAAAATTTGTGAATCCAATTATTTCTGCCACCCCTTGAGCAGGATCGATAGTCGGATCGGTAAAAGGGTTTTTTACATTATACAAAATATTGTTAACTATATTGTTACTCATGACAAGCAAAACCAAGCCCAAACTAGAGTATCCCAATTGAGCTTTGTCTTTCCCAATTGTTTCTTCATTTTGAGCACCAGCAATGAGTCTCAGTCCAGAGCGCGTCATGTATAAAATAGCAATCGACCCACAGATATACTTCATAAACGTAACAATAATTCCTACCTGCGTATCAAAAATTCTAAACCGCTTAGTTATATCAGCTTTGTCTCCAAAAAAACCACCATCAGTCAGAGATAAAAAGCGACCAATCTCGGTACTCATAATAATAAAGGCAAAACCTATAATACTATATAGTAACGTGTTCTTGGCACCCTCCACAGCAGAGTCATCTTCGCGATTTGTCACAATTTTAATGGCAGACACAATCGCAAGCAAAGAAGCTATAGCCCCCAAAATCACTTTGATTAAACCAAGTAAAGTCACAGAAACAAAAGTGGTTCTCTCGGCAAAATTACGACCCTCGGTTTTTACAAAGTTTTCGCCATAAATATTATCCGGCAATTTCATGAAAGTTTTATTGTTGGCAAAAGCGGTTAGCTCACTTCCTGCGAGCAACAATTCACTGTTCATCAATCCGATTGCCAGTACCGCGAGTAGGGCGCTAAGCAAAAATCTTCTAAAATTCATGTTCTATGGGGGTATTTTGACTTTATTTTAACATTTTTCTCTTGATTTTTCCAGACTATTATATAAATATTAAATCAAGTTAACCCCGCAAAGGTTTTTTAAACTTGTCTATAATAACAATTTTCACCCATGAAATACTTCAAAGATAGCGTCGAGGAAATCAAAAAGGTTACTTGGCCAACTAAAAAACATGCAATTCAAATCACCGTAGTAACTATTTTGTTTACTGCAGTTACAACAGCTGCTTTGACTTTTGTTGATGGTGTTTTACAAAAGAGTTATGCCTTTTTATTGGACAAATCTCCAAAATCTGACTTTCAACAACTTGTAAATCCAGCTGACTTAGGCATCGACACTTCTCAAATCAAAATCACTGATTCCGAAGGTAACGATATCACAACCGAATCTGGTGTAGAAGTTCAACCACTTACCGAAGCGCAACAACAAGAGATTCAAGAAATTCAAGCTCAAGATACTCCAGCCGCTGAGTAATTCAATTTATCAATTTTAAACACATATAACTATGGCAAAACAAGTAGGTAATACAGGAGTCAACTGGTATGTTATCCACACATATTCAGGTTACGAAGACGCTGTTCGACAAGCTTTGTTTCAACGTATCGAAACTATGAACATGCAAGATTATATCTTTGATGTTGTAGTTCCAAAAGAAACTCAAATCGTTATGAAAAAAGGCGAGCCAGTTGAAGAAGAAAAACGCATCTTCCCAGGTTACGTTCTTGTAAATATGCATGTAACTGATGATTCTTGGTACGTTGTGCGTAACACTCCAAATGTAACAGGTTTCGTAGGTGCCGGAACTATTCCTGTTCCAGTCTCACCAGAGGAGTGGAGAGTTGTCGAAAAACACATGGGTAAAAAAGACCCACAATTCAAAATCCAAGTTCAAATTGGAGATCAAGTCACAATACTCGATGGGCCATTTGTTAACTACGAAGGACAAGTCGATACTATCGACAAAGAAAAAGGTAAGGTTAAAGTTCTTATCTCCATGTTCGGTCGTGAAACACCTGTTGAACTTGATTTTAATCAAATTAAACAAAAATAATTGCTGATTGGTAAAAAAATCTCTAAAATAAAGTAAATTGATCAACCTCCATGCATAAGTTTACAATATTTACAGTAGTTTTCGCCATTCTCATGCTATCAGTAGTCACAGAGCTAGCTTTGTCTAAGTACAAGGCTAGCGTTTTTGTTGCCCAAATCGAACAGCAAGTTCAATCAGCTCCCACAGAGCAAAAGACTGAGTTGATTTCAGAAAACATCAAGCAAGATCTACTAACAGCCCAGGCCGCTATACAAGAGCCCACCCCAGAAATCAAGCAAAAATCCATTACCGATGTCTTCAGACCTCGTTCGCGCTTTATCATGTTTTTACCGAGTTTACTCATAGATTCCTTGAATCATTTTGAGATTGATTTCGACGGCAAACTATTCTCAACTATAGATACAAGTAGGTTGGGAGCTCAAACGATTTACAATATTCAATTGCTGCAAAAAAACACCGAATTTGCTATTGTCAACGAGTTGCATTTTGATGATATTTCCAAGGCCCAATTAGCATACAATATCATCCAAGCCACGGCAGATTCTTACAAGCAAGTTCAAACCAATGTTACAAATGAATTTGGCTCAGAATCTTTTTATATAAACAATCCTTCAAAAGTCGATAGGGCATTTTTGGTCATGCGCAACGATAATATTATTTATGCTCTTAATTACCTGCGTAATTTTCACCAGCCTCTCAAGGATTTTTACCCAACATTACTTAAGTAAAAAAACTTGACGAGAGGGGGGTCTTTCGGGTATAAAGATTTTACTAAATTTAAATTTGGATAGATGTCAAAAGCGATAAAGTCAGTTATCAAACTACAAATTGCAGCCGGTAAAGCCAATCCAGCACCGCCAGTAGGTCCTGCACTTGGTCAACATGGTCTGCCTATTCAAGATTTTTGTACTCAATTCAATGCTGCTACAAAAGACAAGGGTGATACTATTATCCCTGTGGAAATTTTTGTTTATGAAGATAGAACTTTCTCTTTCATCTGTAAAACTCCACCTGCTGCAGTTTTGATCAAACAAAAACTTGGTCTTAAAAAAGGTTCAGGTGTACCTCAAACAAACAAAGTAGGTAAAATTACTTTGGATCAACTTAAAGAAATTGCTGAAATCAAAAAACCAGATATCAACGCAAAAGACCTTCGTGGTGCAATGATGATTATTCATGGTACAGCCAAAAGACTTGGAGTTGAAGTTCCAGAATCTGAAGAAATTACAGAATACGCTGCAAACACTGCTTCAGAATACACTAAGTAAGCTGCTTATTTACAGCATAATCTTGCAATATAACCACTCACTCGAGTGGTTTTTTTGTTGTCCATCCTGATTTACGCTTGTCTCTATTGCAAAAAACTTGCATTTTGCCAGTCTTTGCTCTAAAATCACGCACGTGGGACTAGGACAAACCTAGGCTCGTACCACTAACCAAAATTATTATGGCTAAAAACAAGTCAAAAAACTACGTAGCTGCAAAAGCTCTAGTTACAAAAGATATTTACACTCTTTCAGAAGCTTTGGAATTACTTCCACAAACTTCTAAAGTAAAATTCGATGCATCTGTAGAAATGCACGTAAACACTGGTCTAGATCCAAAACATGCTGACCAAATTTTGAGATTTACAACTTCACTTCCACACGGAACCGGTAAAAAATACAAAGTTGTAGCTTTCGTTCCAGATGAAATGGTAGCAGACGCTAAAAAAGCTGGTGCAATCGAAGCTGGTCTAGAAGACTTAGTAACAAAAGTTGCTGGTGGATTCATGGATTTTGATTACGCTGTTGCTCACCCAACTGTAATGAAAGATTTAGCAAAAATTGCTAAACAACTTGGACAAGCACGTAAAATGCCAACTCCAAAAAATGGTACTGTTTCTGCAAACGTTGTCGAAGCAATTACAAACATTATGCAAGGTCAAGTAGAAGTACGTGTAGACAAATTTGGTTCTACTCACTCTCTAGTTGGTAAACTTTCATTTGGTACAGACAAACTTACAGAAAATATCAAAACACTTGTCGAAGGTATCAAGAAAAACAAGCCAGAAGGTTCAAAAGGAACTTATATCAAGTCAGTTCACCTAGCATCGACTATGGGTCCTGGTCTTAGAGTAGACGTTTCAGAACTTTAGTCCTGAGTTGTAGCACTAAGAGATACAAATAAAATCAAAAGCTCCATTATTTGGAGCTTTTTTTCTTTCTTATTCTGCGAGTCACATATTTCAATTTGTCTTTGACCGAGAGCTTATTAAACATATGTTTTTCGTGTTTGATCAATAAGTTGTAAAGTTTTTGTTTATAGTCACCATCTATAATCTGATAGTGGCCTGGAATAATCACATCACAACTTTCAAAAATATGTCTTGCCGACTCCAGAAATTCAAACCTCTGCTCAAAACTAAAATAATCAGGGGGTGCATTCAGAAGATGATCCTCTCGAATGGCATCTCCAGCAATGCAGTATCTTTTACCTTCAAAATTTACAAAGTAACTAACATGATCATCTGTGTGTCCCCGCGTTGGAAAAACTTCCACATTTAGTGGTAATGGTTTGTTTAATAAATCAGGATAGATTTTGCAAATTCCATCTTTGTGATCAAGCATGGAACGATTTATGTGAGTTTCGGCATTCTCAAACATCGTGCAATTAGCAGTGTGATCCATGTGTGAGTGTGTCATAAGTACATGCGTGATATCAGATGGTTTTAGCCCGTGCTTTGCAAGTCCATCAACCACTTTTTGCCGATGAAAAAAAGAACCCGTGTCAAATAATATATGGATGTCTTTCTGATTACTCAGCAAAGTCACACTCGATGTATGTGGAGTGATATAATAGTATTCACCATCTTTACCATGGTCATGCAAGCCTGTAAAAAGTACATCAAATATCATAAGGTCTTTTAATTTTATCTAAGTGCTTATATAATACAGAAAAAAATTTCCAATGAAAAACAAAATAGATTTTGCCGTAGGAGGCCAAGCCCTCATGGAAGGAGTCATGATGCGCTCTCCAAATTATGTTAGTATCGCTTGTCGTCGAGAAAACGGCGAGTTTGTCACACACACCTACATGTATAAAAATTTAGTACAAAAGTATAAGTTTTTAAATATACCTGTCCTAAGAGGATTTATAAACATGGTCGAGATGTTAATAATTGGAACCAAAGCCATGAATTTTTCCACAGATATATTTGTCGATGACGAACCATCTGACAATCCACAGACCCAAGCAACTTCACAATCGCAAACTTCTAATTTGCAGGCTTTTATTCAGATTGTAGGTTTGCTTTTTAGTATTGCAATTTCTCTAGGTTTGGCAATTTTGATTTTCAAAGTGATTCCTTTGCTAACTGCTACTTTTGCCAAACAAAATTCGCAATTACTGCAAAATAGTTACATAGCATTTAATGCACTAGATGCTTTGGTTAAAATTTTATTGTTTGCAGGATATCTCAAACTTATGCATTTTTCTAAAATGCTGCGCAGAGTTTTTGGTTTCCATGCAGCAGAGCACATGTCGATCGCAGCTTACGAAAAAGATTTGAGTTTGGATCAAGCACATATTGCTAAGCAAACTCGTTTTCATCCTCGTTGTGGTACTAGTTTTTTGGTGTTTGTATTTATGCTAAGCGTATTTGTTTATACTTTTCTACCGCAAAGCAACGATTTTGCAACAAATCTTACTCTTAGAATTTCTACATTACCGCTACTGGCCGGAATTTCTTACGAATTACTAAAACTCTCTGCAAAATTTCCAAACAGTCTTTTTTCAAAATTCATGAGCTTTCCTGGGCTTATGTTTCAAAGACTCACAACTTTACCTCCAGAGCCAGAAATGATAGATACAGCAGCCCTTGCACTCAAAAACGCCCTTGATTTAGAATCTAAACATAAATAATATGTCGCTCTCCCAAATCGCCATCAAACGCTTGGATAAAAGTTTGCCTCTCCCAGAATATCAAACTCACGGAAGCGTTGGTTTTGATATTGCCTCAAGTCAGCAAATTATAATTCAACCCAAGCAGATTGCTCTTATTCCAACTAATTTAGTTATCAAAGTTCCGCAAGGCTACATGCTCATGTTAGTTTCGCGGAGTTCTACTCCACGCAAAAAAGGTTTGCTCAAACCTCATTCTATTGGAATTATTGATCAGGATTATTGCGGTGATACCGATGAGCTCAAGATTCAAGTTTACAATTTTACCGAGCAAGCAGTCATAATTGAGCAAGGCGATCGAATTGCCCAAGGGATTTTTGTTCCGGTTCTCAAGGCTGAATTTATCGAGGTTGATTCTCACAATACCAACAGTCGAGGGGGGTTTGGCTCCACAGGAAACTAATTTCCGAATCATTTTCGGTCAGTACCGGCTATCAATTTAAACACTAACCCCAAGCACTATGTTTGTAGCAATTTATGGAATCAATAACATAGGAAAAACTACTCAAGTTCAACTCCTCAAAGACAACCTAACAAAGCAGGGCAAGAAAGTCTTCACACTCAAATATCCAATCTATGACATTGACCCATCTGGCACTTTCTTGCATACGGTCTTGCGA
>Ga0181591_10005806_pt1 | contig 10712 bp, 28 predicted proteins | sample 071ome_33_FD_133757 | JGI IMG/M metagenome (GOLD analysis project Ga0181591, IMG submission 133757) | Coastal salt marsh microbial communities from the Groves Creek Marsh, Skidaway Island, Georgia - 071412AT metaG (megahit assembly) | ecosystem: Environmental > Aquatic > Marine > Intertidal...
TCAACAACCCGATTTGATTTTCTGTCTAGTGGATTTAAGATTAGAGGAGCAAACTTAGATATGAATGATAGTGGTGAAACATTCATCTACTGTGCCTGGGCAGAAGCACCAAGTTTCAATCTCTATGGAGCACAGTCCAATGCAAGGTAGGACACTTTAAAAACTGACACACCAAACCCTGCAGTGACCCTGTGGGGTCTTATAGTATGAGGAGACACACAGAGGAGATGACCACTACACAGAAACTAATCTTTATTGCATCCTTTGTATGGATGATGCAGTGGGGAACTCGTGTAACATCGCTTGCTATCAATGCACTTAATTGAATGTCTGCCAGAGGGGTCTAAAATTGCCTGTGAGAGCACTGTTGATTGGTTCCTGATGGAATACCTATCTGACTATGGCATAGACCTTACAGTGGAGCATTTAGACCTCTCTGATGAAGGTGTAACTGGTTGGTGTATGAAACTAGGACCATCTGAATACATTATTCAAATACACAATGATCTTACAGGTGATGAATACACTTCTACCATTTTACATGAATTATATCATGTGTATCAACATTTGAACAATTTACCTCAATGTGAAACCTGTGCTTACCTAGCAGAAAAACAACTGCTTGACAAGTATCAAAATCATTGCTAGACTAGGTTTGTCCAGGATGATAAGGGTAACTACGCGATTCTTTTAAGACTTATGAAGACCAAATTTGTCACTGTAAAACCTGTAAGTAGAAAAGCAAAGAATCGCTTTTCTAACTTGATGAATGAGTTACATTCCTGTAGAGTAGAACAGGAAGACCAAGAGAAGATGTTTCTTGCTTCTATTACTGGCAAATACTTCTTTTGGATGAGCAAAGAAAATGATCAAAATTGGAGCATCATCAAATGACGTTGACTTACAACAAAACCTGGGAAGTAATGAATGGTCTTGAAGAAGCATTCAATAAGATTACTACCATTGAATTCTTGGTTGAAGAACTGAGTGAAGCAGTTTTTCAAAATGACACTGATAGAGTAGCAGATGTAAGTAAAGCACTGGTTTCTTATCTTCCTGTCTATGTGTCACACTATGAGAAAGCATCTCAACGTGCTTGGAATAATACTGTAGGTGAAGTGCGTAAGATTGACAATCCTTACCATATCAAGGAAAGTGAACTAGATTATGAAGAGATTCTTAAGTTTGAAGAAGAAGATCAAAATTTGGTGTATAATTAATTAGTATCTTCACCACCAACTATGACCCATCCCAAAGATCGTAATCTTGAAGTTGAGAAAATTGAATCAATTCGTAAAGCGGTCCAGGATAGTGGCATTCGTGCTGTACATCCTGATAAACTTGAAGAATGGGCAGAATACCTTGTGAGGCAACTTAAAAAATGAGTATTGACAGAATCCTTGAAAACCTAGAGATAACAGATGTTGATGAGTTTCTTGCTGACTGTCAGCAGGAAGCAGATAAACTTGGCATTACTTTAGAATATTATCTTGAAGAGTTTCTGTGACAAAAGAACAAAAACTAATTCTTGCCTCTATGCAGGTCAACAATCTAATCAGTCTTCTGGGAGAAAATGAATACCAATCATACTTCCATAGAAGACTGATTACCATCAAATGTGAACTAGAAAGACAGTTGACTAATATCACTCATTCTAGTAAAATAGAGGAGTAATATAAGGAGACGATGAAGTATCTCTATTGTGTAGATCATTTTGTTCCATTCCCTCAGTCAGAGTATGGTGGTCTTTGGAATGTCATTGCTGAAAGCGATGAACAATGTTTTGATATCATTGTGTGTGAAGATGATGATTTGAACATTGGTTGTTATGGAAAACTTAGGGAGAACATTAAAAAAGCCCCTAAATATGCCTTAGTTGGCAAAGAAGAGTCTAAACTTGTAACCTCCTTTCTTACCTAAAATGTCAGAAAAACTTATTAGCAAACTTCAAGAACATGTCAAAGAACTTGAAGCTAAAGTCAAAGAACAAGAAGATGAAATTTCCAAGTTGAATGATTTAATCAAGTTGATTGAAGCAGACATGGTTTGCAATAAGGAATATGATGACTGATAAAGAAAAAGCAGCACTTGGTCTTATGATTGAAAGTGTTCTTAAAGCAGATCCCAGACTTCGTGGTTGTGCTTACAATCAAGGATGCTATGATGAACTGATGATCTGGCGAGAGAAAATGTTGGAATTGCTTTACAGTTATGAAAAAGAAAGTTAAGTTCTCCTATCAGGAAACTGATATTGTCTTTGGCAACTATGACATTATGTTTCCACAGACAGAGCACACCAAGACTCATATGGTAGAATTTGATGGTGATGCTGAACTGAGGGACTATTTTAGTCAATTTACTAAGTTTTTAGTAGAAATTGGTTTTACCAAAGAAGAAGTCTTTGGACAAATCCTTCGTTATTGCAACTATCAAGATGAAATTTCCCCATAAAGCACCTTCTGGTTATGAATATTGGAGTGATGAATACTCCAAAACTATCACCAGGATTTGGATACGCAATCTAGGTGAGTTTTCATATACTGATGAACAACCCAGCAGTATCTGGGGATTTTTTAATCGCAAGACAGGAGAGTATATTGCTCCTATCAACTCTAAGAAACCAGGTAAAGTTGTAGACATCAAGGATACAACTCCCTATTCAGCAATGCAACTCAATCTCAACCCACTAGAAAGAGCATTTCTATGAGAACCTACACTCCTCGAGTTAACGATTATGTTAAGTGGAAAGGTGATGAAGGATGGGTATATTATGTTGATGAAGAATATATAACCATTGAGGTGGGTGTAAAGTGTAAAGATGATATGAATATTTCTGCTTGTCCTATTCATCAAAAGTATCATACTTTAGTTGTATGCTATTCACAAAATTGGGGTGAGTTGGAGTATATTAAATCCAGAGAATCTGTATATGACAATGAGAGATAGAATCATATTCATACTTCCCTTTTTACAATTTGTGATTGCCATCATTACATTGTGGAGAGTAGAAAACCCACCTGTGATTACATCTGTCTGTCAAAGACAATATGATGGCACTACATTTTGTTATCAAAGAAAATAGGACAACTACCAATGAAAAAGATTATCCTGGCAGCACTGATGGCACTATCTGTTGGAGCAGGTGATGCTATTGCCAAACCTACCAAAGGTTATTACACCATGGACGCAATGGGTTGTATGATGTTGCGTGAGTGTAAAGATGGTGTAAAGGAAGTCTTTTCTATGTTAGACATCTCATCAGAATATGGTAATATAGACGATTTTACCAATGTAGCATTAGAGTTTAACTATATGCTATCTTCACTCAATACTATTGGTGTGAAGGTGTTTCTTGCTGATGAAAAGTATTTCCCTCCTGGTCACAGAGGGGTTTATCATACTGTTAGCAATAATTTCTATCTCAACAAAAGGTTTATGCACAGACCTAATGTGTTGATGACTGTAATGCGTCACGAAGGATGGCACGCAGCACAGGATTGTATGGCAGGGTCTATCAAGAACTCTATGATTGCTATTATTCATTCAGAGGAAGAAGTTCCTTCAATTTGGAGAGAGACAGCAGAGAGAACTTATCCCAAGTCTGCTGTACCCTGGGAAGCAGAAGCAAAATGGGCAGGTTATACAGAAGATATGACTGCTGATGCTCTCAAGTCTTGTGCTGCTGGAACTATGTGGACTGATTATAAACCAACTCCTCTCACTAAAAAGTGGTTGATGGAAAATGGTTACATCAAAAAATAAGAGAAAATCCCTCTGGAGATATTGGAGTTATGCCATAGGTCAAAAAGAGGGGAGGAGTAATGAAGAAGCAGACAAAATTGCCATCATCAGAACTCTGATAATGATACAGTTGATTGTTACAAATTTCTTTATTATTGCTGGAAATGTAAAAAATCTATTCTTTGACACTAAATATAGTGAACAATGTCCAGTTAATAAACTGTCCACTTCCCCTTGACTATGGGCAGCAGTTGATCTATCATTAGAGTGTAATCAACAGGAGTGCTTCCAATGTCTTTCACTTACTTTCCCACTAAAGCAAAGTATCGCATCACTCTAGAATTGGATGTGATGGATGACTTTAATCCTCATCAGGTAGATTGGGAGAAACTGCTAGACATTCAGGGTTCTGAATCTGTTAATGCTTATGTGGAAGACTTGAGCACACCTGACCGTTGGTGATTAATTGGTCATGAGACTAAATAGTATGAAGATAATTTAGTCTCATGGCATACTATATTACCAGACCAGAAACATTAAATCCTTCCAGTGTTGTTTACTATACTGGTGGCAACACTTGGTCTGATAATCCTGCTGACAAAGCAACCTTCACTCAATCTAAGGCAAATAAAATTATTTCCAATCCTAATGGCAAAAATGGTGGATTTGCTAACGCTACTGTGGTGTCAGAATGAAGAACTTCAAAGATTTTATTTCTGAAGCAAATTACGATCCTGAGATACAAGGTAGATCTCAGATCAAACAAACTGGAGAGGGTGGTCGTAAAGAACCCAAGAGAGAAACTGCTGCTAGAAGACGTCCAGGTGTGAAACCTAGAGTTAAAGCAGTTGGTGGTGGTAAAACAGCACCTGTAGGAGAATATAAGACTAGAAAGGATGTAGGTAAGACACAAGCAAGAAGTGAAAGAGAACAACAACCTGAAAAGGAGAGAGGTTCTGCTGAAGTTAAACAATCATATGCTGATAAAGTTAAGGCAGAAAGAAGAGCAGCAGCAAAAGCAAGAATTGCTGCTAAGAAGAGTGGTGGTGAAGTAAAGAAAGACACCACATCTTCCAAAGATACTGAGAAGAAAGCATCACAACTCCTGAAGAAGAAAGAAACAAAGAAAGTTTCTCCTGACTATAAACCAGCAGTTGCGTCTGGACTCACCCGTAAGGAAAGAATGTCTCAACAACGTAAAGGTGAGTCAGTTCTCAAAGGTATTATGAAGAAGCAAGAAACTGACAAATATAAGAAAGAAACTGGCACCAATCCTGATAGAAAGGGTATGACTAAGATCCTTGGTAGAGTAGCAAAGAGGATGAGCACATGAGAACATTTCAACAGTTCCAAGAATATGCTGGTCAACCTATCACTAATGCTGCTCCCACTGGTTTAACATCAGGAACCAGAGGTGGTGAGACAAAACCAAAACAACCTAGTCTTTTAGATAAGATTAGAGGTAAGGCAAATGCCAAGAAAGCAACTAATAATACTGCTAAACAAGCAGGGCAATCTGTAAAGAATGCCACTGATAATACTGCTGGAACAGGTTCACAAAGAAAACCACAACCCTATAGACAAGCAAATAAAACTGCATCACCAAAACCAGAGAAAGGTGGAGCACTTGCTAAGAGTGGTGATAAGAAAGAACCAATAGCAAAAACTAAGTCTTCTCCTATTCAAAAGGTGAAAGTTGATGTACAACAACCTGCTAGACCTATGTTAGGAACAGCACAGAGACCTGATTTGACAGGAAAACCTGAACAAAAGAGACTCCCAGGTGCCACCAGAGCATTACCTCCAGCAAAGAGTTAAAGTTAGTAACCTCCAAAGGTCTGCTATAGTGTCCAGAGCACTCTGCTCAAATTCATTTCGTTATGCAAAACAAAATCAATCAAGTTAAGACTTTTGTTCAAGAGAATGTTTCTAATGAACTTCTCAAGAATGTTGGTCTTTCCACTGCTATTTTGTTTGTGGTGATTGTTTCGCAACTTCTTGTCCACGAGGTTGTGATGGTTGTTGATAACATCCCTGTGTTCAATGGTGTTATGGAAATCATTGGACTTGTTGCTTTTATCAACTTCTGTCGCAACAACTTGATTACTGTTGACCAACGTGCTAATCTGGTAGACAAAGTTCAAACAACCATCAAAGAAGTTACTGCTTGAGGAGTTTATCTCCTCTCTTTTTTTATCTGAATTAAAGTTAGTAACCTCCAAAGGTCCACTATATTACTGATACACATTTGATGATTAAACTTCGCCCTCACCAGCAGACAGCACTTGACGCTATGCTTCAATCTGCCTTGGGTCAGATTATTGTCCCCACTGGTGGTGGTAAGACTTTGATCGCAATTATGGATGCGGTTAAACGCTTTGAGGTGAATGTTCCTCGCAATATTATTGTTGTCTGTCCCAGGATTCTGCTGGTTGAACAACTCTCTGCTGAGTATCTTGAGCACATTGTCAATGCTAATGTGCTTCACGTTCACAGTGGTGAGACAAAGCATTTCAGGACTACCAAACCTGAGCGTATCAAACTGTTTGTAGAGATGTGTAATACTGTGCGTGAGCACACTATTATCTTTACCACATATCACTCTCTTCATCGCATTCAAGAGGCAGGAATTGATGTAGATACTATCTACTTTGATGAGGCACATAACAGTGTTCAGCGTCACTTCTATCCCTCCACTGAGTATTTCAGCAAGAAAGCAGATCGTGCCTTCTTCTTTACTGCTACCAGGAAGACTTCTGTCACTCCTAAGAAACCAGGTATGAACTGGGTAGAAACTTATGGGCAGGTGATTGCTAGGGTTTCTGCTCCTGAACTGGTCCAGAATGGTTACATCCTTCCTCCCAAAGTGAAGGTGATTAATATGGATAAGTATCCTGTAAAAGCAGTCACTCCTTGTATGGATGCTAGCAATGTGTTGGCATCTATTGATGAGATTGCTATCAAGAAAGTTCTGGTTTGTGTAAAGACCAGCAAGCAGTTGATTAACTTGTTCCAGACTGATTTTGCTGATCAGTTGGCAGAACGTGGTTATTCTTACCTCTACATTACATCCAAGACTGGTGCTGTGATTGATGGTAAGAAAGTCAACAGGGAGAAGTTCTTTGAGACTTTGAATGCTTGGGGTAAGGATCATAACAAGAAATTTGTTGTTCTCCATCGCTCTATTCTGTCTGAAGGTATCAACTGTAGTGAGTTGGAAGGTGTCATCTTTATGCGCAATATGGATGCCATTGAACTCACTCAAACCATTGGCAGGGTTGTACGCATTGGGTCTGAATCTAAGACCTATGGTATGCTGTGTGTGCCTGTTTATTCCAATGTAGGTATTGCCACTGAGAAATCCTTACAGAAGGTTGTTGACATTGTGTTTGAGCAAGGTGAAATGTTGGATTCTGTAACTCGTCGATGAAGATTATTAACCACAACTCAACCATTCTAAATGCTGTCAATGAGGAGACAGGATTTATGACTGGAAAATATACTGACCCTCTAGTCTATGCTGCTGTTCCTGTTATGGGAAGTAAGACTGCTCTTGCTATCATACATCAAGGTAGTGTTATCAAAGAGTGTAGAAATAGAAAGTCAGCGATTAACTTTATAGATAAGCACAGCAAGTCTCATAAGAATGAAAAAAAGAATTAAGACACTAGGAGAACTCCAGAAACACGTAAATGCTTTGGCAAAGCGTCATGGTGAGACAGCACCTTGCTGTGTCTGGATGATCACCAGAGATGATCTTGTGACTGTTGATAGCACCAACAGGGATGTGCTGGTTGACGCCAACACTACAAAGAGTATTATGTTGGATATAGACACCTTTGAGTATGGTTTCATACAAGATCACCTTCAAAGAATTGTTGGTAATGAACTGACAAGTCGCAACCTATAATTGTTAGTAACCTCCAAAGGTCCCCTATAGTATGAGCACAACAATGACAATGGAACTTGACACTCAACTTCAAAGAATTGTTAAGTATCTTGGTGATGCTGTAACTGTCTGCTATAATGTAGATGAAGACTCAGATGATTACAATAAGACATATCCTTTTGCCACTGGTTATTCTAAGTCTGCTATGAGCACTGCTGTAGAAGATCTTAACAAAATTATCACTCAAATTCAATCTATTCAGTGTGAGGAAGAGGACTAATGGAAGTTACCAGAGAAAAACTCATAGAAGCACTCTACAATGAGTATCTTTTTCTATGTCACGATGATTTTGAACCTGGTGTGGATATAGAACCAGAGGTGTATCTTACTATGCTTAATGATATGACCATTGAAGAGTTAGTTGATGAAACTGGAACAGATGAATACTATACTTTAGAAGAATATATGAGTTGTTATTGTTAGTAACCTCCAAAAGTCACCAGTAGTAACTGAACACACATTATGAAAATTACTGAAAAACAAGTTTGTGTTGATCTGATGGGTGAACACATTTTCAAAAGGTTTGAGAAACTGATGAATAAAGATAAGCACCAAGATGCTATGTCTCTCTTCCAAGAGTGGAATGTAAATATGGAAGATCCTGAGGATGGAAATTATCAATTTCTCTTCATCAATGATCTAACTGAAGTCTGAAAGTCCTCTGTAGTATAACACTGATTGATTGCTATGTTTGAAGAACTCTGGTCTGAAATTCAAGATATGCCTGGTGAAATCTTTGATATGGAAAATCTAGAAGAACAGCAGGATGATGATGATAAAACTTTTGCTGCCTTCTTGAAATCTGATTGGGATTTCTGATACACTATTCAACAACAAACACTCCCTATTTTATTATGAACAACTCCTCTGCTATTCTTCGTGAACTCCAAGATCTGAAGAAAACCTGGCGAATTCAGAACTTTACCTATTCCAAAGAGCAACAAGAACGTTATGATGAACTGCTGCTACTTCGCAGGGCATTTGTACAGTTCTGGAAAGAAAATGGTATGGTTTGGGTTGGTCCAAGCAATGCTGGTAAAAACTTCCAAAAGGATGAAGATTGATTGAATTAAAGTTAGTAACCTCCAAACGTCCACTGTAGTATAGAACAGAACTGATTATGACTACCACTCACATTGAACATCCTGAAGATACAATCCTGACAGGTGATCTATCTGTTCTTGATGTACTTTATGATGAGGCATCTATCTCTATGAAGATGGATGGTGTTTCATTGGTGTGGGGAACTAATCCTGCCAATGGTAAGTTTTTTGTCTGTACCAAGAGTGCATTTAACAAGAAGAAGATTCGCCTTTGCTATAACAGTGATGATGTGTATTGTCACTTTGGGCATCAAGAATCACTGGCAGAAGTTCTAAACTATTGTCTGGAACACCTGCCTCTTACTGATAACATCTATTGGGGTGATTTCCTTGGGTTTGGTGGTACTGACACCTTCCAACCTAACACCATTGCTTATGTCTTCCCAGAGAAGATTGAGCAACTGCTTGTCATTGCACCACACACTCAAGTGTATGTCAATGGTGAAATGTGTGATGCAGTCTGTGAACCTCTGTGTGAGACATTTGATGACACTGACGATATCAAATGGGTACAACCCTCTGTGGATAGGGTATATGCCTCTGCAAGGGCACCGAAAGTTAATGTAGATACAATTCCCTTCCTGAGTAAGAAAGAGGCAGAGATTGCCAAGCAAGAGATTAATTCAGTGATCAAATCTGGTAAGGAGTTGGATGATGCTACTCTGACTGAAATCCTTGGTTCTCCTCAACTTGCTAACCTATATCAGTTGATTATTGAAATCAAGGAAGACTTGATGGATAGTTTCATCATTTATGATGCACCTATGTCATTCATCTTTGAAGATGTGCAGATTGATGGTGAAGGTTTCATCTTCCATTCTGAGAACTATGGTACAATCAAACTGGTAGACAGGGAGATCTTCAGTTATGCTAACTTTGCTACTGGTAAGTTCCAATGAGCATCTTTAGATATCTGTATTGGTCTATTCTTGGGTGTGGTGCTGTATTTGTTATCAATGTACTGACAAAAACCCAGTGATAAAGTTAGTAACCTTCAAAGGTCACCAGTAGTAACTGATAGAGACTTATGACTTATTTTGCATATGGCAAGTGGAAAGATTCTAGTGGTAGGAGGCATAATTTTACCATTGAATCTGACAGGGCAGAGACTAGATTTATCAAAGAACTAGTTGCTGCTCAATATCCTTGCTATGAGAATGATGTCACTGTGAATGGTGTAAATGGTAAAGCACGATATGGTTATAAGCAAGAGCGATTCTCTGGTTATAATCAACAACCCATTACTAATTCTACACCAACTGATGTTACTTCTGGAACTGTTGGTGTTAATGATGAGGAATATAGCAGTGGAGGCAGTAACTTTGAACAGGGAGATGCTACTGGTCTAGCAGCACTTTTAGGCATTGCTGTTGGTGGTATTTTTGTATATCAGTTGCTTCCTGTTATAGCATTAGTGGGTGCTGGTGGATTAGCATTTAAGGAGACTAAGAAACGCACCTCTGGTGTACAATGGTTGAAGAGAACTGGCATTATGTTGTTGACAACTGGTGTAGCATCAATGGTATCATTCTATGGAACTTCTGGTGTGAAGTCTAATGTAGATGCTGCTCTGTATGAATGGTGGTATGAAACCCCAGCACAAGTCTCTAACTGATATTGTTAGTAACCTCTAAAGGTCATCTATAGTACAAGCACACATTAAAGCACAACAAATGGCAACTCGTTCCTGTATTGGTATTGAACTTTCTGATGGTTCTATCCTTTCTGCCTATCATCATTGGGATGGTTATCCTGAGTGGTTGGGTCGCATCCTGAAGACACATTACAACACTAAGGATAAAGTTGCAGAACTAATTGATGGTGGTGATATGTCATCCTGCTGGACTAATGAGAGGTGGGGAGATAAGAATGAGTATGGGGGTCAAATGAAGAATGAAGTTGAGGAATATGGTCCTCAA
>Ga0181591_10005807_pt1 | contig 10712 bp, 9 predicted proteins | sample 071ome_33_FD_133757 | JGI IMG/M metagenome (GOLD analysis project Ga0181591, IMG submission 133757) | Coastal salt marsh microbial communities from the Groves Creek Marsh, Skidaway Island, Georgia - 071412AT metaG (megahit assembly) | ecosystem: Environmental > Aquatic > Marine > Intertidal zone...
CGGCTGACGCTGTGCCAGTTGCGCAATCCTGGTCAGGCCGTCATCCCCGACGGTGTGGTTGGAGAGCACCACGTCGGCCTGCATCCGGTCAGTGGCATCGGCAAAATGGTCAAGGCCGCGGCGGAACAGCATCAGTGATTCCATGTCCCGTGGTTTGCCCTGGCCGCCGAACAGCGCCGCGATATGTTGGGTGCCGTTGTCGGATACCGGAAAGATAAAGGAGAGCGTACCCGGTGTATGCCCCGGGGTGAGAATAGCGGTGATGGTGCGGCTGCCCAGCGTGATCTCCTGGCCGTCAGCGATGTCGTAATCGCCGAACGCCTTCGGCGGCATCGAGCCAAAAGCGGATTCGCCTTCCCAGTCCAGGCGGCTGGCGCCCATCTTCGCACCGGAAAGGGCTTTCAGGTAAGATGCCCCGCCAAAATGGTCAAGGTGGTTATGGGTGACCAGGATGTGGCGAATGCGCCTGGGATCAAGCCCCACCCGTTCCATGTTCTTCACAATGATGTTTCTGGCGTCTTCCTCGGTGGTCAGGGCATCGATCAGGATGATGCCCTCTTCGGTATCTATAGCCCAGATGTTGTTCGCATCATCCCCCAGGGAATAAACGTCATCGAAGACTTCCATCGGTTGCGGCATGGGCGCATTGATCGACGTGCCGCCGGCGGGGTACTTGCACCGGTAGTAGAGGGTGACCGGCCATTGTCCGGCGCTGGCGGCAACGGCCAGGTTGGCATAGGCGCGTGCGCCCGGCGCGGTATAGCCGGTCATGCTCTCCATGTCTGCAACAGTATGGATTTCAGGTCGCCCGCCGTTGGCTGAATCTGCCCTGGACTGATCCACCTGGCCCTGGCGGCCAGCAGGGATGTCTCGCGTCGAAAGTTCCTGGGCTGAAATGGTGCTCTCGCTGAAAACGAGGATCAATGTCAGGATGAGCCCGCCTGCACGTTCAGAAAGTGTTCTGTTCATATTGATACGATTCCGGTTTTACGTTTGTTATATCCTGAGATAACGAGCCGATGCAAAGATGACTTTACACTATTCCGAGTCAATCAGGGTAGTGTATAGGCCAGCAGTTAAGCACCCACATTGGCGCCGCCATGGGTGACTGCCACCACGATATACTGCTTGCTCTTGTGCAGGAAAGTCATGGGGGAGCCGGTCTGGCGTGCCGGCATTTCAATACGCCCCTCATCCCCGGTTTAAATAAAGGATCGTTCCGGATGGATATCCGCATAACTCAAGCGGCAAGCATGAAAGTACCATGGCACTAGCAATGTTCGCGCCCAGTTCCTTGACGAGCGAGTTTTATGAGCAAAGCGGGGAATTCAAAGGGCTCGAAGGGATGATTGAGAGCGATTTCCATGCAGGATAGTCAGGCTCAGCCAGTAACCTTCATATGGACTACATGCGATTACCTGTTTAACCGACTTAGCCGTGAGTTATAGTCGAATGTTTAGCAGTACTGCTGAATACTCAATTCATCTATGTGCATATTTTTCAATAGGTTATGGTATAAATTCAACTCCCGTCGTCCCACAAAACAATAAAAAGGTCGCCTATTTGGCGACCTTTATTATTTTGCGAAGGTAATGGATTAAACCTGCCTCCCGAATTACTCTTTTTTTTGCTATGCGTTTTCCAGCGCCTGGCTGACATCAGCAATGATGTCGTCTATGTGCTCAATGCCGACAGAAATCCTGACCAGGTCAGCACTCACACCGGCAGACTCGAGTTCTTCTTCATTTAACTGCCTGTGGGTGGTTGATGCCGGATGACAGGCGAGTGATTTGGCATCACCGATATTAACCAGGCGTAATATCATCTCAAGTGAGTCGATAAATTTCGTACAGGCTTCAATTCCTCCCCTGATGCCAAAGCTCAATATACCTGAGGCCTTTCCGCCTGTGACAGATTGGCATAAGGGGTAATAAGGGCTGTCTGGTAATCCGGCATAATTTACCCATTCGATCTTTTCATGCCTGCTGAGATAGTCCGCCAGTTTTTCCGCATTTTCACAATGCCGCTCCATTCGCAGACCCAGTGTTTCAAGACCCTGCAGAATCTGGAAGGCATTCATGGGAGACAGGGCTGCTCCGGTATTTCTGAGTGGTACTACACGGCAACGCCCGATATAGGCTGCAGGCCCTAACGCTTCCGTATACACCACACCATGGTATGAAGGATCAGGTTCACTCAGGACAGGAAATCTGTCCTTGTTGGCGGCCCAGTCGAACTTGCCGGAATCAATGATGACACCACCAATGGAAGTACCATGACCTCCGATATATTTTGTGAGGGAGTGAATAACAATATCTGCGCCCAGTTCAAATGGGCGGCACAGATATGGCGTAGCCACAGTATTGTCTACGATTAATGGTATACCGTGTTTATGGGCAATTTCTGCCAGACGCTCCATATCAACTATATTGCCGGCAGGATTCCCGATGGATTCACAAAAAACCGCTTTTGTATTTTCATCAATGGCATTTTCAAAACCCTCAAAGTCATCATGGGAGACCATGCGAGCCTCAACGCCCTGCCTCGGAAAAGAATGGGCAAACAGGTTATAGGTTCCGCCATATAATTGGCTGGTACTGACAATATTGTCACCGGTCTCGGTGATACACTGAATGGCATAGGTAATAGCGGCCATGCCGGAAGCAACACATAAGGCAGCAATACCGCCTTCCATTGCCGCCAGCCTTTTTTCCAACACATCCGTTGTTGGATTCATGATGCGCGTATAAATATTCCCTGGTACTTTCAGGTCGAAAAGATCTGCACCATGCTGTGTGTCATCAAACGTATAGGAAGTGGTTTGATAGATCGGGACGGCAGCAGCTTTTGTGGTTTCTTCAGATTTGTATCCTTCATGCAAGGCAATAGATTCGAGTTTCATGTTTTCCTTTTCCTGATCAATATTTTTTTATACAGATATCACCACTTGAGGGTATTGCTTCTTGCTTAACCTGTCTACATCACGGAAAAAAGACAGTCACAAGCAGTGGCAGTTTTGGTAAGTATAAGAACATTAAATACTGGACTGTCACTTTTAACAAAGCTTTTTGGCCTACTGATATTTATCTCAGACTTTCCCGGCATTGCTGAATACCAGCCGCATCTGCTTTTCGATTTCAATGAGGGCAAAAAATCCAATCCCGATCCCCACCACCAGGACACCATCCCAGAATGGTACGGCCAGCGTACCGAAGATTGACTATAACGAGGGTACATAGGTTATGGCAAACTGCGCACATGTCACTATCACGATGCTCAGCCAAACCATGGGTGTGCCACGCACTGCCTGCCATGTCAGTGAGGTGCCATGCAGATTACGAATAAAAAACAGATGGAAAATCTCAAGCACTACCAGGGTGTTGAGTGCCAAAGTCTGGGCGAGAGCCTGTTCATAGCCCCGGTCAATGGCATAGCTATACATACCGAAAACCGCCCCCAGGAAAAGTCCCGACACCAGGGCGATGTGCCATAGCAGTTCTCCCTTCAGCAAGGGTTCAGCCCGGGGTCGGGGTGGTCTGCGCATGGTACCGTGTTCGCTCGGCTCAAAAGCCAGCGCCAGGCCAAGCGTGATCGCCGTCACGAGATTCACCCATAACACCTGCACTGCAGTGATTGGCAGGGAAAGGCCGGCAAACAGGGCCACTATAATAGTCAGGGCCTCGCCGGCATTGGTCGGGAGAGTCCAGCTGATAACCTTCTTGATATTGTCATAGACAGTGCGGCCCTCACGCACCGCGGCCGCGATAGAGCTGAAATTATCGTCCGCCAGGACCAACTCGGCAGCTTCCTTGGCCGCCTCACTGCCCTTCACACCCATGGCAATCCCAGCATCAGCCCGCTTGAGTGCCGGGGTATCGTTGACCCCGTCACCGGTCATGGCCACAGTCAGCCCCCGAGCCTGCAGGGCAGTGACCAGACGCAGCTTGTGTTCCGGAGATGTGCGGGCAAATATATCGGTGGTTTCAACCACATTGGCCAGCGCTCCATCGTCCATCATCTCAATATCAGCACCCGTGAGCACCTGACTGGTGTTTTTCAAACCAATCTGGCCGGCAATGGCCCGGGCAGTAGCGGCATGATCTCCGGTGATCATTTTGACCCTGATCCCGGCATCATGACATTCAGCCACGGCCGTAATTGCCTCCGGGCGAGGCGGGTCGATCAGCCCGACCAGACCAAGCAGCGTCAGGTCTTCTTCGACATCTCCGGTATTAAGTACCGTATGGTCCTGGGGCATGGTGCGCGCCGCTACCGCAATGACCCGCTGCCCGCCAGAGGCCAGCTGCTCAACCGCTTCATGCCAGAAGTCAGGGGTCAGCGCTTCAGATTGCTGGTCTGCCCCAAGTTGTTTGCTACACATATTCAGAACAACTTCCGGTGCTCCCTTGACATGGATGGCCCCATGACCCTCGTGATCATGATTGAGCACAGCCATGTATCGGTGAGCGGAGTCAAAGGGAATTACATCCGTCCTGGTCCAGGTTCTGAAAGGCTCTGCCCCTTCACCGCTGATCTTCCCGGCCATTGCCATGAGCGCCTTCCATGGGATCACCTTCCACTTTCCAGTCGTCCAGGTGACCATGAAGCACGGCATCGTTGCAGAGTGCTGCTGCCCTGGCGATATCCATCAGTGCCGATTCACCCGAAACACTTGTCGCTTCACCATTGAGCGCTACCTCTCCCTCGGGACTGTACCCATTTCCCGCCAGTTCCCAGGTCTGTGGATGCATAACCACTGACGTCACCATCATCTCGTTGCGAGTCAGCGTGCCGGTCTTGTCCTAACAGATAACAGATACCGACCCCAGGGTCTCTATGGCAGGCAGCCGGCGAACGATGGCATTGCGTCCGGCCATGGCTTTCACACCCACTGCCAGGGTAATTGTCAGAACTGCGGGTAGTCCTTCAGGAATAGCTGCCACTGACAATCCCACAACGGCCATGAACAGTTCGGAAAAAGGCAAGTGTCCAACAAAATATCCATAACCCAGAAGACCGCCGGCCACCAGAAGAATAAACACCGTCAGCCAGCGCGCAAAAATATCAATTTGTCTGACCAGCGGTGTGGTAAGTGACTCCACGCCTGCCAGCATGCCGCTGATTCGGCCCAGCTCAGTGTAGGCCCCCGTAGCAACAACAACACCTTTACCGGTACCGGCAGAGATCAACGAGCCACTGAACAACATGGATTTGCGATCACCCAATGCCGCTTGCGCCTCCACCGGCTCAATGTCTTTCCCAACCGGCATGGATTCACCGGTCAGTACAGCTTCCTCAACCAGAAGACCTCGGGCTTCCATGAGACGGATATCCGCCGGAACCCTATCGCCGGACTCCACAAGGACAAAATCCCCGGGGACCAAATCTGCAGTATCAACACTGATCCGGCGCCCATCCCTGATCACTGCTGACCTGGGCGCCAACATACTCCTAATAGCAGACATGGCCTGTTCAGCCCTGCCCTCTTGAATAAAGCCAATAATTCCGTTGACCAGGACCACGGCAAGAATAACGCCGGTATCAATACCATGGCCGAGGATCGCCGTGACCAGGGCAGAGGCCAACAACACATAGATCAGAATATTATGAAAATGACTGAGGAAGCGCAGGATGGCATTTTTCCGTGGCGCTTCAGGGAGACGGTTTTCACCATATTGTTGCTGCCTTTTTTCTGCTTGGGCAGAATCGAGCCCGTTGGGGGTTGCATCGAATGCTTTAAGGGCGTCATCTGAAGGAATTTCATGGAAAGATCTTTGTTCGCTCATCCGGGGTGTCCTGATCTCAGCGCTATATTTAGTTGCACGATTATCGCTACACCTGAAAGATAAGGCACAGCAATTTGTGATAACTTTTAGCTATGATCTTCTGAATACTCACACTGACCGTCTGGTTCCACTTCCACTTGCCCTAGGCAAACTAGGCCTGCTCGCTGTATGATGGGCAGCTGTTTTTCAAAGACGTTTCTATGACAATTAGCTCCAATACTTTTCGTGCGGCCATGCGCCATCTGACAGGTCACGTCTGCCTGGTTACCACCACCGCTAAAGATGGCTCAAGAAATGGTCTTACAGCGACTGCAGTTTGTTCTGTATCTGCTGACCCCCCTACTTTGCTCTGCAGTGTTTACAGTCAGACGGCCTGTTTCAATGCAATTCAGCAAAGCGATTGTTTTGCAGTCAATGTTCTGGCTGATTCTGACAAGGCCCTTGCTGAACGTTTTTCAGGTCCATTGCATGGAGAAGAACGCTTTGAACTGGGTGACTGGGCCACTCTGGAAACGGGTGCACCAGTACTCAAATCTGCCCTGGCAAGCTTTGACTGCAAGTTGATCAAGACGGTCAATGTAAATACCCATGGCATCCTGTTTGGCGATATTCTGGAAGTGGACATATCTTCCTCCGTTCGCAATCCCCTGCTGTATGCCCATGGTCACTATGGACAATTCGTCCCGCATGCTTCGGAGAAGCAAGACGACAAAAATGCCCTTTCCAATCAGGATTACCTGAAGGATAATTTTTCCTGAAACATCTCTATATTACTAACTATCAAACAAGCGGCTTTGCCATGATTTGCCTTAAACCTCTTTTTTTTACATCTGCCCTGGCTTTCGCTGCTGTTTCCCTGGCCCAGATGCCCTCCAGGCCGGAAACCCCGCCACCCATCATCGACGTGCATTTTCACGCCATGCTGGAAGGGCGGGAGGGACAGGCTCCCATGTGCCCGAATCCGCAGCAGTTCCTCGCCTCGGATCCAGCTGGAGAGGAAGGTATTTTCGGGTGGTCCGGTGAGGACTGCTCTCCGCGACTATATGGCGCACCTGGAAAGGCCTACATCGAAGAACTGGTAGCCGACATGGAGGCACTTAATGTTATTGCTGTCGTTCACGGTGATCCCGATTCCGTCAGGGCCTTTGAGGCTGCTGCCCCTGGTCGCGTGATAAAAAGCACCAGCTTTGCCATGGGATCGGATGTTAATAAGGAACAGGAACTTAAACGCCTGGAAGGACTGTTTACTGAAGGCGGCTTCCGGATGATGGGAGAAATTGGCCTGCAGTACCAGGGTATGTCACCTAGCGACATGCGGGTGGATGAGTACTTCGGGCTTGCTGAACGTCTGGATATTCCGGTCGCCATCCATATGGGGACAGGTGGTTCAGGACGCGCCAATATCACCATGCCGGGCTTCCGTGCCTCTATGGGCGATCCCTTTCTGCTGGAGGAAATGCTGGCGCGCCATCCGAAACTGCGTGTCCAGATCATGCATGCGGGCTACCCGATGATCGACAATCTTCTCGCCCTGTTACAGGCCAACAGTCATGTCTATGTGGATATTGCAGGACTGATCTGGAGCTATCCGATCGAGGAAGTAAATCGGTATATAGAAAGAATCGTGGATGCAGGCTTTGGCGACCGCGTGATGTTTGGAACTGACCAGATGGCCTGGCCAGGGCTGATGCGTTATTCCATTGGTATCGTCCAGAATGCCGATTACCTGTTGCCTTCACAAAAGCGGGATATTCTTTACAACAACGCTGCCCGATTCCTGCGCCTGGAAAAGTAGAACAAAAAATATGCGAATACGGGGACAGTTTACTTAATTCCCGCAACACACCGGAAACGATTCTATCAAAACCAGATTAAGTAAACTGTCCCCTTGATTCTCTTGATTAACTGGTTATTCAGTCAGGCTTTCCAACTCCTCATTGGCCGCAAGCCAGGTTTCCTCCGCCTCAATGATTGAGGACGCCAATTCCCCCCTTTCCTGAAGCAGGCTGTTCAGTTCATCCTTGCGGTGGTCTTCATAGATTTGTGTATCCGCCAGCTTTTCCTCGATACGGTCCAGGGCGCTCTGATGTTTTTCTATCGCTTTTTCCAGCTTCCTGATTTTATCAGTCAGGGGTTTAAGCTGGTTTCGTCTTTCAGCGGCCTGCTGTCTCAATTCTTTTTTACTGACCTTCGAATCGTCAGACTCGACGGAAGCTGACCTGTCCTCTGCCAGGAGCATTGCCTCATAATCATCCAGATCACCATCAAACAGGGTTATCTTGCCGTACCTCACCAGGAAAAACTGATCCACGGTGTTGCTGAGCAAATGACGGTCATGGGAGACCAGAATGAGTGCGCCGGGAAAACCCTGCAATCCCATCTCAAGACTGTGGCACATTTCCAGGTCCAGATGGTTGGTTGGCTCATCCATCAACAACAGGTTGGGTTTCTGCCAGACCACCATGGCAAGGCCAAGCCGTGACTTTTCCCCGCCGGAAAAATGTCCTACGGTTTCTGTCACCCGATCACCACGAAAATCAAACCCCCCAAGAAAATCCCTTATCTCCTGTTCCCTGGCTTCAGGACTGATACGCTGAATAAGCTGCATCGGTGTTGCATGACCATCCAGTGCATCAACCTGATGCTGGGCGTTATAACCAATTTTAAGATGATCGTTCCGACTAATTTCGCCATTCAGCAATGGGAGCTCACCCGCAAGAACTTTCAGCAGGGTGGATTTACCCTGCCCATTGGCACCAAGCAGCCCTATGCGAGAATCAGAGCGAATATTCGCTGAAAAATCAGTGACCAGGGGAACATCATACCCAATACTTATACCCTCACAGGACAGCAGACTGGGCGGTAATTTATCCGGCTCCCTGAAGGAAAACTGGAATGGCGAATCCACATGGGCCGGCGCAATATCCTTCATGCGATCCAGCTCCTTGAGTCTGCTCTGGGCCTGGCGCGCCTTGGTGGCCTTGGCACGGAAGCGACGGACAAAATCCTCTATATCCTTTTTTCGTGACTGCTGCTTTTCATATTCCGCCTGTTGCTGCGCCAGACGTTCAGCCCGCTGTCTTTCATAGGCGCTGTAGTTACCCCGGGTCAGAATCAGCTTCCTGTTTTCAAAGCTGACAATGTGATTCACCACCGCATCCAGAAAGCTGCGGTCATGAGAAACCAGCAGCAGGGTCCCCTGATATCGCAACAACCATTGCTGAAGCCATAGAGTGGCTTCAAGATCCAGATGGTTGGTAGGTTCATCCAGCAGCAACAGATCGGAAGGCATCATCAGTGCCTGGGCCAAATTCAGGCGAATTCGCCAGCCGCCGGAAAATTCATTTACCGGTTTACCAAATTCCTCAATGGAAAAACCCAGTCCGGACAACAGCTGTTCTGCCCTGTTGCGAATTGACCAGGCATCCATCCCATCAAACTCTCCATGCAGCCTGGCCAGTTCATGGTCATCGTCGGCTTGCTCCGCTTTAGCCAATTTTCTTTCCACGTCCCTGTAGTGACTGTCCCCGTCAATCACATAATCCAGTGCTGAACGATCAGAGCCGGCGGTCTCCTGGAGCATCTGTGCCTTCCGTAAACCTGCCGGTATTTCCAGATCCCCAGTATCGGCATGCAGTTCTCCCATCAGGAGGCGGAACAGGCTGGTTTTTCCACTGCCATTTTTACCGATGATGCCGGTTTTCTGACTAGAATGGATACCCAGGTCGGCATGTTCCAGTAATAACTGGGTGCCCCTGCGCAGCGATATGTCCTGAAGTGAAATCATCGGATAAGCGGGAAATTCAGTGATGGTTGTTGGCAAAAGCGGCTATTCTAAAGAGGCTCAGGCACAAAGCAAATCGCCTTCATCATTTATTACCCAGTATGGATAACCTGCTAGAATTCCGATTCAACCGGCAAATGCCTGAGTGCAGATATGCGCCCGACTTTATATTCACTCCCTGGACTGCTCTGTAACGAAAAAGTCTGGGAACACCAATGTGAATGCCTGTCTGACCTGGCAGATATCCGTATTTCCGACTTCCGTAATATGGATACGCTGGATGCCATGGCTGACTCTGTATTGCAGGAAGCTCCTGAACGGTTCCTGGTTGCCGGTCATTCCATGGGTGGACGTATTGCCATGCAGATCCTGGATAAAGCACCCAATAGAGTGGCCAGACTTGGCCTGCTGGATACGGGTCTACATCCGGCCAATCCCGGTGAAGCGGAAAAACGCCAGGTACTAATCGATCTGGCCACTGATAAAGGGATGGGAGAGATGGCCCGTCAGTGGATACCTCCCATGGTGCATCCGGACAAGACTGCGGATGGGGCCTTTATGCAATGCATCTATGACATGGTGGAAAGCTACAATGTTGACCAGTTCAGGAACCAGGTCAACGCCCTGCTCACCAGACCCGATGCAAGACCTATTCTGGCCAGGGCTCCCCGTGGTACCCTCCTGCTTTGTGGCCGGGAAGACAGCTGGAGTCCACCCCGGCAGCATGAAGATATGTCTTCAGCCCTTACTGATCACCCCCCGGTAGTCATCATCAGTGACAGCGGCCATATGTCCACCATGGAGCAGCCGGAAGCCGTTAGCAAAGCCATGTATCGTTGGCTTGAGCAATCACTTGAACAGGCTTAAGAAAAGAGTTCATGCAAAGGACTGTCGCAGGGCTTTACCTCTGCCCTCAACACAGGATCTCTCAAGGGCCTTCACAAGCTCCCAGGGACAAAATAAAGGGGCCGTCTGAGTCCATTTCCCCCGGAATCCAAGAGTTCAATGCTTCCTGGACTGAAAGCCCCTGCATCATGCACATTTTTTCCATAATCCACTGCTTTGATTCACCTTGTTTACTATGGCATCATCAACAGTTACTGGGAATTCCCCGCCGAAGTTTGTAGTGGTAAACACCGGAG
>Ga0181591_10005812_pt1 | contig 10709 bp, 9 predicted proteins | sample 071ome_33_FD_133757 | JGI IMG/M metagenome (GOLD analysis project Ga0181591, IMG submission 133757) | Coastal salt marsh microbial communities from the Groves Creek Marsh, Skidaway Island, Georgia - 071412AT metaG (megahit assembly) | ecosystem: Environmental > Aquatic > Marine > Intertidal zone...
AATCCTCCATCGCTTTCACCAATACTCATTGACCCGCGCGTCGGATGAAACCGCAAGCCCACCTCTTTGGCAGCATCAATCGTATCATCCAAACGCGACCCGTTGGGATAGAGATACAAGTGATCCGAAGACAATGTGCATCCGGACAAAGCCATTTCCGCTAAACCGACCATAGCCGAAACCCGCATTTCTTCGGGCCCAAACCGTGACCAAATGGGGTAAAGCGTTTGAAGCCAGCCAAACAGAAGTGCGTCCTGCCCGCCCGGAACTGCGCGCGTAAGCGTTTGATATAAATGATGATGCGTATTCACCAATCCCGGCGTCACGCTGCACCCTGTGGCCATAACGATTTCGCCAAGGGTTTCCAATTCATGTCCGATTTCAGCAATAACACCATTTGTCAGGCGGATGTCTGCGCCATGTAATTCGCGCCGCTGATCGTCCATCGTCATGATCGCATCGGCATTTTTAATCAGGAATTCGGTCATTGTGTCCTCGTGTCTGTTTTCCAGACCCTTTTCGGTGTCCCAATCGGGCAATGACGGGCCGACAGAAAAGGGCGAAGGACTCGGGCACCGTAATTAGGCTTATTCACTGCTATCCAGCTGAAATCAACGTCAGATGGCTTGAAGCAGTTTTAACGCTTCCCGATGAATGTGCGGGTTTGCAGCCGCAATCGCTTGCCCTCCCATGTGGGCTGGGCCGCCCTGCCAGTTGGTCACAATCCCTCCAGCCCCTTCGATGACAGCGATTGGCCCTTGGATATCGTAAGAATTCAATCCTGCCTCAATTACGAGATCAATTTGACCTGCCGCCAAAAGCGCATAGGCATAGCAATCCATTCCATACCGCACCAAACGCACCTTTTCAGCCACGCGCCGAAACGCTGCGCCTTCGTCTGGTGTTCCAACTTCGGGGAATGTCGTGAAAAGCGTCGCATCGTGCAGGCTAGATCCTTTTCGAGTGGATATTCCGCCACTTCCGTGAGGGCCCGAGAAAGTCGCTTGCCCGAACGCCCCTATAAACCGCTCGCCAATATAGGGTTGATCCACGATGCCACACAGAGGCCCCGCGTCATCCGAAACCGCGATCAGTGTGCCCCAAGTTGGCGAACCGCTAATATAAGCACGTGTGCCATCAATCGGATCGAGTACCCAGGTCAGCCCGCTTGTTCCAACGGTTTCGCCGTACTCTTCGCCCAAAATAGCATCATGAGGTCGCTCTGTGGACAAAATAGCCCGCATAGCCTTTTCGGCCGCCCGATCTGCGACGGTCACAGGATCGAACCCCTGCGAGAGCTTGTTTTCCAAGCCCAGTTCAGTTTTACGGAAATACTTTAACGTCTCAACCCGCGCGGCGTCTGCTAACAGCCCCGCCACACGGATCAGATTGTTTTGGTCGTGATCGGATAGTTTCACAATCGCCCCCTACTCTCGCGTAAACCGCTAAAGCAGGGAGGCGTGAAACTCAAGCGACCTCGCTTAGAACGCGCGCAAGATCGAAAAGTTTGCGACGCTGATTTTCAGGGATCGCATAGTATGACCGGATCAAATCCAGCGCTTCTTTGTCGCCCAGCAGATCCGAGGGGACCTGACCTTCTGCGACGACATCATTCTGGTCATCCAGGCCTTCAAAGAAGAAATTCACTGGAACATCCATAGCTTCGGAAATGTCCCAAAGGCGAGAGGCCGAAATACGGTTTGCACCAGTTTCATATTTTTGGATTTGTTGGAACTTAATTCCAACTTTTTCGGCAAGCTGCTGCTGGGTCATACCAACCAACCAACGGCGATGCCGTACACGTTTGCCCACATGCACATCAACTGGGTGTGGCATCCTAAGGCTCCTTACATTTACTCGATACACCTTTTTGCGTATCAACTTACTTAACCGGTCAGTAGAACCGAGAGTGGATTTGCAATGCCGCGAGAGGCGACCTACAAGCAGCACAGTACTCGGTTCGCGTGCAAATTCAAGTAACTCTATTCGTCATAGGGTTTCACAGCCCCATTGATACACAATCTAAAGGCGAAGGTATAGTGAAGATATACTTATTTCACATTGACAAACACCAGCGATCTCCGAAAGACCCAAAAACAAAGGAAACAGAAATGAAATCCTTTCGCGTTACCCACATCGGACACCCACCTTCTTTTGAAGATGTGAACCGTCCCCTACCGGCAAAAGGTGAATTGTTGGTACGAATCACGGCATGCGGACTTAACTTTGCCGATTTGCTGATGATTAAAGGCCAATATCAGGACACGCCTGACGTGCCTTTTACACTGGGTATGGAAATTGCCGGAATAGTCGAGGCGATTGGACCAGAGACAGAGGGACCAGCCATTGGAACCCGCGTTGCCATTTTTGGTGGTAAGGACGGACTTGCCGAATACGGCGTTTTTCCGGCCGAGCGCGCAGTCGTTATATCGGACAGTATGTCGAACGAGATCGCTGCCGGTTTTCAGGTCGCTTACGGCACAAGCCATTTGGCCCTGTCTCACAAAGCTCGCCTTCAGGCTGGAGAAACCTTGGTTGTATTGGGAGCAGCGGGTGGGGTCGGGTTGACGGCCGTAGAAATCGGAAAACTGATGGGGGCAAGGGTAATCGCTTGTGCGCGCGGAAAAGAAAAACTTGAGATTGCCAAACGCGCCGGCGCTGATCATGTTTTGGATACCGAGGTCGACGACATTCGCGCAGAAATCAAAGCACTTGGGGGAGCCGATGTAGTCTATGATCCGGTCGGAGGCGATCTGTTCATCGAAGCATTCCGAGCATGCAATCCGGATGCCCGTATCTTCGCCATCGGCTTTGCGAGCGGCAAAGTGCCTGAAGCAAAATTGAATCATATGCTGGTAAAAAACATCACCGTCATCGGCTTTTACTGGGGAGGGTATTTGAAGTTCGCTCCGGAGATCCTGATCGGCAGCATGAACCAGCTAATGACGTGGCATTCCGAGGGTCGCCTGCAACCGCACATTAGCCATGCATTGCCGTTCGAGCAAAGCGCCGAAGGTTTGGAGATGTTGCGGAAGCGCCAATCCACAGGCAAAATTGTAATTAAGGTCAGTAAAAGCTGAGCAAGCAACCAATGACGAACATTCTGTTGTCAAAGCCTTGAAATTGCGAGCGGCTTTACCGATATTTGAGTCAAGTGCCGTAGAAATATCAAAGCGGCCGAACTTTTGGACTTTTCGGAGGGAAACGATGTCTGAATATAGCACGATCCGGACAACCGGTGCACGCACCGCCGCTCAGATCGACGAGGGCCTGCGCGCCCACATGAACAAAGTCTACGGCACGATGTCGGTAGGCATGTTGATAACTTTTGCAGCAGCTTGGGCAATCTCGGGTCTGGCGGTAACAACTGATCCGTCAATGGCGGTCGCACAATTGAGCGCCGAAAAATATCTGACCCAGCTAGGCTACTCGATCTATGCATCCCCCCTGAAATGGGTGATCATGTTCGCACCTCTGGCGTTTGTTTTCGGTATCGGCGCAGCCGCCAACCGCATGTCAGCCGCGGGCGTCCAGTTTATCTTCTACGCATTTGCGCTAACTATGGGTCTGTCAATCAGCTCAATCTTCCTGATCTACACAGGTTATTCGATCATTCAGGTCTTCCTGATTACCGCAATCGCCTTCGCTGGCCTTTCGCTTTACGGCTACACCACCAAGAAAGACATCTCGGGTTGGGGTGCATTCCTAATCATGGGCGTGATCGGCCTGATCGTAGCGTCGGTTGTGAACATCTTCCTTGCGTCGGGCGCAATGACATTCGCCATTTCCGTGATCGGCGTTCTGATATTCGCAGGCCTGACAGCTTATGACACTCAGCAAATCAAGAACACCTATGTGGCACACGCCCATCACGGTGACAGCGAGTGGCTTGAAAAAGCGGCGATCATGGGCGCACTTAGCCTGTATCTGGACTTCATCAACATGTTCATGATGCTGCTCAGCCTGTTCGGCAATCGCGAATAAAATCGACGCACATTCGAATTCAAAGGGGCCTTTCGAGGCCCCTTTTTCTTTGCCATCTTGCGCCACTCGCTCGGCCCGACTATAGGCACCCCATGTTGGACACGACCTCGAACCGCCCCGAACTACCGCCAGAAATTGCCCGCCGCCGGACCTTTGCGATTATCTCGCATCCCGACGCTGGTAAGACGACTCTGACTGAAAAATTCCTGCTTTTCGGTGGCGCAATCCAAATGGCGGGACAGGTCCGCGCCAAGGGTGAAGCCCGCCGTACGCGCTCGGACTTTATGCAGATGGAGAAAGACCGCGGAATCTCGGTTTCAGCGTCTGCTATGTCTTTCGATTTCAAGAACTTCCGCTTCAATCTGGTCGACACCCCCGGCCACAGCGACTTTTCTGAAGACACCTACCGAACGTTGACCGCCGTAGACGCCGCGGTCATGGTGATCGACGGCGCGAAAGGTGTGGAAAGCCAGACCCAGAAACTGTTCGAGGTTTGCCGTCTGCGCGATCTGCCGATCCTGACCTTCTGTAACAAGATGGACCGCGAAAGCCGCGACACATTCGACATTATCGACGAAATTCAGGAAAACCTTGCCATCGACGTCACACCAGCCAGTTGGCCGATCGGGATCGGGCACGAATTTCTGGGCTGCTACGACATGCTCAATGATCGGCTCGAGCTGATGGACCGCGCCGACCGGAACCGCGTGGCCGAATCCATCGAGATCGCCGGTCTGGATGACCCCAAACTGGCCGATTACGTACCCGCACACTTGCTTGAAAAGCTCGTAGAAGAAGTCGAAATGGCGCGAGAACTTCTGCCTGCGCTTGATCCTCAGTCAGTTCTCGAAGGCCACATGACCCCGATCTGGTTTGGCTCGGCAATCAACTCATTCGGCGTAAAAGAGCTGATGAACGGTATTGGCACCTATGGCCCAGAACCTCAGATTCAGTCGGCAACGCCACGCAAAATCGCGCCGGAAGAAAAGAAAGTCGCTGGCTTTGTATTCAAAGTTCAAGCGAACATGGACCCGAAACACCGAGACCGTGTGGCCTTTGTGCGCATGGCAAGCGGCCATTTCAAACGCGGTATGAAGCTGACTCATGTTCGCACCAAAAAGCCGATGGCTGTGTCCAACCCCGTGCTGTTTCTGGCCTCTGACCGCGAACTGGCAGACGAAGCCTGGGCCGGCGACATCATTGGCATTCCGAACCACGGTCAGCTTCGCATCGGCGACACCCTGACCGAAGGCGAAGAACTTCGCGTTACAGGAATTCCCTCATTCGCTCCAGAGCTTTTGCAGAATTGCCGCGCGGGTGATCCAATGAAAGCCAAGCATCTTGAAAAAGCTCTGATGCAGTTCGCTGAAGAAGGCGCTGCCAAAGTCTTCAAGCCGGCGTTCGGCTCTGGCTTTATCGTCGGTGTTGTTGGCGCTCTTCAGTTCGAGGTTCTCGCCAGCCGGATCGAAATGGAATACGGCCTACCCGTCCGCTTTGAACAAAGCCAATTCGCAAGCGCCCGTTGGGTAAACGGTGACAAGCAGGCCGTTGACAAGTTCGTTGCGGCCAACAAACAGCATATCAGTCATGATAATGACGGAGACGTTGTTTACCTGACGCGACTTCAATGGGATATTGATCGGATCGAGCGCGACTATCCTGATGTCACACTGACGGCGACCAAGGAAATGATGGTTTAGACCTATATTGCCTATAGCAAAACGAATTTTCGTTGCAAAAAAGTGACCTTTGGGCCGTATAGACCAGTGCTTCGACAGCGAAAATGACGATCTGTTGATTATGCAGCCCTAATGGTTTAAAGGAACGCGAAGGTTTCCGTAGGGATATGAAGTGGCCGAAGTGGCCCAACCAAGACTAGACGCGCGGGCCGATTGTGTCCGCAAACTGTGGATACACATGACCAATTTCTCAGATCTGAATCTGAACCCCAAAGTTCTGAAAGCCGTCGAAGAGGCAGGGTACACCCAGCCAACACCCATTCAAGCAGGCGCAATTCCTCCGGCATTGGAAGGCCGTGACGTTTTGGGCATCGCCCAAACAGGTACAGGGAAAACCGCCAGCTTTACGCTGCCGATGCTCTCGCTTCTGGCCCGTGGCCGCGCTCGCGCGCGTATGCCACGCTCGCTTGTCCTTTGCCCAACCCGTGAGTTGGCGGCTCAGGTGGCGGAAAACTTCGACACCTATTCGAAACATCTTAAGCTGACCAAAGCGCTGCTGATCGGTGGCGTTTCGTTCAAAGAACAAGATCAGCTGATCGACAAGGGCGTTGATGTCCTGATCGCAACCCCGGGTCGCCTGCTGGACCATTTCGAGCGTGGAAAGCTGCTTTTGACCGGCGTGCAGATCATGGTGGTCGACGAAGCAGACCGCATGCTGGATATGGGCTTTATCCCTGATATCGAGCGTATCTTTAGCCTGACCCCGTTCACCCGTCAGACATTCTTTTTCTCAGCCACAATGGCGACCGAGATCGAACGGGTCACCAATACCTTCTTGTCGAACCCCGCAAAAATAGAAGTAGCTCGTCAGGCAACAGCATCCGAAACCATTGAACAAGCCGTTGTAATGTTCAAAGGTTCGCGCCGTGATCGCGCGGCCAGCGAGAAGCGCAAGGTTCTTCGCAGCCTGATCGACATGGAAGGCGAAAAGTGCACCAATGCGATCATCTTCTGTAATCGCAAGACCGACGTGGACATATGCGCCAAGTCGTTGAAGAAATACGGCTACAACGCAGCGCCTATTCACGGCGATCTAGATCAGTCCCAACGAACGAAAACGCTCGATGCGTTCCGCGAGGGATCTCTACGCATTCTCGTGGCATCAGACGTGGCTGCACGCGGCCTTGATGTGCCAAGCGTCAGCCACGTGTTCAACTTTGACGTCCCTGGCCACGCCGAGGATTATGTGCACCGTATTGGACGGACAGGCCGCGCAGGCCGTGAAGGTAAAGCCTTTACAATTTGTGAGCCGCGCGACGAAAAAACCTTGGCCGCTGTAGAAGCCCTCATCCAGAAAGCTATCCCCCGCGTCGACAACCCTGTTAAGCAGGTTGAAGAAAAACAGCCGCGCAAAGCTGCTAGCGTACCGAAAAAAGACCTGACCCAAACGCCCAAGCCAGACGCATCCGCTCAAGCGGAGCAAAAGCCCAAGCCAGTCGCGTCCTCTCAAGCGGACAGCAAGCCCCGCAACCCTCGCCGAGGCCAGGATCGACGGGTAGAAAAGAACACGACCGTCGGCATGGGCGATCACATGCCGCAATTCATTGCCCTCAGCTTTACCGAGCGTATGGCAAGCTAATAATCAGCGCCGCCAGTTAGTCCAGATAAGCGTCAGATCTTAAGCCCGCCCGCTCAAGGTGAACCGGCAAAACGCGTCCGTACAATTGGCGGGTGCGTTCGGGACTGCCCACCATGTCGGGCTGGTCGACATAGGAAAAGATCGCGACATATCTGGGCGTGCTTCCGGCGAGAGGGGCAACACGGTGCAAACTATAGCGCCCCTGAAACAATTGCAGATCACCCGGTTCCAGTTTCAAAACCTTAACGGTCTCTGAGGTCCCATCCAATACTCGGCTGACTTCGTCATAGTTTTCATCTCCTTTTCGAAGCCAGGGCGCATATTCGAAGTCACCACCACGTTCGGCATTCTGGATCGCAAGGGTCACCGTGAAGTTGTTCGTATCAAAGTGCCACGGAAAACCGTTGCCTTCACCTGCCATGTTGATGATCACATCGGCCAGAGGATCCGCATATCGATAAAAAGCATCTTGCTGAAGACACTCTTTTATAAACGGATCAAATGCGGGAAAGTCGTGCACTGTACGCAAAGCTCCGGTTGCTGCGAAATTATCCGCCGCAATGAAACTATTCGAGCGCTCAAAAAACCTGCGACGAGGGTCACTGTCCGAAAGTGTTGGGTCGTCAGCGGTGAAATAGACATTGGTCCGATTGAACGACCGATGCCCTTTATCCGCAACACCATTTGCCTCTGCAATGATAGCATTTATCCCTTTTTGACTTAAAAAGCCTTTCAGAACGGCGCAGCCATCACGCGCCAAGTCCTGTTGAACCCGCTCGACAAGCGCTACTCGGGATGCTCCATCCGAATGGATCGGGTAGCGATCCAAATTAATCAAATCCTGCGCGATATAAACCATATTTTCCTCCGCCGTTTTCTACAGCAAAGGAAAGTTTTGTATGGCCGTCACGCCAGAAGACGACGCAGCTTCAGTCGGTTTCAGACCAAACGCGATACGATGACGTGCACCTCGGGCTTTTTGCCAACTTCATCCGATGCCGTCTTGCGGACAATGCGTTTGATTTCGGTTTCAAGCTTGTCATCGTCCGCCAGCGTCTTCCCGCTGGCCCTACCAATGAACTGGGACAGGTCTTCCTCAAGGACATCGGATAAAGGCGCATTTGATTGACCCAGTTCAGGTAATCCGCGCAAATCGCACCAAGGGTCTCCCAAGGGTTCGTTTTCTTCATCCAGAACCAAAGTCACAACGACCAAGCCGTTGACGGCCATCCTGATCCGTTCACGAACAATGCCGTCCAATGCGCCAATCTTCACCGTCCCGTCCAGATATGTCCGACCGGTATCCACATATCCCGCAATCTCGGGCAACGCTCCTGTCAAATCCAGCATCATTCCATTCACCGCTGTGATCGAAGGAATGCCACTGTCCTGTGCCAAATTCGCGTGCTCGCGCAAATGACGGTGTTCGCCATGCATCGGGATCAACATCTGAGGATGCACGATCTGATGCATCCGTGCCAGATCGGGGCGGTTCGCGTGTCCCGACACATGATAAAGACCGCCCATGTCATCAACCACATCAACACCCATCTCACTAAAGTTGTTCATGATGCGGATCACCGAGCGTTCATTGCCGGGAATGGTTTTTGAAGAGAACAGGAACATATCCCCCTGTTTCATACTCAACCCAAGATATTTTCCGCGCGACAAAGCCGCCGTTGCTGCTCGCCCCTCGCCCTGCGACCCTGTGGTAATCAGCATCAGGCTTTGCCGTGGCAGGCTGGCTGCATCCTCGGGACTGATAGTTTTTGGGAAATCCTGCAAAACACCGGTAACCGTTGCCGCTTCGATCATCCGCCGCATCGCGCGCCCCAACAGCACAATCTTGCGCCCTGCGCGTGCGCCCGCTTGTGCAAGGGTTTTCACCCGCGCCACGTTAGAGGCGAAGGTCGTTGCAGCCACCATACCCGGTGCGGCTGCGATCAATTCTTCAATCGGTTGACCCAGCTCTGCCTCGGATCGTCCTGCGTGATGCGAGAAGATATTGGTTGAATCGCACACAAGTGCCTTCACCCCGACCTCAGAAATCGACGCCCAAAGGTCAGCGTCAAACGGCTCTCCAACCAAAGGTGTTTCATCAATCTTGAAATCGCCTGAGTGTACGATCCGTCCAGCTGGCGTATCTATCACCAGACCCGAGCTTTCAGGGATTGAATGCGAAATCGGCAGGAAGCCAACTGTAAACGGCCCCGCATTTACTGTTTCCGGCCACGCTGACACGGTGGTCACGGCGTCTTCCGGCTGGCCATGCTGGGACATTTTCCCACGCGTGATATTTGCTGTAAATGCGCGCGCATAAACGGGGGCACCAAGCGCCTCGTAAAGCAGCCCAACGGCTCCGACATGATCTTCATGTGCATGTGTGATAAAGATCGCCTCAAGACGTTCTTTGCGTTCTTTGAGCCAGGAAATATCCGGCATGATCAGATCAACGCCCGGCGTGCCATCCATGTCTGGAAAGGTCACGCCCAGATCCACAAGGATCAACCGCTCGTCGCCAGGCTTTCCATAGCCATAAACATAGGCGTTCATTCCGATTTCACCGGCACCACCCAGCGGCAAATAGATCAAGCGTTCCTTGGTCATGAGTTTCCTTGAGTTTTGTTATAGTTGTGAATGACGGTCAGACCATGCATGGTCAAATCATCCTCGTAGACGTCAAATAGATCTTCTGTCTGCCCGAACAATGGGGCCAGACCACCTGTCGCAATCACGCGCATCGGACAGTCACGTTCAGCTTTGATCCGTTGGCATACCTCTCGAACCATCCCGATGTAGCCCCAGAAAACACCGGACTGAATACACTCGACCGTATTTGTGCCAACCACCTTTTGCGGCTTTGCGATATCCACATGCGGCAGGGCAGCTGCGGCCATATGCAACGCCTCAAGCGACAGGTTCACCCCCGGAGCAATAACCCCGCCGACATAGGCTCCATCTTTGGCAACCACGTCGAACGTCGTCGCGGTTCCGAAATCGACAACGATCAAATCACCCCCGTGACGGTCAAACGCCCCTGCCGTGTTCACAAGTCGATCGGGTCCGATTTGCGTGCCTTGATCAACCCTAGGCTCGGCTGGCAAAACACAGTCCGATTTTCCGACAACCAAAGGCCGGCATCCGAAAAAACGATCGGAAAAGACCCTTAAATTAAAGACAACCCTCGGCACCGTCGACGAGATGATTACGTCGGTGATATCCAGATCAAGCTCGTAGTGTTTAATCAGCGTCGAGAACCACGTGAAATAGGCGTCCGCCGTCCGCGCGTGGTGGGTCGAGGTGCGCATAGTGCAAAGGAACCGGGTCCCGTCCCAGATCGAGAACACCGTATTGGTATTTCCGCAGTCAATTGCCAGAAGCATTTGCCACCCTCATTCGAAAAACAC
>Ga0181591_10005814_pt1 | contig 10708 bp, 15 predicted proteins | sample 071ome_33_FD_133757 | JGI IMG/M metagenome (GOLD analysis project Ga0181591, IMG submission 133757) | Coastal salt marsh microbial communities from the Groves Creek Marsh, Skidaway Island, Georgia - 071412AT metaG (megahit assembly) | ecosystem: Environmental > Aquatic > Marine > Intertidal...
AAACATGAAGGCTTCTTATGGAGTAAATGTTTCTAAATTAAATAAGTCTGCTAATGTTTGGCAGCAGGATGCGATGTTGCGTGATGTTTCTGGTACAGCCACCATGTCTGCGAAAGAAACTGAAAGAGTAAACGCACACTTGTCTCGTGCAGGCAAACTCTTTAATGAAATCTCTGGTTCTACTCTTAGACAGTTAGAACAAGATCAAAAGCTCGCTCAACTGATTGAGCAGTTTAACAATACATTTGTGCGTAGCGGAACGATTATTACAGATACTGATCAACATGTTCGTAATCTGATTAATTGGATTGAGAATAAGTATCAGAAAGAGATTGATAAAAGAAAATCCGAAAAAGGCAAGCAAACTCAAAGAGATGCTTTGTCTAAAATACTAGAATTCTTCTCAAAGGAGAATAAAAAGAGTCTTAAGAAAATGTTTGACTTACAAAAAGTGATAGTGTTAGCGAAATTGTCACTTATAAATAAATTAAATAAAGTCAAGAATATTAAGACTTTTATCCAGACGACTAACGGGTTTAGATCAACTGAACCTGAAGGTTACGTTGCTATTGATAAACTATGTAACAATGCTGTTAAGCTAGTGAATCGGTATGAATTTTCAACTAACAACTTTGACCCAACGATTCTCAAGGGTTGGAGTAAATAAAGAGGAACGATATGAAATATCTTATTTCCGCAATTATGGCTACTATGGTAGCCGCTCCTGCAATTGCACAAGATGCTACTGATAATGGATCTGCTCTTATGTCCAACGCAACCGTAGGCGTAGCTACCGATCTGGAAGGTAATGCCGACTGGACCGTTGGTGCAGAGTTGGGCATTGCTGGCTTCGGTGTAGATGCAGGTTTCACACTCAATGACCGTGGTGACAACACTGCTGATGACTACTCGATCAGCATGGGCACAGGCATGGACCTTGGTTTCGCTTCCCTCGACACTAGCGTAAGCTATGCATGGGGCGCTACCAATGGCGCAGACCTTATCGGTCGTGGTGATGGCAACACCTGGGGAGACGTTTCCCTGAATCCTACTCTTAACATCACTCCTGGCATTATTGGTGGCGAGTATGTATGGGTAGGCGGTTCTATGGATCTCGCTTCTGACGGCGCTATCGCTGTTGGTTGGGGCGGTGCTTCCTATGGATTTGGTTACAGTCATGACCTGAACGAGCGTGCATCCGTAGGCATTAGCTATGGTTGGTCTGTTGACGTTGTTGAGGATCCACTCACAACTGTTAACGATTGGGTAACCACTGCTGACGGTATGAAAATTGGCGTAGGCTTCAAGTTCTAAGACTATGATTGGGTTTAAAGACTTCCTCTCGATTATTGCAGAGACTTCCTCTCCTAGTGAGGGGGAGTCTTTACCCGTATCTGAAGTGCTGTCTTTTGCAGCAAGGCGCAAGCGTTCTATCGCAATGAAACGTCGCAAGCAAAAGATTCAACGTCAAAGAAAAATTGCTCTTCGCAAAGCCCCGACGTTACAAAGATTAAAATCCAGAGGGCGAAGGTCAGCCAGAGATGTATTGACTAAAAGATACTTTGGTGGTAAGACTAAAGCAGGTATGAGCGTTGCTCAAAAAGCGAGAGTAGAGAAGAGACTAGATAAAAGTAAACGTGTAGTTGGCGTAATCTCTAAACGATTACTTCCCGGTAAAAGAAAATTAGATGTGAGCAGAAGAGCTGGAAGATGATTAGCAGTTTTAAACTTTACCTTGAAGAACAATCTTCTGTAGGATATCTAGTATTCGGTAGATTTAATCCGCCTACTACTGGACACGAAAAACTTTTAAATAAAGTATCATCCCTAGCAAAAGGGAATGATTATAAGATTTTTGCATCCCAATCAGTAGATTCTAAAAAGAATCCTTTAGAGTATCGAACTAAAGTAAAGTTCATGCGGAAGATGTTTCCTAAGCATGGACGCAATATTATTCTAGATACTTCTGTAAAGAACTTCTTAGATGCTACTGTGTATATGTACAAGCAGGGATATAAAAACCTTGTAATGGTTGCAGGTTCTGATCGTGTAGCAGAATTTGATAAACTTTTGCAAAAATATAATGGTGTAGAATCCAGACATGGTCTATATAAGTTCGACACTGTTAAAGTAGTCTCCGCTGGTGATCGTGATCCGGACTCTGATGACGTCTCTGGCATGTCTGCATCTAAACAAAGAGAGAACGCAAAGAACAATGACTTTGCGAAGTTCTCTCAAGGTCTTCCAAAGGGTGTATCTGATTCATTAGCAAAGCAACTGTTTAATGCAGTTCGCAAAGGAATGAATTTAAATGAAAATAAATCATTTATCAGACATGTCGAATTAGAGACTGTTTCAGAAAGACGTGAAGATTATGTGAATGGTGAACTGTTTTATAATGGACAATCAGTAATTTTAAAAGAAACTGATGAAGTTGTTACCATTACTCACTGTGGTTCTAATTATATTATCGTTGAAATGGATGGTAAGAAAAAGCGTAAATGGTTGACTGATGTTGAACCTCTGGAAGAAAGAAAGACTCCAGAGGATCCAGATATCGGTGATGCTCCAGGATCTCAGCCTAAAAAGTATTATACCGGAATGGCTAAGTCCACTAAAAAATCTAGAGCAGCACAGTTTAAACGGCAAGCTAAAATGAGCGATGACGATCCAGCTGCATATAAACCTGCTCCTGGCGACACTGATGCTAAAACTAAGCCCTCTAAGTACACTAAAAAGTTTAAACAAATGTATGGTGAAGAAAACTTAGAGGAAGAGAAGATTGAAGGTCTGGTAAAAAAGGCTGAGAAATCAGGTATTTCTTATGGTATTTTAAAGCAAGTTTATAATCGTGGTATGGCTGCGTGGAAGACTGGTCACAGACCAGGAACTACACCTCAGCAATGGGCATTCGCTCGTGTTAACTCATTTATTACTGGTGGTAAAACTAGAAAAACTACAGATTCAGATTTATGGGCAAAGGTAAAGAAATGATCGCTTTCAGAGAATTAAAAGAAAAAGCTGTATCTAAGCAGCAACAGAAACTGATGGGTCTTGCACTTGCATATAAGCGTGGCGATGTTCCTGATGCTGAAGTTTCCGATACAGTTAGAGACTTGGCAAAGTCTATGTCCACTAAAGAACTGGAAAAGTTTGCAGGTACAAAGCACAAAGGGTTGCCTGATAAAGTTGACGAAGATGGACATACAGATGTCGACTCTTCCGAAAGAATGTGTAAGACTGTAATGGAAGATGCTAAAGAGATTCTGGAATATCTAGATGATATGGAAGGCGAAGGTTCCCTTCCTACATGGTGGACTAATAAACTTGCTACTGCTTCTAAGGATATGAATAGTCTGAGAGATTATTTGGTAAATCCAGATGATAAAAAAGATGTGGAAGAAGCGGTTGAGATTGACGCTCGCACCAAGACATTTAAAGAAACAATGAAACGCCTAAATGCGGGTAAGAAAAAGAAAGAAGATGCGTCTAAAAAGATGACCTCTTTAGAGTTCGGCACAACTGAACTTAGAGACAGATATGCTTCTATGACTCCTGGACAAACCGAGAAGAAGAAATAATGAAAACATTTGGATGCCATATCGAAGAAGATCCGATTGTCGAACAGGCAGAGTATCAAGGGCGTAAAGTAAAACTTAACGACCCCTTCCGGTCGAGCGACGGTAAGAAAAAGTTTTATGTTTACGTTAAAAACGAAAAAGGTAATGTAATCAAACTTGGATTTGGCGATCCGAATATGGAGATCAAACGAGACGATCCTGGTCGTCGTAAAAATTTTAGAGCAAGGCACAAGTGTGACACGAATCCTGGTCCTAAGTGGAAAGCTCGCTATTGGTCATGTCGTATGTGGGAAAAAGGTACAACGGTATCGGAGCTAGACTAAAATGGCAACTAACGCAGAGCGCATGGATCGCATTGAAAGTAAAATTGATAAGCTCTCTGAAGTTCTCGTACAAATGGCACGAGTTGAAGAGAAACTGATTAATCAAGAAGAAGATCATAAGATCCTAAGAAAAGATATTTACGAACTATATGATAAAGTAGGCCAGATGGAAAAAGTGGTTCAAAAAAACCAGATAACAGTAAATATTATAAATAAGATTAGTTGGATAATCATTACAGGCGTGGTGGGTGGTTTCGGCACCTTAATCACCTATCTGTTTAATAAGTAAGGAAAAACAAATGTCTATTAAATCTATGCGTAATGCCTTGATGGAAATGGCGACTCCCAAAACAGAACGTGCTACATGGGTGCCAGAGTCTATTGCTGATGAGCAAGTAGAAGCATTCATGGAAGCTGCTGTTGCTGCTGTACAAGAAGGCGATGATACCTTTGTATTTGAAGGTAAGCACTACAAAGCAAAATCCAAGAAAGAAGCAAAGAAGCTTGACCCTGTAGGTAAGGCTGATGCTGATATCGACAATGACGGTGATGTAGATAGTTCTGATGAATATCTGAAGAACCGTCGCAAGGCTATCAAGAAAGCGATGAGCGAAAATGATGATGAAGACGATAATAATGAAGAAATGGACCCAACAAAGCATGTTTCTAAGAAGGGTGACATGTACTGTGTCTATAACAAAGACGGCGAAGAGGTTGCTAAGTTTGACAACGAAGAAGAAGCAAACGCATATGCCCGTAAGAACCATGATGCTCTGATGGGCAAAAAAGATATGGATGAGGTCTCTTACAAGAAAGCTATGAAGTCTTATCAAAAAGCAATGGGTCAGTCTAAAGATGCTGATACTGCTGGCGATAAAGAAACTGGTGATAAAAAATTCGATCAAGCGGTAAAGTTTGGTCGTTACGCTAATAAGAAGTTTCAATCTAGCAGAAACAAGAAAAAGCTGGTGGGAACTTTATCACGTCAAGTTCCATTGGGAACTTTAACAAAAGAAGAGACTGTAGAAGAAGCAGCTGCTCCCGGTTCTACTGCACAACATGGTCCAGATGCTTCCACTCAAGATACATACGATAAGCAGATGAATGCTGGCGAAAACGATATTCCAATGGGAGATCGTAAAGAATTTGTTGATCAGCATAACATGGAAGTTGCTTTAGATGCTGAAGCAATCTATAAGCAGAACCAGGAAGAAGCTGAAAAAGCATTGAAGCAGACTCCACCTAGACTTGGTGATCAACGCAATGGCGACACCTCTTTCGTGAATCCTATCAAAACAGAAATTATTGATGGTATCACAAAAGCATTACAACAAATGAAGACGAACAACTAAAGGATTATTGAAATGTTGAAACCTCCTTCTTGGGCAAAAAATGCCAGACCAACTACTAGAGGTTGGGTAGATTCTAAGACTGGTGAATTGCTTATTTCTCGTAGGCATAGCGACCGTGAAGTTGAAGAATACTATATTGCTAAAGCTGATACTCCTGTATCCACTCCTGCCCCTGCTCCTGCCCCTGCTCCAGAGCCAATCATTGAAGCAGACCCAGAGCCAGTAGTAGAAGAAACTGCTGAAGTTCTGACTGAAGCTGATCCAGTAGATTATTCTGCTATGACTAAATCGCAACTGGCTGAGCATGCATATGAGGCATATGGAGTTGACTTAGATACTTCTATGACTAAATCTCAAATGATTGAGGAACTTGAAGCACAAATTTAAATTATGCAACTTCACAGTGAAAAAGTAGAAGTAACAGAAGATAATTATCTGATTGTTGCTGCTAAGCATTATAATAATCCACAGTGTTCTAGTACCGAAGAATTTTATGCTGACCTTGATCGCATTAAGTACATCAAGAGAATTATAAATCGGTACTTAGAAACTGGGGAATTATCTGAAAGATTATTACTTAATCATATTATTGTGTTTTGTAATGTTTTCGGTATTGAGATTGGCGTCAAAATGATGGCAGTCAAACTTGAGTATAAGTATTGGTCAATTATTAAAACATTCTTGGTATTTTTAAAATACGTTGAACCAACTGATTTAGTTGGTATCGAAATGGATAAAAAAATTATAACCGCTCTTCGGAAGATTTAATGGCACTCTCTACAATTACTGATACCATATACACCTATAGATTTCTGAAGTTAATGGTTACGCCATTTAACAAGACGAAAGCCTATGAGTTGGGTATTGTTGATGAGAATGGCAAAAGAACTGATAAAAAAATTACCACATCTGAAGAAAGAGATGCGTTTAACCTTTTTCATAGACTCGTATTTAATCTTAAAAGACTGTTAGGTGCATTTCCTGGCGGCAAGTCTCGTATTGCCTCTTACGTCGCTGCGCTGGCACTTCTCAGAGAAAACTACGGTGTTGATACAAAGTTAGCATTAAACGAAATGAATATTGAAGAGGGTGAGAAAGAATCTATCTCCACACTCTTAGAAGAATATTCTGAGGATGAGAATCCTAAAAAGAAGAAAAAGAAAAAGATTGAAAAAGAGGAATATGGTACAACCACTGCTGATGTTGCTACCATCCCCACACCCATGAAGTTTAAAGCATTCTTGAGACGTAAAAAGAAAGACGACGAATAATGTTCGCACTTCTCGGTTCGGTATTAGGTTTCGGTACATCTTTTGCTCCTAAGATTTTAGATACGATCAATAAAGGTCGTGAGCAAAAGCACGAACTTGCTAAGATGAAAATGAATGCTGAGATTAAGATGCAGATGCAGGATGCTGAGTTTGATCATCTGCAGGATATGGCACATCATGAAGAACATAAGCGTCTAATCGAACATGATATTGCAATTTCAAAAGAAACTGGATTCTTTGCTGGACTAAAGAAAGGTGTGAGACCAATTATCACATACTGTTTCTTTGGTTTCTTTTTATTCTATAAGACAGTTCTCGTAATGGAAGCGATGAAAGCAGGATACAATATGGCAGAGATTTCAGATGTTATCTGGGATCCACAATCTCAGTCTATCTTTGCTGCAATTATCTCATTCTGGTTTGGATCAAGGGCAGTAGAAAAATTAAAATAACTTGACAAATCTCAAGATTTAGTTTAATATAAGTATCCATACCAGTTTAAAAATCACATTCAAATTAAGAGGTGCGTTCTATGACAAACGGTCTAGACATGAGGGATTTTTTATCCCAAACTAAATTTTACGAATCCTACTCCAGATATATTGATGATGAAAATAGATATGAAAGTTGGGATGAATCTGTCGACCGTGTAATGGCGATGCACAAAGATTACTACAAAGATACAATGACTACAGCACTGGCTAATGAGATGGCTACTGCAACTACTGCTTACAAAGAAAAGCGTGTTCTTGGCGCCCAACGTGCTTTGCAGTTTGGTGGTGATCAGCTCCTTAAACATCAGATGAAAATGTATAACTGTACATCCTCCTATGTGGATCGTGCAGAATTTTTCGGTGAATATTTCTACATTCTTTTATGTGGTGCAGGCGCTGGATTCTCTGTACAGAATCATCACGTGGATAAACTTCCTGCTGTACAAGAACGGAAAAAGCAAGCAAAAGGATATGTGGTAGAGGATAGTATCGAAGGCTGGGCTTCTGCTCTTGATGTTCTGATGTCATCTTACTTTGTAGGTGGTAGCAAGTATCCTGAGTTTGAAGGTCGTCGTGTATTCTTTGACATGACTAATATTCGTCCAAAGGGTGCTAAAATTTCTGGTGGATTTAAAGCTCCTGGTCCAGATGGTCTGCGTCAAGCATTAGATCGTATCGAGTACCTGATTCAAGGTATTGTAATGAACGCCAAAGACCCTGTACAACTACGCCCGATTCATGTATATGATATTGCAATGCACTGTGCTGATGCGGTTCTGTCGGGTGGTGTGCGTCGTTCTGCAACTATCTGTCTATTCTCTCCTGATGATACAGAGATGATGAATGCCAAGACTGGTAACTGGTTTGTTGATAATCCACAACGTGCACGTTCTAACAACTCTGCTGTGATTGTTCGTAAAGAAACTAAGAAAGAAGACTTTATGGCAATCATGGACAGCATTAAGCAGTTTGGTGAACCAGGATTTGTGTTTGTAGAATCCACAGAACATACAACCAATCCATGTGTAGAGATTGGTATGTTTCCACAGATTGACGGACAGTCTGGTTGGCAGGGGTGCAACCTGACAGAGATCAACGGTGGGCAGTGCGTAGATGAGGAATCATTCTACAAGGCATGTGAAGCAGCATCGATCCTTGGTACACTGCAAGCTGGTTATACTGACTTTAAGTTCTTACCTGACACAACGAAAGCAATCTTTGATCGTGAAGCATTGCTTGGTGTATCAATCACTGGATGGATGAATAACCCGGAGATTTTATTTGATGAGAAAATTCTGGAAAAAGGCGCCAAAATCGTTAAGGATACTAATAAGAGAGTTGCTAATCTTCTCGGGATTAATCCTGCTGCTCGGACTACTTGCGTTAAGCCTTCTGGTAATGCTTCTGTACTCTTGGGAACAGCAAGTGGAATCCACGCTGAACACTCTGAGAGGTATATCAGAAATATCCAACTAAACAAAGAATCTGAAGTTGCACAACTTATTGCTAAAACAAATCCAGAAATGGTAGAAAATTCTGTATGGTCTGCTTCTGGAACTGATTGGGTTGTTTCGTTCCCTATCACGCCAAAACAAGGTTCTATTTTAAAAGATAAACTGATTGGTACTGATCATCTTGATTTAGTTGCAAAGGCACAAAAGCATTGGGTCAATACTGGTAAGAATAAAGAACTTTGTGCTGATCCAACCGTATCTCATAACGTATCAAATACAATTCTAGTGGAGGACTGGGATGATGTTGCTGAATATGTTTATAGCAATCGGAATAACTTTGCTGGTATTTCTTTCTTGTCTACTTCTGGCGACAAAGATTTTAATCAAGCGCCAAATACTGAAGTCATCGACGCTGAGAAGATGGTGGAAAAATATGGTGTTGCGTCTGTTCTAGCATCTGGTTTAGTTGTAGATGGACTTAATGCATTCGGTGATCTTTGGATGGCTTGTTCTACAGCACAAGGTTTCGGTGAAGATATCTCTGCTGAAAACTCTAAGAACACTCTAAAGAAAGATTGGGTGCGTAGGTTTACTGCGTTTGCTGATAAATACCTTGAAGGTGATTTAAAGCGTACAGAGTATTGCCTGAAAGATGCACATTTGATTCACCGCTGGGAAAAGATTAAAAGGTCTTATACTCAGATTGATTGGATTTCTGAACTGTCAGAAAAGAAATATACTGATGTCGATACTCTTGGTGCTGCTGCCTGTGCTGGTGGTGCATGCGAGATAGACTTCTAAGGAGCATATATGAAATATCGTATTATCTGTGATCAATGTGAAGTTGAAAGTGTGGTTCATCTAATCTATGATGAACCACCGAATCATTGCCCATATTGTGGATCAGAATTATCTGATGATGAGATAGATGAATACGACGCAGGATGTCTTTGTGATTAATATAAGTACCTCAGTTAGAAATGATTGAGGTACTTTTTTATGTGGTATTATAATGGCGACCCATATGATCCAGAGATCGTCCCAGACGTCTTTGTGGGGTTCGTGTACCGGATTAAAGAAGTTGACTCGGGAATGATGTACATTGGAAAAAAATTACTTTGGAATCGTAGAAAAACCAAAGTAAAAACTAAGTCTGGTGGCACTAAAACAAAGTATGTGACTAAAGAATCTGATTGGCGTAAATATTATGGTTCTAATAAACTCCTCCAAGAACGAGTCCAAGAATATGGAGAAGATAAATATCATAGAGAGATCTTAAAGTTCTGTAAGACGAAAGGCGAATGTTCTTACTATGAAGCAAAATATCAATTTGAATACGATGTTTTATTAAGAGATGATTACTACAATGAGTATATCCAATGTCGGATAAATGCGAAACATTTGAAAAGGAATGATGATGGCAGTGAATAAGATTACTTGGAATGTATTTGAAGTTTTACAAAAAGTATCTGCTGCTAAGAAAAAGGCAGATAAGATTTCTATTCTCAAACAAAACGATTCTACAGCACTTAGAACAGTGATTCAAGGCTGCTATCATCCGGGCATTAATCTAGATTTACCGGAAGGTGATCCACCATATGAAGCCTGTGATGCGCACAATGCCCCATCAAGTCTCCATAGAAAATGGAAAGACTTTGGATATTTTACAGGTGCGCATACTAAGAAACTTGGTAAAGTCAAAATTGAAACCATGTTTATTCAACTCTTAGAATCTATCCATCCAGAAGATGCAAAAATTGTATTGCAGATGAAAGCGAAAAAACCATTTAAGGGTATTTCATCTGCTTTAGTCAAGGAGGTCTACCCAAATCTGATGCCTCCTGACTAACTTCGTTATGATCTATTAACTAACCAAAGGAATGCATTATATGCTCGTTTCTCAAATCGACCGATTGAAAAAAGATTATCGTGAACTTGAACATTATGAACGAAAACTCGTAAAACAAGGGAGAGATACTTTAGTAAGGCAAATGAAATTGAAACGGGACTATCTGGGTAGATCAATAAAAGACTTGGAGGAACAACTTTTTAGTTGACAACTGACAAAACATAATATATAATACAGTTGTCTTTCGGGGCGGGGGAATATACTCCTGCCCCATTCTTATCTAAGAGGTAAAAAAAGTGTTAAAAAAGATATTTTGGAAGATTTTTTCTCTTGACACCAGCAAGCATAGGCAGTATACTCTTCTATATGATGATTTATGCATGT
>Ga0181591_10005823_pt1 | contig 10693 bp, 24 predicted proteins | sample 071ome_33_FD_133757 | JGI IMG/M metagenome (GOLD analysis project Ga0181591, IMG submission 133757) | Coastal salt marsh microbial communities from the Groves Creek Marsh, Skidaway Island, Georgia - 071412AT metaG (megahit assembly) | ecosystem: Environmental > Aquatic > Marine > Intertidal...
AAAAAATATGAATATGATGGTGTTTGGTACAACAACTACATTTTAACTTACACCAATGGTGAAACTTGGAATGTACCACAAGACACAGCAAACCGACACTACCAAGAAATACTAGAATGGGTAACGGAAGGAAACACAATTACAGATAATGGGGGTTCAGAATGATAACAGAACCTTGTATAGCCTGTGGATGTAACCCTTGCATATGTGACGAGGGTTGTGATTCCTGTGGAGCATAGGTGAAATTACTATTAACAATTTTATTTTTATTTGGTGTAACAGCTACAATTACTGATGTAAAAGCTGAGACCAATACAGTGTCCAGTACGATTACTGGCACAACTACAGTAGACAAAGCTCCTCCATCTGCAATATCACCAGGTATTAGCATAGTTAATAGTGATGTTTGTGTTAGTGCTTATAGCGGATCTGTTACCACACAGATACTAGGAGTTAGTACAGGCGTAACTGTTTCAGATTCTAACTGCGTTAGGATTAAGCTAAGTAGGCAGATGATGTCGTTGAACCTTAAAGTTCCAGCGGTAGCTATACTAGCACAAGATCCCCAGGTGTTTGATGCATTATGGATGTCTGGAGTTTATCCCCCTATCGAAGGCAAAATCGCAGAAGAATCAAAAGAAATTTGGTTAGCCAATATAGACATGATGCCAAAAGGATCTAAGATTAAAGACAATTTACTAAACAATAGAAAAAAAGAACCAAAGGAATTTAGTGATGCACAGAATGTGGCTTTGTTTAAAGGTCTGTTTCTTATTGCTACTGGTCTGCTCTTATTCTAAAGCAGAAGATCTCACTACAGGAAATATATTAGATCCAGCTGATACCTGGACTACATACGACAGAGCTTCAACAGAACAATGTAGCTACTCTGGCACATTAGAAGATGGTGAAGTTTGTACTGGCAGTGCTGACCAGGGTGGTGCAGCTATTGGTGGTGGTGGTATTATTAGCGAAGAATACTCTTTAAAAGACCAGGGATTAAGTGTTGCAGAAATGCAACAAGGTTTTGATTTAGAATATGGTGCATCCATAGAAAGCCATATATCCAATACTTCTGTACCCAGCTGTGAAAATACTACGGGAGATTGCAGAGATTATTTTACCATTAAATTACATTTAACTAAATCTGATGGTAGCTCCATTAATACCTATGAACACACTGTAGAAATGGATTATTCTGGTGTGAAAGACTACAAATATACACAAAGTATTGGCACTAATAGTTATCAAGATGTTAATTTTAAAATGGATATCTGGTCTGTTGATGCTGGATACACCTCTGGATATTATGGCGGAATAATCTCAGATCCATTCCTAGAGATACAATACAAAACTGTTGATATTGTTACTGAAATCATTCTGGATGTAGTCGATGATATTGTAAAAGATCAAATAAAAATAGAAGAAGTCAAGATGGAAGTCGTGTTAGAAAATATATATACAGATGATCTAGTATTTGAAATGGATTTTACTGATGCAGCTCCTGAAGAACCTATGATAGAAATGACAGAAACAATAGAAGAAGCACCAGAAATAATAGAGATTGAAGCAGAGATTGAAGAAGCGATTGAGATGGAATCCAGTAGCGAAGATGCTACAGAGTCCACTGTGGAGAATGCGGAAGAAACCGAACAAGAAGTTATACAACAGAAAGAAATTAAACAAAAAATTGCTAACAAGTTAATGGCTGGTAAAGACAAATCTAGTAATGAAGCACAAACCACACAATTAGCTTTGATGGTAGTTCTGTCTGATATTAGTTTTACAGATCTAACAAGTACACAGATCCAGGATGTTAATTACTATGAGGATCTAACTTTCTATAATACCCAGGATGTGATACAAGATAATGGAGCAAACATAATAGGATATATGGATTACCTAGCAATCAATGAAATGGTAGACAGTCAATGGCAGAATTAGAATTACCTGGTGGTATAAAATTTAAAGGTGGCAAGATCTTTGCTATCATTACTGCATTAGTTACATCTGTTGGTGCATTATGGGGAGGTTTTGAGTTTTATAAAGATTATCTCACCATGAAAGAACAGATCCAGGAATATACAGCTCCAGATCTTAGTGGATTTGATAAACGAATTGACCTAGTGCAGCAGCAAGTAGATATGCTCCAGGGTGAAATATCTATGGTTTTAGAAGAAGTAGAGCTAGTAGCTTCTACTGCAAAAGAACTTAAAGATGATTTAAAGGCTGACGTAAGGCAACTTGAGCAAGACTCCAGGCATACAGAGTCATTAGTTAATTCTATCAAGAACTCTACTAGAGATGAGTTAAGATTATATGAACAATCTATTAAAGAATTAGAAAAAGAATTAGACCTAAAAATAAAGAAAGCATTGGAAAATCCTCTGTCTGGAATAAAATAGATTGACATAAAAATGGAATTTAATAACTTCGATCCTTTACACCAAAATTTATTGAAAGGAAAAGACATGACTGCATCGGAAGCTCACTCCATTGAAAGAGAATACTACGAAATGAAAAAGAATTATCACATGATTTTAGATATGTTGGAAGCTGAAAAGACCAAGAACCAGGCTTTAAGAGCTGAGAATATAGAACTAAAATATCAAAAGAAACCAAGCGAAGCTGCATAAAGATGCCTAACTTAGCCAAATTAACTACCGCAAAAAAGATTGAGGTGTTAATTACCCAGGTTAATGTTATGCAAGAAAAAATAAATCACATCTCTGATACAGTAGAGCAGCAATCTAAAGATATTGCTGATTTGAACAAACGCATGAACATGGGAGCGGGTGGCATCAAAGCTATCGCTCTCTTTGGCGGTATCATTATTGCTGCTATTGCTCTGTTTACCAATTTTTTTAGCTTAAAATAATCCTATAAATTGCTATGTTTATCCTGTGGATAAGCGAATATTAAAAGGCTTTCAATCCGAGATGGCTGCCGAGCTTTGGCTCACTCAACAAGGCTATATTGTCTATGCTAAAAAAGCAGTTCAATCCCCTATCGATTTTTGTTGCTATGATCCAGAAACAAAACAAGTTTTGTTAGTCGATGTGAAATCCTCCAGTTATCGTAAGACTGGGAGGAGAGTAAACTCCCAAAATAACTTTATTTACCGATCACCTACAACTTTACAAAAAGAATTAGGTGTGCGATTATTGTACGTTTCAGAGGAGGGTGAGTGTACGTTAGACTCACCAGTAAAGAAATGTTAAATATGTTAATATCACCAATAGCGAATATTGTTGGTGACACAGTTAAAGGTTTTATTGAAACTAAAAAAGCAAAAGCAGAACTAGCTGTTACCGAGATCAAAGCTAAAACTAAATTAAAAGAAGATCAGATAGCTGGTAAGGTGGCATGGGAACAGTCTGCTGTCGATCAAATGCAAGGTAGCTGGAAAGATGAATTTTGGACTTTGGTTTTTGGAGCGATTTTATTAGGATGTTTTCTACCTTTTACTCAAGAATATGTAGAAAAAGGTTTTAAATTTCTTGACGAGAGTACCCCATCGTGGTTCTCTACTTGTTTAATTTTATGTATCAGTGCATCTTTTGGTATCAAAGGAGCTAGTGGTGCAATAAAGTTATTTAAAAAATAGGAGATAACATGGAAAAATATGCTTACAAAGCTATCGAGAAAATGGATGAATGGATTGCCTGGTTTAAAGATGCGAGTCCATTAAAGAAATTTATTTTCTTTGCAGCTCTAATGATTGTTCTCGTTGTTCTAAATAAAATCTTTTAATGCACTGGTACGACTGGTCTAAAAAGAATAGAAACGAACAAGAAGAATATAAAAAAAAATCTCAATCAAAAATTTGTCCTGATTGTAAAAAGTATCCATGCCTGGGTGATAAGTACCTGGATGTTTGGTATTGTATTGACTGTGGTGCAATCCGTAAAAAAGAAAAAGAAGAAAATAAAGAAGCGACCAGTCTATAAAGTCTATAAGACTTATTACAAGACGGGGGAATATTACATTGGTGTCACCAGTAAGACAGGAGCTGCTTTTGATAATTACTGGGGATCAAATACCACCGATAGAGTTCCGAGTCATAAAGATATAATTTATATCACTCACAACAAAGCAGATGCTAAACTGACGGAGCTACTCTATCAGCTCCAAAACTTTTACCAGGCTGATTGTTTAAACAAAATGTTAAACATTCGACTCCGCAGAGATCACATCAAAAAGATACCGAGATTTGGCATCAAAATAACCGAATAAGATTATACTTGAGAGTATTTAAAACGCTCTGTAAACGCTTTAAAATGGATTTTTAGGGGTTATTTTTAAGGTTATAACAGGCAAAACACTCATATTTAGGATTTTTAGATCCAGAGTAAGTAATCGGAACTAAATTAATTTCTAACCACTTCCGACTACAGACCTGGCAAGGGTGCAGCTCCAGGCTGTATTCAAATTTTTTACCTCTAACTTGGTATTGATTTTTTCTTTTCACAATAGATAACAAAATCTTCTATATTATTGTGCTGCATAATAGTAAGAACATCTTTAGATGCTGCCTGGCATTCATAAGCTGTTTTAAAAGTAGCATTTAAATTAGAACAAGTTCCATTCGCACACATTGTTATCCATAAAATAAATTTTACCATTCAACATCTAGACTACAGTTTTTACATTCACCTTGCAAATTTCTTAACCAGGATAACCATAGCTCTGGTTCAGCTGTTCTGTATGTCTTAGAAACTTGTGGACTCACTCGTCTAATTCTAAACTGGATAATCTTTTCTTCCTGGACTGTATATAAAACTACAAAACCTGGGATCTGCATCTTATCAGCAATCTTTTTAACTAGGGTATAGGCTTTGTCTTGACCTTTATCCATCGCTACCTCAATGATAGCCAGGGGTTCATAACAAACTTTGCAACACTCTACAGAGTCTACATCAATCATGGCAATACCATCAAATTGACGATGCCATTCAGAGTAATGATCCCCCTGGTTAAAGTAATTCCACCTAGCCATTATCGTTTAGATATTGTAGCAGCTTATTAGTGTACCATTCTGCCTTACCAATATCCATTAGCTTGGCTTCCTGGGTGTCGTTATGTTTTGCACCAAAGCGACAAACATATTTCATAATAGAAAATCTTAAATATCCAATCACTTGTTCTTTGGTTAATTGACTAGAGATAGCATCAAAAGTTTCTATCTCTTTTTTATAATGATCGGGGTTTATTTGTTCTGGCATTGTTCCTCCACTGAATTTTTATTTAAGAAGTAACCAGGGTGAAGAACATAACGCTCTAAATAACGTCTGTTCTTCTTCCTGGCTCTTTCTTCTTTGTTTAAGATCTCACCCCTTGTGTATTGTTTAAGAGTTCTTTGATCTTTCATTGTTAAAACGGAGCGTCATCCGTTCCTGTGTTACCTTCAGCATTGTTAGAGCTGCCGCCTGTAAATGGCTGCCATTCTTCTACTGCCAAAGACACTGTTGGATATCCAGTATTCTTTGTTGTGCCTTGCCATAAAGTTAGTTTGTATGGCTGACCAGCTTTTAAGACAATATCCTCTTGAGGTGTAAAACCTTCCTTGTGAGAAGATGCCAAAGGTTTCTTTCCCCAGTTTGTCATTGATCCCTTGAGGTCATCTCCTGGGAACATATTTAAATACTTTTTACTCATGTAAGTGTTTTCCTTTCTTTAATTCACTTAGTTCTTTTTGTTTATTTAAATAAATAGATCTTGCTTTTTCTTTTTCTTCACCATTTAGACTATCCAACCAGGATTTAAATTTGGTGGCTGTTTCTGCTAAATGACCATCTTGTTTGGCTCGATCTATCGCAGCAGTAAATTCTGTAAACTTATTAAGTTTTATAAACTTATCCACTGTTGTGCCAGAGCTATTAATCGTCTGGCTTTTAGCTTCCGCTATTTGTATCTCATCATAAGATGCAAACTCCTGTCCGCTAAAACCTAAATTGGCAAGGCTACGACCAATCGCACTGGTTTCGCATACCTCCCAAAAACTTGTTAAATTAACGGGTGCTGATCCTTCTCGGAACTCCTCCGCTATGCCTGTTGAAACAGTTTTGCCATCAATCGCAATAGAACATTTCATCACAACTACTTCTGTTTCCAGGTTCTTCACTTTAACTTTATCATTCTTAACAACATCAACAGTAATGGCAGCATCGGGAAAATACATTCTAAAGGCTTTGAGTCTTTGATTAACTGTTCCGTATTTCTTTCCACCTCTTACTGTCATCGCATTCTTTTGAAAATCTTTTTCATAAACTGCGATAGCTGCTTTTAATTTATCTTGCGTGTTCATAAGTTCCTCTCTTGATATGAAACCAAATCCATTTCATATTCTGTTTTTCTTTTAGTCTGTTTCTGCATCTGCATTGATGAGATAACTCTCTTTCTTTTTGTTTTTTTTTATCCATTTTAACTAACGGATAAATTTTTAGTTCTTCCTCAACCTCTAATTGAACTAGAGATTTTTTTAATGGGATAATATTAGCGACCATAAAAGTTTTTTACCTCCTGTAATTCTTCTTCGGTGTATCCGTAATAATTAATATTACTAAAATCTGGCTGTATAAAATTCTTTGCGATGTACTCCGCATCATCGGAAAGTTTCACCAGGTTTTGCCTTGTAAGAGCTGTACGATAATAATCTTTCATACAGCTCTCACCGACTTCAGCACTTAAAGCGGAGGACTGACTAGTGCTGAAAACTTTATATTCATAGGGTGTTGCATAAATTAAATAGCCTGGCTTATTAGTAGCCGCTCGGTAAAAAGATACCTGGTCAATGTGTGCCTTCTCAGGTTCTTGAGGTATTGCCACCTTGCCATAATTGTAAGTACCATCTTTCCTGGGTTTACCCCCTCGTCTTTGCCATTTCGTTTTTGCTTCTATAAAAAACTCATCTGTTTCCATGTCTGTTCTTCCAGTCCATGGAACTTCAATACCATCCATCCAGTAATTAACATATCGTTCACTGTTGATGGTTTTATATCTTTTGATTTCTAAATCTTTTAAGGCTTCAATATAATTTTTAACTGTTGCGGGGATCGCTTCCAGGTTCACCTCAAATTGTTTCATTTCTTTTTCATCATCAATAAAATTACCTTTTCTTTTTAGATAATCTTTCACAGCCAGGTCTACAGACTCATCAATCGATTTATCAAATAGTGCAAAATTATCCCATCCAATTTGTGCTGATACTCCAGCTAACATTTTTGCATTAGGTTTCTTTTTTCTTCTCCACTCCTGGTCTTTGTAAACATATTCAAACCACCATCCGCACAATGGTTTATTTTTTTGTGTGGGTGATAAATGATTTAGACCATGTTTTAGCCAGTAGTCCGCTACAAATTTTATGTCATCCATTTAATTGCTTCCTTTTCTTGATCTTAGCTATTGCTGCTATAATGTCAAATCCTTTGTATGGTGTTCAAATTTTCTTCTTAATTTCACTAATTCTTCTTTTTCTTCTACGAGTTCTTTTGTATATTTTTGATTTTGACCACCGAGTTTATATTCTTGTTCTATTAACGAATTGTATGTTCCTATTTTATGGTGAATGCAGCTAATCAATTCATCAATTACTTTTTTATTTTTTATTATTATCATTTTACCCCCTTAAATATTTAATAAATCCTGTTGCGTCTATGGCTTCTTTGCCTTCTTGTTCACTAAAAATATTTCCTCTTTTGTGTTTGGCAGCTTTGTCGTAAGATGCACTTTTAAAAATATTTCCATCCATATCAACGAAAGCAATCGTATTTAATAGACCGCCAAAGGTGGGAGCAACCTCCCCCACCTTCAAATATTTTCTACCAATCTCATAACTAATTAAATTAGATCTACCGAATGCCAGATTTCTGCGTCTTTGTATTTCTTCACAAAGTTTTTTTGTTTTCTTTTTTATCTCTGGTTTTTGATAAAAATAATCTGCTTGGACTTGGCTCATTTTATATCTTCCTTGTATTTAAATTTATTTAGTTTTAATAAATTTTTGAATTTAGAAAGATTTTCTTTTTTGCATTTTAATGGATTTAATCCATTGTTGGCATTTTCTAACAATTTGTAATTATCAGATAAAGGTTTTCTATAAAAATCATCAAAATAAATTAATGAATCTCTTATTGTTCTAGATTTACTTAAATCAGTATGACAATAAACCAATGCAAAATCACCTTGCCACCTAGTATCAATTTCAATCCAACAATCTTTATTTCTCATTATTTTTTCCCCTCCTATCTAAAAATTTCTTTAATGAAATATAAAATAAATGCGAATGCTCCAAAGTGAGCGACCAGGGTTAAAAAATCGTTTAGCATTATTGCACCTCCATTAATGAATTTATTTGATCTTTTACTTCTGTTGGGATTTCTCTCATTAACCAGGCTGAACCATATCTATAAGGTTTGCCATTATGTAAATATGATTTATCAATCAAAAGATCATTTTTTTCTAATTGCTTACAAACAAAATCATAATCATAACTAAAACCAAGATCCTCTAAATTTTTAATAAATTCCTCTTGCTTTGGACTACCGGAATTCATGTCATTAAGATGATATTCTTTCCAAATATTATAAATTTTATTAAAAGTTTTATTTTTAATATATTTTTTTATTTCGTCTAAGTTTTGACCACCTGATATAATGTCTGTGCCTAATCTATTAAAGATAGAACCAGAAGCGGTAAAAACTCCGTCTGTATACTCTACATTAACAATTACTAAATTTTCTTTTCTTTTGTTTTGGTAAGCTATTTTACCAAAGTTAAAGTTTTTTTTCATAATAACCTCCGCAGTTATATAATTAATTAATATATTAATAGCAAAATTTGCTATATAGTCAATTGTGCATTATTGTCGCACCAAAAAAAAATACAAAATAATTTGCTTTTTTAAAATAAATATAGAAATTATTGCTATGAAATTAGAACAATACAGAACAAAAAACAATTATACTTTCGGAAAACTGGCGGAAATACTAGGTTTTTCAGATCATTCCAATGCGGCTCGACTCGTTCAACGATGGTGTCAAGGTTTTACCCCATCATCAAAAAATATTAGAAAAATAGTTCAAGCGACTGGAGGTAAAGTTAAAGTCAATGATTTCTTCCAAGACTAATCCAGATCTTTTAATTTTTAATTGGAAAGATCCCCAGGAAGATGAAACGGGATGGAAAGAGTTAAAAGATAGTTTTATCGGTTTGGCGGATTGCTTATCGGTAGGATGGGTTATTGAAGAAACAGAAAATTTTTATGTTTTAGCTGCTGATTTAATCATTGAAAACGGACAGATCACAGACACTGGAAGGCGTCAAAGCATCTATAAATCAAGGCTGAATATATTCAAAAGGATTAATTTTAATATTTATGATCGAAAAATGGAAGCTATTAAAAAAGGTAAACGCAGACCAAAAGCTGAATGATGCTGCAAGACGGGTGATGTTTTTTCTTTTAGATAGAGAAAACAACAAGACAAAAAAACTTTTCCCCAGTCATGCCAGGCTGTCAGATGATACAGGATTATCGAGAAGCAGTATCAAGCGAGGAGTTGCCAACCTTATTAATAATGGATATCTAACCAGGTTAAAAAAAGGATATGTCGGTAGAGCGACAGAATATCAAATCAATTATCATGTTTCACATAGTGAAAAGGGGATCATAATTGAGCCAAAAGGGGTTCATAATTGGACTCAAAGGGGTTCAGAATTGAGCCACCAATTAACTAATGAATTAACTAATAAATTAACTAAAGTTGAGGGTTCAAATATGACCACCATTAAAGAAGAAGAAAAAAAGAAAGTAGCAAATATATTAAAAAATCTAACTAAAGGATTTAATATTAATTATCGTAATGTTTCAGACGGAAACAAAAGAAAATATTTAGATCCAGAAAGTATTCGTCAAAGATATGTTCAAAAGACTGGTGATTATAAAGCGTCTATTGAATGGAAAGCAAAATATTTAAATCCTAAAACAAGCGAGGAAGCCTGGAATATTGCTGTCTATTTAGGAATTGTAAAGGATTATAAGAAAAAATAATGGTAGGCAGACCAAGTAAAAAGGTATTTTGCCAAGCAAAAAGAAAGTACGATGGGAAGCAGTGCCAGGCTAAAGGGATACTTTGCAAGAATGGAAGGTGGATTTGTCGTTATCATGGAGGTAAATCAACAGGAGCAAAAACGCTTGAAGGTAAGTTGAAACAATATAGAAACTTGATACAGTACAGGAACAAAACAGATGAAGAAATCAAAAGCATTATATTTAAAGATCATTGAACAATTAGAACTGGGTAATAGTCTAGCTTCTATTTGTAAAAAAAAAGATATGCCTGGTTTGTCTACTGTTCATGAATGGATGAAAAACGATCAAAAGTTTAAAGAACAGATATTGGATGCAAGACGAATGGGAGCGATGACCTGGTTGGATTGGATGCAAGATCTGTTGACTCAAGAGGTAGAACCTCAGCAAGTACAATGGAACAGGGAAAGATTACATCACGCCAGGTGGATGGCTAGTAAGTTAGTGTCAGTGTTTGGAGATAAGCAGACTGTCGTTAATGAGGGTGATCCGATTATCAAGGTAGTTTGGAAGGAAGAAGAAACAGCAGATCATCCCAGTACAGAGCAGAAACAAGACGATCACGCACACGCAATAAGAGGTTCGATGGATAATGATAAGAAAAGC
>Ga0181591_10005837_pt1 | contig 10683 bp, 6 predicted proteins | sample 071ome_33_FD_133757 | JGI IMG/M metagenome (GOLD analysis project Ga0181591, IMG submission 133757) | Coastal salt marsh microbial communities from the Groves Creek Marsh, Skidaway Island, Georgia - 071412AT metaG (megahit assembly) | ecosystem: Environmental > Aquatic > Marine > Intertidal zone...
CCCATCCTAAACCACCTTCTAATACTATTGGTTCACCCCATAAATTTCTTCTTGGTGGTAATGTATCTGATAGGCCTGGTGTTCTGGATATAATCTGGTCCATAACATCGTATGTTGCTCTAACTGTTGGGTCTATTTCTCTTTCAATATTAGCAATTAATGCTGAATAAGGAACTAATGAAGCACCAAATCTTTTCTTAAAACCATCCAAATATCTGTCTGGGTCAGAGATAGCATTTGCTAAATCTGCAACACCAGATAAATAAGTCTTAGATGTAATATTGTTAATAAGTGCAAAAACGGATGCTGATGCTAGTGTAAATATATCTTCCTCATCTGTTGTATATCTCATTGTATCTGCAACATCTGCTGCTAATCCTAAAAACATACCAAGTGGGTCTGCCCTATTAAATGAATAATATTTGTCTCCAATCTTTATAGAATATGGCTGCCATCCTTGTCTTTCTAATGCTTGTCTTTGTGCAGTATTTCTTGGACCACGACCAGTAATACTTCCATCCATGCCAAGTGATACACCATACATCATTATGCTAGAACCCATGCCCCATTTTGCTAATGCCATATCTCGTCTAGCACCACCTGCTTTAACATCTGCTCTCCAGGATTTTGCTAATGGCGCTAATGGTGAACGCATACCAACAAACTTAGCAATATTTACTGGTGTTCTAATAAACGGAACAATAAACTTTAAACCAGGAACATCATTTGCTATTTGTTGAAATTTTTTACCACCTGGCCCTAAATCATTTGTAAATGTTTGTGTTCTTGCAAAATTTTGTGCATCAAGATGTAATTCACCTGTTGGGTTATTAATTAAATCTACAACTCTTTCGGATAATTCTTTACCTTTTAATCCTTCGCTTCTTGCCTTTCTAAATGCTAAAGCATTAAGTTCCATCCTATATCCAATAGTCTTAAACAATTCATCTTCAGCGCCTAAGAATCTACCTGGTAATCTTATTAAGTTGCCTAGAAAATCAATGCCTTTAGCAAACATATTATCTTTATTAATGCCAAGATTCTGCGCAGAAATAGCACGATAATCTCTCATTTCCATTTTCATGGCAGGGTCAGTTGGCTCACCTTCTTTTAATGCTTTCCAGAATGGTCCTAAATCCCAGTTTCCTGTTTTAAAACTATATATTCTCAGTGCATCTTTTATGCCTTGTATTAGACCAAATGTTTGTGCGATTGCTTCTTCCATTTCAACACCACCATCTTTGCCAAACATTTTTCTACCTGCGCCTGCTAGTAATCTTTCTGGAATAGACCAAAGTGATACCATGGCATTAGATGTGACATTGACTGAATGCGTTGCAGGTGAAGACAAAAGACCATTAATCCAGACTTCAGTAATAATGTCTCTTGTAGAAGCAAGATGTACTTTACGAATTTTGCTATTCATACTGCCTAAATCATCAGCGTGTTCAGTAACAAACTCAGCAAGTTGTATAGCAACATCATCACCTCCAGAACGCTCAAATGCTTCTTGTAGTTGTGACCTATAAACTGCTGTTGTTTCACCAACTTGTTTGCCTGCAGGTATTCTAAATGCGTTTAATGAACGACCTGCTTCTGCAGACATTCCTGCTACTGACTGTTGAATACCAACATGCGTTGCTACCATTTGTCTAAATGCTAATTTTTCTTCTGTAGTTGCATTACCATCAAGAATTTTTTTAGACATTACTTTGAGGTTTTCTGCTGATTCGACTAATGCTAATCTAGCACCAGTAATTCTTTCTGGAGATACACCATCACCAAGTTTAAAACCTAATATATCTTCTAAAGCAACTTTATCAGATTTTGCTATTGTTTCTTGTTGTGATACAACACCACCTCTTGCTTCTACAAATTGGCCTTTCTGTTTACCTACATTGTCAATCAGTTGTAATACTTCATCACTTGTTTCTATATTGTCGAAGTTAATATTTCTTTGTGTTATATCTTCGCCAGATGGTCTGCCTCCTTCAAAACCTGTTTTTTCAGTAAGTATTTCTGCTGCTTTTTCTTCTTCTATTACAGGTTTAGTTGGGTCTATTGGTTGTGTTTCTACCTTCTTAGTTTGAACAGGTTGTGTTTGGTCTTGAACTGTTACAACTTCTTCTTTAGGCGCTAGTGGTTCTACAATATTATCAGCAACACCTTTACTAGATTTTGCTATGATTTCTTCAGTCTTAGTACCGCCAGTTTTTAAGAATGGTTCAATTAATTCTGCCCAAGGTGTTTTTGCCATATCTAATCCTTATAATTCCTTAAACCAATTCTTGATTTGTCTAACTTTCTTACCTGCACTTCCCTGGAAGTCTAGATATAAATCGGATGTCTTTTTAGGTATATCGCTAATACCTTTAATTCGTCTTATAGTAACATTTTTTTCTTTGTAATTATAAGAAGATATTTCTACTTTATCGCCTGTATTACCACCAATAAAGAATACTTGGTCACCTTCTACTTTAACAACAATACCAACATGTCCACTATTAGGTTTTAATTTGTATTTCTTCTGGTCTTCTTTAGAGTGCATCTTAATCATAATATCACCAGGTTTTGCATTAGATGTCTCTACACCGCTACCAATGTTTCTATATTCTTTTGCTCTGAGTTTCTGGTATTTATCTTTACCTGCAAATATATTTGTATCATATCCAGAGTCTGTAAGAACTTGTGATAAAAATGCTGCGCACCAAGCGTTCTTTCTTGCTAAGTCAGTATCTGATGTTCCTGGCGCAAAATCTCCCTCTACAGCGTTATTAAAGAAGTTTCTGATTGCTTGTTCGCCTTCAGTATCTTTTTCTCTTAAACCAATGTATTTGATTGCTGCATCTACAGGGTTTTGAGATGTTGCTATTGCTGCAACTGATTCTGCATTCGGTTTCTTGCCAACTGTTGTTGGTTGTATATTTTCTTCTGATACAGACATTTCTCCGACACCTACTGCTGCAGGAACGGATGCTTTGCCTGTATTAGAATTTATATTTTGATTAAGAAAGTCTTTGGTTACTTTCCTGAGTTCTTCCCTCTTTTGCTTAACGGCACTATTTGAACTCCCCCACGGTTGAACTTTCTTGCCGTCTCCTGACTGCCCAATCTGTAGCGCAATCTTTTCGTATTCTCTTTGTCCTGATTCATATCCTTCAAATCCTCCTATATACCCATCTTCTAATAATGTATTCTTATATAAATCTGCATCTATATCTAATACATCTGCAATTTTACCAGTAATTTCTAGGAATTTCTTATTATCTATGCCACCGAATGAAACATTTAATGCAATTAGACCATCTTTTGATGATGGTAACGCTATATCTGTAATACCTTCATCATCTAAAATCTTTTGTACTTTGACCATTTCTTCATTAGTAATAGGCCTTCCTAAATCAAATATTGCTTGGTCAGCATCATCCATATTCTTGATTGGAGATGCAAAATTAAGAGTAACAGCATCTTGGTCTTGTAAATAACCTTTCATTGCTGCTGCTTGTTTTATTTTGTCTAATGATTCTGGTGTTACTTTTTCAAAACCATCTTCATCAATATATGTATCTACTTTATATCTTGTTTGTCTAGATACTCCAATATGACCTTCAAAGTTAGATGGTGCTATTACATCATCAACAACTTCAAGTCCTATTTCTTTCTCAATGAAGTCACCTAAAGTATCATCTATTTGTTTTTGATATTGACTTTGTTTTTCTAAAGGTAGTTCTTTGATTATCCTACCTGCTTCTAATCCAGTAGAAGGTAATGCTTCTGATGACATTTGAACACCAAATGGGTTCTGTTCTTTTATAACATTTTCACCAACATTTGTTCTACCAAAGTTTTCAGTCATTTGTGTCTCTGGTAACTTTCTAGATAAATCATCTACTTTATCTAAGAAATTAGACATCCATACTTTTAATTGTGGGTCATTTTTAGCATATTTAACTGCTCTAATAGATAAATCAACAACAGCAGATAAAACACCACCTTCTACACTATTTACCGCTCTTGCTTTTAATCTTTCAAATGCAGTAGCATCTTCGCCAACTTTTGAATCCCAGTATTGAGTAAGTTCTGGCCATATATTATTTTCTTTTAATACAGTTCCTAGATTACCCATAGCAGGGTCAAATGTAGAATCTGCAAATCCACCTCTTGCTATCTGCCCAAGGAATGAAGAACCTTTACTAAACCCACCTACTGCGCCAAATATAGATAAGAATTGAGAAAATGTTTTAGTAATATTCTCTGCAGTAGAATCGCTTTGTTGTAATAGTTGTGGTATTTGTAAATATTCTTCTTCAGTGTAATTAGCGCCTAGTGCATTTGCTATATCTCTAGTTAATGAAAGAACAGCGTTTGGTGCATCTTGTATAACACCAGTAAATACACCTCTTGCTAATGGACTTTCTTCTTTAGCACCAACAACAAACGGTGCAATTAATGGCCAAACTAATTTCTTGCCGCCTTCTGGCAGCATTTCATAACCCTTTTCCAACATACTTTTATCTTGGCCTTGCAGTTCATTTCCATAACCATCAGATGTTTTTTGCGCTACTTTTACTGCTTCATCTGAAGAATTAAATACTTGTAATGGTCTGCCAGTGACAAAGTCTATTGGGCTATCTTGACTGTTTAACCAATTAGCAATCTCATCAATATTTACTTGATTACCAGACTCATTAACTGTTGGTGTATTAACCCAACCAAATTTTGTCTGTATAGTCTCTGTTTTTTCTGAGTAAGGGAAACCCTCAGAGTCATAAAAAATTGTCCTACCTGCGCTAGTTTTTGGCACATCTTCCATAGTAGGAACATCAGAAATAGTTTTTGTTTGTTGTGTATTAACAACATCAGTAGTAGGTATGTCGTTTTTTGGAAACTGTTTAAAAGTGTATCTGTTAGTCAGTTCTACAGATTCATCAGATGCTCTATTTATCTCAGCAATATCTTCATCTGGCAATCCCCATTCCATTAACTCAGCATCATTTCTAGCATTAATTGTATTTATATATTCAATGCTTGCATCATCAGAATATTGTGTTTGTACTATATTTTCTATTGCCATTTTTGTAGTGCTTCTAATTCGGTTTTATATTTTTCTGGGCCTATTTGTTGAGCATCTAAAAGATTTTTTAAATATATTTTAACTTTATTAATATCGTGGTCGTCTGCTGTACCAGGCCATAAAGAACTCCATTTTTTTCCACCTTTGTCTTTATTTTTATTGACTTCTGCTTGCTTGTTTTTCATATATTCAGACCATGCGTTATAAAACTCATTAGCAGTTCTATATACGACACCAATATTATCAATCATTTCGTCTAGTTCTAATTCCATCTCTAGAGAAGTTTCATTATCTACTGTAACTCCAAATGCTCGTAACATAGGATTAGAAGATTCATCTCTAAAAATATTAATTGTTTGTCTAGCAAGTTTTATCTTTCTATCAAATATTTGAGATACTTCTTTATCTGCTCTGTTTAAATACTCTTTGAGTTTATCAGAGTCTAATTTATCTATACCATTGAGAACCATGTTTTTTAACATATATCTAGACATAGAAGGGTCTGCAAAGGCTTGCTCTAATTGAAATACAAATTGTTGGTCTGTAACAATATCTTCGCCTGACTTTATTCTTTGTTTTAATTTGTTTCCTTGCTCTGGACTGATAAGTTTATTACCAACCCAATTATCAACTGCGCCTAATGTTAAAGAACCAGGATTTTCAATGATTTGATTAACAACACCAAAATAATAATTTTGTTGGCTTTCTTCTAGTTTTTCTTTTTCTATCTTTTCTTGTCTATCATTCTTCTTAGTAATATCATCAATAACTTGAGAAGCATGTTCAATCATATTTTCTCTGTCTTCTAAAGTGATTGTGCCTTCTGGAAATAACTGCATAAAGTAATTATCTTTTAAAAACTTATCTGTATTAAAAGTCAATTCATTCATAAATTTACTTGATGTATCGTTTTCTAACTCAATCTTAACCATGCTAGTTATTACACCTTTAAGTAAATTCCCTTTAACTTCATCTCGTATTTTGTTTCTACTAGACATAGGCATATCGTGCATTGTGCCTAATTCATCTAGTAAATTATTCATATCAGAAAAATCTTCAACAAATGACTCAGTATAAAATTGACTAGCACTACCATCTATTTCCATACCGTTGTTCATTTCAGAAATATAACTAGCAGCAGTATCATTCATATTTGTTGCAAGTGCTTGAATATTATTGGTTTTACTTGTTATTGCATCTGCATTTATTTTTTCTTGTTTCTTTTTAAATACATCTGCGCCTTTCATAGTAAATTGATAGACTAATTTAGACCTTGCTTGGCCTTTTAATCTATCTGGCACATCATTTAAATAAGTTTCAATAAACTCATTTTTGTTAGTTTCAAACAAATCATAGTCAGCACCAACTGTATTAGCAATCTTTGTTGCATTTTCTATACCGTCTGCTTTGACATTTGCTAGATAGTTATCATCCATTGCTGATTGTTCTTTAGACAATCTTGTGTCAATACGACTTTGCAATGTATTAGCAAAATTTGATAGAACGCTAGACAGATTCTGCAGTCCCTGTGCTTGTGATAAATCTGCACTTCCTGCACTAGGATTATATCTTGCTGTATATCTTGGTAATTCGTTTGCCATAACTAACTCCAATCTGTTCCTATTCTATTACCGATAATACCTGCACCACTAACCCAACCATTTGTAACTGCTTGATTACCTGCTGCATTCAAACTGTTAATTGTTCTACTTGTAGATGCTAAATCAGAACCTCTTTCTAAGAAATATTCATTAATTGAGTCTCGTCTTATTGCTTGTGGAGAACCAGTAACATAGTCAATTCCACGACCTGCAAATATTGCTCTTTGTGATGCTTGTACTTTTCTTAGATTTTTCAGTCTTTGTAATTCTCTTTCTTTTGCTGCAAATTCTTCTGCATCCGCTTTTTGTTTATAAGCAATTTGTGTTGCATATCCAGTCTGAATTGATGCTACTGTAGATACTGCTGTTAATGCAGTTGATAAAGTTTGTACTGCACTAAATGTACCACCAACACCAAAAAGTCCTGCGGTTGCTGCTGTTCCTGCTGTGGCACTTGCTGCTGCGCCTAATGCTAATGTTGCCATTATCCTGTCGCCTGTATTTCTAAGGTTAAACCTAACAATGTCATTGGCATTGGGTCAATCTGAGTAACTGTTACTTGTGATGTTCTCGAATAACCTAACATTGGCATTGTCTTAATTCCTGTAAAAACTGTTGGTGCAGTTCCTAGCACTCCAGAACCAAAACCTCTGTTTGGTAATGGTTTATCATTAATTTTAATACCTGATGATTCATATAACTGTGCAGAAACCTTCAATATTCTTCGTCTCTTAGCAATGATAGGTCCTGACTGAAATGTAACATTAACAGGCATTGTTGTAATTGTAACATCAAAGTTTAATCCTACCTCTATATCTTCACCTGCTCTGGCTAGTGTAATAGAACCAGATGAGGGAGTTGCATTATCCATCACCGAACCATCTGCTCTGACTCTGCATTCTTCACCATCAAGGTGGTCTAATCCAGAAACTGCTGTAGAAGCAGGAGAATTTGTCACCTGGACCGCAGAATCTGTGTAGTAGGTATTATCTAGTGCTTCAATAAAATATACCGTAGAACCGTCAATTTCGCGTTCTATGAAGAAATAAGGTATATCTTCTACAACTGCAACATCTTTAAACGACCCTGCTGTTGTATATCTAGTCCAAGCAGTAACTTTTTCTGACCTGTTTGTAATAAATGTACCTACTGTGCCATCACCATTGACAACAAATAGATAATTACCCTCATTCTCTACATCTCCAGTCTGTGCTGCCATAGATACTGGGTCATTTGTAATATGAGGGGCAAGCAAATTCACTTCGTTTGAGACATACGAGTCTTCCGTATAGGTGAATAAAAACTCACGAATCTGCTTACCGTTCCTTTGTACGAATACGGTTGCACCATCAACATTGATAGGTTTTACACCTTCTAGCGTACCAAATTTAGTTTGTCTTCTTACTCGTATGTTTGACGGTGTTACTGCAGTGTCCGCTGCTTCTGGAACAAAGAACTCACCACCAGATGTAAATACTTGTAAATGTCTTCCAGATATTAGATGAAATATCGCATTCACTTCATCTGTATCTAGAGTAATATCTATTGAATCATCATCATCACCAGTACCTCTATCAAAGTTATAGAAGTCACCAATGACTGAACCCCATAATGATTGAGGTCGTTGTGTTGAATTTGAGAACCATAATCTAGCATCATGGAATGTAACAGCACCAGGCCATCCATTTGATGCGTTCCATACAGGTTCTTCTAATAATGAATCAACACCAGAGATAGTATTATTGTTTGTAAACTCTTGCAGTAATGTACCTTCAATATATTGTGAACCAGATGTAGTTGATACGGTCTCAATTCTAATAACACCACCATTGCCTTCATACATACCACCAACATGGTCGGTTGTCACTGGATTAGCACCAGTAACATTTAATCTTGTTGTATCGCCCACTTTAGGACTTGATGTATGCAATGTAAAAGTTGCACTGTCATAATCTTGATTAAAGTCAAATGTAGGTTGATAAACAAAAGATATTGTGCTTAGTGTCCAAGTGCTATGTGAACCACCTCTTACAATTGTTCTAGGTGCATAGTCATTATGAGCAATAATTAATGTATCTGCTGATTGTGTGTATGAAAACTCTTTAATCTCTGTTGCATTCCAGGGTGTAGTCAGATAATCATTACCAGAACCATTGATATTAGTCTGTAATACACCATCTTTATAGACATACATCTTAGTATTAACAAAAACAAGTAAATATGTCTGCGTGATATTGAATTGAAATCTAACTAATCGGACTTCACTTTCAGTTAATGTATCAATGTATTTAAGTCCTGGTCTTCTTTTAACACCACCTTGTCCTAATACTACTGCATTAGTAATTTCTTCAGCACCTTTGGTGTAACCTTCATAGTCTATTCTTGCTGCTAAACGAGGGTCTAATTCACCTGCTGTGAAAGATGATTGTGATGCGACTGCCTTAGGCATTAGTACCTCGCATTAATAAGTGTAGAACCTTCTAACAATCCTGGGGCAATAGATGGAGTAGATTGTGAGTCCACTGTCTTTGCTTTTTGTAGTTGTCTCTCTGTCTGAGTCGCATAATACTCTGCTTTAGTAGATGATTCTGTTACTGGTATAGCAAATACTGATGCTAGTTTATTTACGAGCAAATCAGTGAAATATGCAGGCAAGAATGTTTCGTCAGGTTTGTATGTGTAATCGAGAATCATTGTTTTCTGGTTTGAATACAGTTTATCTGCATAGATTTGGAAATCATCGTTACCTTGGTCCACATGTTGTGCAACCAAGAAATCCGCAGGCAACTGATACGCATAATCCCACTGGTTTGTGGGAGTCGCTGTTAATCTTGATAATGTTGCCTTGGATGATGCAAATCTCCAGGGATGTAAGGTTAATAAATTCTCGTATGTTGATTCGTATAAGTTTGATGCAACTAATGCACCGTTCGAGTCTTCTGTAAATGAAGTAATTGTGTTCTCACCAATCATTAATAGTGCTTTAGAACATATATCAATCTTAGTAAAGTTTTGGACTGATGCCATATTTACCTCTTTTAGGAAAGGGCCACCCGAAGATGACCCTAAATGTATTAGTCGCTATCAGTAGCGGTTAATGCTAGTACATTGTTCACATCGACAGTAGTACCATCGTTTGAACTTACTAGGTATAAACCACCTGCTAGTGTGCCACCTGTAGAAGTGTTAGCAACAATAATGTCACCAACTTGCACATCACCTGCAACATCGTTGAAGTAACCTGCACCATCTACATCACCAGTAGCATCAGCAGTAGAATAACCCCACATACATGGAATGTTTGAATTTGCTGATGTTGTCAATCTAGCAAAATTATCTTTATTAAATGCCATTGTTATTCTCCTATATTACGCTTCACTAACTTGAACTTTAACAACGCCAGCAGTATCAATAGTTGCTGCACCTGCTTTGTACTTACCAAGAGATAACCAAGAAGTCTTCTCTGGAATGTAGTTCACTTCAGTTGAAATATCTAAACCAATAGCACAACCAACTGCTGACTTGTGAAAAGCAAAACAGTCACGGATGTTAGATGCTACTGTAAGACCACCTTCAGTACGAGTCTCCATCATAATGAAGTTGAAACCCATATAAGTGTTAATCTCACCAGACTGTAACGCACGAACTGTAGCGTAATCTGCTGAAGTTGCTTTTTCTTCATTCAATAAGTCAGTGATTGCTGCAGGAGATACAACGATGAATCTGTCGCTCATAGGAACGCCATTATCATTTAGTGCTTCTGCTGCTTGAGTTAGTTTAGCAATAGTTAGACCTGCTGAACCATGAGCAATAGTGTCACCTGCTGACATAGCATCAATGATTAGTTGGTCTGCTCTACGACCCATAGCACCTGCGATTGTAGTCGCTAGTTCTCTACGCTCGTCAAAGTTTACCTCTGCTGCATCAAAGATGTCTGTGTACTCACCTGCTACCCAGTTCTCAAGAGTAACTGGTACTTTAGTGTGAGTGATGTCCATAGGTGTTACA
>Ga0181591_10005843_pt1 | contig 10677 bp, 13 predicted proteins | sample 071ome_33_FD_133757 | JGI IMG/M metagenome (GOLD analysis project Ga0181591, IMG submission 133757) | Coastal salt marsh microbial communities from the Groves Creek Marsh, Skidaway Island, Georgia - 071412AT metaG (megahit assembly) | ecosystem: Environmental > Aquatic > Marine > Intertidal...
ATATGGTTGTATGCTGTACGAACTGACTGGTATCTCAGTCAAAAAACTTGTAATTATCATGGCATGTGAAAATGGAGAATGCGTCGTCTATGAAGAACGAGACAAATCAAAGTACATCAAACTGCTCAACAAATACATTAGAAAGTTTGTTAGAGATAAACTGGAACTCTATGGAACCCAATAAAGAACTAGAAAGAGCAATAGAAAGTAAATTTCTTACACCATCTAAATTTGCACTAGAAATTGAAAAAATCGTTGCCGAAGAAAACTTCAACTACATTGATGCAATTTGTCACTATTGTGAAATCAATGAACTTGAGGTAGAATCAGTAACGAAACTCATTTCAAAGTCTTTGAAAGAGCGTTTAAAGTGGGACGCAATTCGTCTCAACTTTATGAAGAAAACTTCTAGGGCAAAACTACCAATATGATTTCTCGTGCCGATTTAATGCACCATCGCCTACAGGCATGGTTGCGTGAAAATAAATGCGATGACTTGGAGTATCTAGGTTTTTATCCAGATACTTTAGGTGAAGATAAACATTGGTATCGTATTGCCGAGCATGAAGTTACAGTTGATTGTATTGAAGATCTTGAGTTAGTCGATGCTGAAAGTGACCCCGTTTGAGACCTATCAACATTATTTGTCGTTAAAGAATCATTTCACAAACCCAAAATACGATTTCTTTAAGTATGGTGCGAAGACCCGTGCTAGTGTGACATCCTTTAATAAAAGAAAGGACAAATACTGGTTCGAAAAGACTTCTCGCAAGTATTCTGATAAAGAAGTCGTAGATTTTTTGGTATCCAATTTCACTGCCACCGATAACCCACAAAACCTATGGATTGGCGAAATTATCAATTCTGGCGAAAGAAACTACGCCGAGTGGATGAAAAGACAGCAGAGTTTGACGTACTTATTCAAAGAACAAAGCAGCGAATTGTTCTCGGAGAACGAATTAGAGAGTGTATTCGACTGTTCGAAAGGTCATCCAATCATTCTAAAAAAGTTCCTGGGCGGGAAAATTTCCCTAGAAACCCTGGTGATATATGATAAAATATTCCAGTTCGGGAATACGTTCGATAAAAAACTTGATGATCCTATCTGGGAAACCGTAAGTTTGAAATTGAAAAAATATTCTCCATTCCTAATAAATATTGATGTGTTCAACTATCGTAAGATTTTGCGGTCTATTGTAAATGAGTAGTTTTTTTGATTCCGAAATCATTCAAGAAGAATTGAGTGAAATAAATCAACTTCAAGAACAAATTTGTGGAAGTCTTCTCTCCTTCGGTATGATGGACCGTGAGACTAAGATGGAACATGTTGAAAAACTTCAGAATTTGCTGGAAAAGCAAAAAGTGATGTATACTAGATTATCTCTTTCGGACGACCCCAAAGCGGTTGAGATGAAAGAGAACCTTCGCAAATCGGTTGCCCTGATGGGATTCCCACCAGAGACCGATCTCCATTTACTTTTTGATAGTATGGACAAAACCATACAGTCGCTCAAGGACTACATTGACACCTGAGCAAATTTTCGTTATACTATCCAAGTAAATCCCCCGAATCCAAACTATCCGAGGAAATCCAAATGTCTTTCGCAGACCTTAAGAAGCAATCCAAACTGGGCTCTCTGACCGCCAAACTGGTCAAGGAAGTCGAAAAGATGAACAATAACGGTTCGTCTTCTGGTGATGACCGTCTCTGGAAACTGGAGTGTGATAAGAGCGGCAATGGTTATGCCGTTATCCGTTTCCTACCCGCACCAAATGGCGAAGACCTTCCATTCGTCAAACTGTACTCCCATGCCTTCCAAGGTCCTGGTGGTTGGTACATCGAGAACTCTCTGACCACTCTGGGACAGAAGGATCCCGTGTCCGAGTACAACTCGATGCTGTGGAACAATGGCACCGATGTTGGTAAGGACCAGGCACGTAAGCAGAAGCGTAAACTGACCTATACCGCAAACATCTATGTGGTGAAGGACCCCGCCAATCCCGAGAATGAGGGTAAGGTGTTCCTTTACAAGTTTGGTAAGAAGATCTTCGACAAACTGACTGCCGCAATGCAACCCGAGTTCGAAGATGAGGAAGCAATTGATCCGTTCGATTTCTGGCAGGGTGCCAACTTCAAACTGAAGGCAAAGAACGTTGCTGGTTATCGTAACTACGACTCCAGTGAGTTTGCACGCCCCTCTGCACTGCTCGATGATGATGATGCCATGGAGGCAATCTGGAAGAAGCAGTACTCCCTACAAGACTTCGTGGGTGCCGATCAGTTCAAGGACTACGATACCCTGAAGAAGCGTCTGGACTATGTGCTTGGTAACAAGGGCACTCCTCGTCTTCAAGATGAGGACTATGAGGAAGAAGAGAACACTCGTGGTTCTGCTCGTGAACTCACCGAAGACCTCCGCAGTGACCTCAACTCTCTGCAACCCACTCGCTCCTCTTCTGCTGATGAAGATGAGGACGATGATGCCATGTCTTACTTTGCTCGCCTTGCCGAAGAGTGAAATCTGATTACACAATAGACCGTGTAACCAAATCCGAAGCCGCAGATTTACTTCTGCGGTTTCATTATTTGAAGGACGTTTCTAAAACTTTCAAATCAGGTTATAATTACGGTCTATACAAGAAAAATGATTTTTCACCTCTAAATATTGGAGGCATTCAGGGAGTCTGTATTTTTACAGGTCTCCCTGTTCCTGAAATTGCAAAAGGTGCTTTTGGATTAGAACGCCATGAACAGCAAGGACTTTTTGAACTCTCAAGACTCTGCATTCACCCGACTACACAGCAGAGCGAGTATAATATCACTTCTTGGTTCGTATCAAAAGCGATTAGACGCCTTAGAAAAGAGACCAGCGTTAGGGGGATTATCTCATACGCTGATAGTGACCATCATACTGGTACAATCTATCGCGCTTGTAACTTTAGGTACTGTGGTCTATCAGAACCAAAAAAAGATTTCTACTTTGCAGATGGAACAAAGCATTCACGAGGCAAAATAAAAGGTGCCAAAGGAGAATGGAAAGACCGCTCTCGTAAGCACCGATATGTAATGATTTTTGATAAAAGTTTAGAACTCTTATGGTGAAGTTACTCTGATATTTTCCGCTCTCTTCATTTTTCTATTTACAAATTGAGAGGAATTCGTATACTGCATGGTCTTTCTCATATCAACCAAGAATTGTTGGAGATAACTAGGTCTCAAAACGTAAATCCCTCTCTTTTCATCATTTCTTCTTGTTTCATACTCAAAGTTGGTGATTGGAACCGTGATGTCTGTTTTTGTTACCATCGTATTCAGTCCACTGTCCCAGAACTGAACATAGGAAGTGGTTGGTGAAGTATCAATCTTTGGTTTTGGTGATTTAAAATTATAATCAACAATCTGACCTTTTGGAAGAATAATTCTCCCTCTACTATCTTTCACTTCCTTGGTTTCATAAAATCTTGTGGCATTTATATCTGTGCCATAGGCATCCTGAGCAAAATCATAGATATCACGATCAGACAATGGCCATTGATTTCTAATATTCGTGATTCCAGCGGAAATTAAAACAACCCAATCAAGTTGTGGTGATCCATAAAGTTGAACGGCAACTTGGTCGGGTCTCATTCCATCTCTAATATAATATTTGTCAAAGTTGGTTAGAGAATTTTGAAAATCATCTCTAAGTTTAACACGTTTGAAAAGATTTTTTGCTTCAATATATTCGGAAGCAGAGTTACGTTCCGAAAGAGGTGAAAGATATTCTATATTTGGTAGTTCTCTAAAGTATCCCATCTTAGTAACCTACTCCTTGAACATTATCATTCTGAATCTTATTTCCTGGTTTACCATTAAGACCATAAGCTAGATCATTGTCACTAAATTGTTGATTTTCTCCATTAAAGTTGATATTATCATAATCAGCTTCATAAATTGGAACAAGTTCTTTAAATGTTAGTGTCATGATTATAGCCAGAGGTGTTCCATCACCATAGGTGGCATAAACATTTTCTCCAGTATAATTGACACTCATATCACTGAGAACCGCTGGTTTAAATGTATTTAAAAAAGGATGTGGGCGATTACCTTTTTTATATTGTAGTTCAAAAACGTTAGGTGTTTTTAGAAATAAACCATCATCAACAGATTTTGCCGCCATATTTTTCTTCAGAGTTCTAATAATAGACTTAATGGATGTTGATTCATTTTCATCTCGTGGAGTCATTTTGAACGAGAATCTAAAAGTTCTCAAGGTTACATTATTAAAGAGTAACTCCATGTTTGGGTTAAGAACCTTACCTTCAGAACGTGCAAGTATTTGGTTGACAGATACGTTTGCACCAAATACATTAACTGCATTAGCTGCTAATTGTTGTAATACTAAATTTTTTAATTGTGGTGTATTTGCACCTAACAAGTCTTGGATTCTTGTTTTTTGTTGTTCAAACGCTGCTTTATTTTGTGCAGTTGAAGTAGCATCAACTCCTAATTTAACAGAACCCATTATACCGCTAACCATGTCTAAAGCAGTGCCAGCAAGTTTATTCAACTCACCAGATTCATAAGACACTGAGTTACTATCTTCAATATTAGAAGGCATTGGTAATGCAATAACACCATCAGGTCCCAATACTTTCTTCTTATCTACATTTTTGGCAATTGATAATGTTGAATATGGATTTTGATTGGTCAAATTCTGAGAGATTAACTTATTATTACCACCACTTGCCGCAGTATCATAACTATAAATCACCAACTGCAAGTAATCGGTCGTTTCCGTTATTGCTTCATATGGATATCTTAATATACCAGTAGGTGCTGCCATTTAATATGACCAGTTATCTTATTATTAATTATTTAGACGGTATTTAGCAAAAGGTATTTCTCGTGCATCAGCAAGTTCATCAGATGTAATCTCATAAATTTGTCCAACAATTTCGTTCCATGTATATTGTCTCACTTTACCCCAGTGTAAGTTAATACCTCTGAATCCCCATGAAAAAACATCGCTAACTGCCACAAGAGGATTTTGATCATATTTTATATTAGGAGTCTTGGGTTGATATACAAAAACATAGTATCTACCCGATTCTGGAACTTTACCTGCTTCTTCCAGTACACCCATCAATTCGAGCATTAAGTCATCAGGATCTTCAGTCCCGATTACATTATCCATCACAGAACGAATACGATTTGATTTATCGTCCGTTGGATTTGCCATTATTTAATACCTAGTTCATCTTCTGTTAAAACCTTAAACTCCCACATACGATCCTTACAAAATTCTTCTGCCGCTTTCCATTTTGCCATATTCTTTGCATATTCTGTGACTTCATAGATATATGATTTTGTTTTTCTTTTTTGAACTTTTGGTTCTATGGTTTGTTTTTTTGGTTTAATTTCAATCAAATATCTTTTAATCACACCATTATTTTCTTTGACCTTAATATAAAAATCTGGAAAGTAACGATGAACTCGATTATCTAGTGGAGAACGATATGGTAAGGCAATTTCTTCAGATCCCCATTCAATAATATTTTCATTTAAATCACAGTACATCATAAATTTTCTCTCCCAAAGAGAACGATAGATGATGTTTGTTGGATCACCCTTATATTTTTTAGGGTATGATGGTTGAAATTTTCCCTTATATGACATCTAAATAACTAATAACAAAGGCTGTATTAATATTTAGAAATGCCTAATATCCCCAATATTCAAACTTTAACTTCTAAAGATGTTCGTTCTACACTTGGGGAAGGTGGATTTGCACGGTCAAATCTGTATCAGGTTTTTATCGAAAATGGTTGGGCAACGAGTAATTTTATAAACCACTTAAAAATACAATCTTTAAAACCAATTTATGGTTTTGAATGGGACGATACTTTTAAAAGGTTATTATCATTTTCCTGTGCAAGTGCAACTCTTCCATCATCAACGTATGCAACTGGAGAAATCAAAGACAACTTTCAGGGTGTAGTTCAGGAGTATGCACATACCAGAATTAATACCGATATAGATTTTTCATTTTATGTTGATAGAGACTATAAAATTTTAATGTTTTTTGAGTCATGGATGAACTTTATATCTGGTGGTAATAGTTTTGATCTTCAGGAACCAAGTGTTTATAATGAAAACGTTGGTAGCAACTATTATCGCCGTTTTAATTATCCAAAACATTATAAAAATGCATCGGGATTTTATATTACAAAGTTTGAGAGAAACTATAATGTTCCTGGTGCAACTCAAATTACATATCAACTTATAGATTCTTTTCCCAAGGCAGTTTCTGCTATTCCATTACAGTATGGTGAGTCTGAGATAACAAAAGTGACTGTTACGATGTATTATGACCGATATAGAGTTTGGAGACAGAATGTACTATCGGCACCAAAATTTACTGATGGTGCTGGAAACCCCTCAGCTCCAGGAAATGAGGTTCCTGGTTACTATGGTCCACCAACTCCTGGGACAGTAACTGCTCCAATACAGTAATAAATAAAAATATCTGAATTGCATCAGGGATTATGCCTTTACCAAAAATTAATACTCCAACATATGAGTTGGAGATTCCCTCTACTGGAAAGAAAATTAAGTATCGTCCTTTCTTAGTAAGAGAAGAAAAAATCCTAGTGATGGCACTAGAATCTGAAGACATGGGTCAGATTACCAATGCCATTATTGAAATTTTGACCGACTGTATTATTACCAGAGGCGTTAAAGTATCAGAACTTGCCACATTTGACATTGAATATTTGTTCTTGAACATTCGTGCAAAGTCTGTTGGTGAAAAAATTGAAGTTAATGTAACTTGCCCAGATGATGGCGAAACAGAAGTTCAGATGGAAATTGATATTGATACCATTAAGGTTCAAAAAGATAAAAACCACAATAATATTATTAAATTAGATGATACTCTTTCTATGAAAATGAAGTATCCATCAATGGAACAATTTGTTGAAAATAACTTTGAAGTGAAAGATGCTGGAAGTGGTGTCGATCAATCTCTTGATATGATTTCTTCTTGTATTGAGATGGTTTATAATCAAGATGAATGTTGGTCTGCTGCGGACTGTACTAAAAAAGAAATGATGGAATTCGTTGAACAAATGAATACAAAGCAGTTCAAAGAAATTGAAACATTCTTTACAACGATGCCAAAACTTTCACATACGATTACTGTGAAGAATCCAAATACCAAAAAGAATAATGAAGTAGTTCTTGAGGGCTTGGCATCTTTTTTCAGTTAACGATGTCACATACTAGCCTTGAGGTGTATTACAAGACTAATTTTGCCTTGATGCAGTATCATAAATACTCATTAACAGAGCTTGAAAATATGATACCGTGGGAGCGAGAAGTATATGTAACGATGCTTCAGCAACACATCGAAGAAGAAAACCTTAAGGCACAACAACAGTAAGTGGCATTAGAAAATCAACCAGTATTCCAAGCACCATCAATTCCAAAAATGGGGAAGAGTAAAATATCTTCCTCAATATTTTCTCGTGAAAAAACTGGAGATAAGCCAAAATTAGGTAGGTCGACGGTCTCATTTGTAAGACCCCGAAGAATTTCTGCACAAAAAAGTGAGCAGTTAAAAGTAGATACTAATCAAACTATTGTACTTGCAGAAACCAATCGCATACTAATAGAAATACAAAAGCAGTTAGCACTAGATTTTGCCAATAGAATTGCTGAGAGAAAGCAAAATTTACTCGCCACCAAGAAAAACTTAAGAAGACAAAAATTAGTTAAAAAAGAAGCATTTGTAGAAAGAGGAATAGATAGATCAAAAATTGGTACTTTGGGTGCTAAAGTTTTAGCACCTGTTAAAGGTATTTTTGATAAAATACTAGAATTTTTATCTTTAGTTGGTGCTGGAATTGTAATTAATAATGCCTGGAATTGGTTATCTAAAAAAGAAAATAGAGATAAGTTAATTAAAATATTTCAATTCTTAAAAACATATTGGAAGCAGATTTTTGGTGGTATTCTTATTGCAAAAGCAATTGGTGCTATTGCAAAATTAGTTGGATTTGCAAATACATTAAGGAAAATATTTAATCGTCTTCGAGGTTTAAAAGGAAGGGGAGGTACAAACCAAGGACCAAAACCAGGATCTCCAGATTTTTGTCAGGGTGTTATGAAGTGTGTTGCTGACAATGTCAAAAGTGTTGTTGGAACAATTGCTGCTGCTCTGGTTGCTGGTGGGTATATTCTTTCCAAAAGTGCTCTTGATTTACTAAAAGGTGGTTTACTTGGACAACCTGTAAGAGCTAAACCAACACCCACGTCACCTAGCACCCAAACTGGACAATCTATTGATGAAATCTTTGAAGAGTGGCAAAAGAATTATAAACCAGGGGATTCTCCTCCAATTAATACTCCTGCTCCAATGACTTTCCCGGGGACTAACATTCCCTACCCATCATTTGAGCAACAAACTCCAGATGCTACAACAAGATTATTTAATAGTCTCAATTTACCATCATGGGCAATTCCTATTGTTGAATCATTAGTTACTGCAGGACTAATGTCTAGGGGAAGAGGAATGCCACTGAGATTGAATAGACCCACACCTACGATACAAAGACCTCAAGTGAATTTGGGAAGTAGTACCAGTTCTCCAATATCTCCACAGGCAAGAAGAATAGGTGCTGATTTCTCAGTTACTGAAAGACCACCAGCTGTAAATTTGGATGTAGGAGCAAGTTCACCACTAACTAGATTCCCAAGAGGTTCAACACCTTCTGTTTCTAGTGGTAGAGGTGCAAAATCATCTACACTAGGTAAAAATCCACTTGAAAATATTGGACAGGGTGCAAGAAATACTAAAACTAAAACCCCAACAAGCAGTGAAGCCCAAGTAGATTATAAACAGTTTGCAAAAGATATTTCTATAAGAGCTAAACAGTTTAAGGATAATCCTAATATTTACAATGTTTCTACTGGTGCCAATAGGTTAAGCACTAAAAGAAGATTGCTTGACATATACCATGGAAGATCTTCTCAATATCAAACTCTTACTGATAGAGCATCTGCAAGAAGAATTTTGAATACCAAACCCGAACATGGTGGATTTGGTATGAATTTGCCAGAAATTCAACCAGGAGCAAATCCAAGAGCTCTTGAGAGACAACTTAGTGAAGGTGTAACGAGTTATACCAATGTTCAGGGTAGATCGAAAGGTGGAACAGTATTCGGTCAGGGTTCTCAAACAACCGATAGTGTTCCTGCGATGCTTGCTCCTGGTGAGGAAGTTATTCGTTCATCAGCAGCAAATCTTTTCCGTCCACTTCTGAAAGACATTAATGATAATGCTGGAAGAATGTGGTCGGCACTTTCTAATGCTATTGGATTGCAGACAAAAAATAATCAAAAACAAGAACTTGTTAATGAAGAATTTGGTCGTTTAACCGAATCTTTTAACAGAGAACTAATTGGTTTAATCAATGAAAAAAAAGCAGAAAAACTAGAGAATATTAATGTCGGTGGTGGTGGTCTCGGTGGTGCTGGCGGTGGTGGTCGTAGTTCAACTCCTATTGTTAGAACTCAAAAAAGAAAGACGCCAAAACAAATTCAAACATATAGGAGAGGAAGAGGTGGTCCTGGTTCTTCCAAATCTGGAGAAGGAAAAGTCACTACAATTAACATGACTCAACCAGCACTTAATCTTGCTGGTCAACAAACACCAGAATCACCACCAATACAACCATCACAATCTTCATCTCCATCCATTACTATTCGTTCTTATGACGAATCAAATCCATATATCATGAATAACTATGCAATCTATGGTATAGTATTATAGGTAATAAGATATGCAATCCGCATTAACATCTTTAAAACTTAATGTAAGAAATATTAAAAGTACTTTAATTAGTGGTAATAAGTCACTAAGAAAAATTCGTGCGGAAGAAAAAAGACTTTTCAAAAGACAGCAAGTAGCAGCAAAAAGAATACAAAAAGAGAACTTTGTGGAGGGTACGGGAATACCTGGTTCTGGTATGGTTGCAGGTGCGGCAAAAAAAATATCTGCACCTGCAATGGGTTTATTTGATAGATTGAAGGAGTTTGCTGGAAACGTTTTATTGGGAATATTAGTAAATAATTTACCTTCGATTATCAGACGAGTTCAAAATTTCTTGGATAAAAATAAATGGGTTATTGAAACTTTAAAAACAACTCTAAAAATAACTGGTGATTTGTTTATGGTTTTAATTGATATTGTCAATTTCTTCAATCCCCAAAAAGCAAAACTAGAAGCAGAAAGAAAAGAACTAGAGCAAAAAATAGATTCATTGGTTGGAGAAACAAGTTCTATTGAATCAGAAGCAAAAGCAGCAGATGCTGCCGTTAATGATTTTGTTGGAGATGAATTGCGTGAGAGAACTGATGAAGAAGTTAGAAGTGATGTTGTAACTGCATTTAAGGAACAAAAACTTACCGAACAGAATTTTACCACAACTCGTCTTGCAATATCCGCAGCACAAATAGATAAGAATGATCCAGTTAAATTGAATGTTCCTGGTATTGGAACTCTTGAAAGAGTGAAAACTAGTGGTTTTTTAGGGATAGGTGCAGGCACAAAAACAACAGCAACCGATACTTATGGTTATGATATAAAACCTGAAGAATTTATGAAAAGGGCAAATATTGGTTATGATGTTGCC
>Ga0181591_10005848_pt1 | contig 10670 bp, 5 predicted proteins | sample 071ome_33_FD_133757 | JGI IMG/M metagenome (GOLD analysis project Ga0181591, IMG submission 133757) | Coastal salt marsh microbial communities from the Groves Creek Marsh, Skidaway Island, Georgia - 071412AT metaG (megahit assembly) | ecosystem: Environmental > Aquatic > Marine > Intertidal zone...
AATTTATCTGAAAAAGTTGCAGCAATTGTCCACGTGATTTGATCCATGTAAGAATTTAGTTCGGAATCACTAAGTTCACGACGATACCGCGCAGCGTCACCTAAAAAAGTAAGGATTGTTTCTACACTTTCAATACCTTGAAAAGAGTACCATTGACCATTGATTTCAATTTCTTAGTACGGACTTTTAAAACGTCACGTTCATTACGACGTTCGTTTGGATTAACTGCACCATTACCACGGATTTTACCTGCCATAGCCAACCCCCACAAAGCGGTTACTAGACTAGCTGACCAAGCAAGGCGACCTAAATAGTCGTTTTTTAATTCATCAAACAAAGCTGAAAGATGAGGTTCTTTTGCAGGGTCTTTCAATCCATGAAGTTGTAATGCTTTAATTTTGTCATCCAAAGTTTTAGCACGCAGTACTGCACCGTACTTATTTAGACCAGGGATTCTGTTGATAAGAGGTACACCCGTCAAACCTGTATAACTCAGTGCAGCAGGAATAGCATTCATACCTGAAGTTGGGAATGCCATTTGTGTACGTAACCAAGGCATTTTATCGATTACCTTAGAAACAGTAGCAGCTGCTGGATTATCTAAGTTCAATGCAATTTCACCTGTAAGATGTGAAGCCAAATAATCTGTAATACGACCATTTTCGTCAAACATCTCTTTGTAAATTTGTGCTTCAGCTTTTGCTAGATTTTTTGGAGTAGCTTCAATACCTTGATCAGCTAGTTCAGCATAAGCTCGTACACGTGATATTCTACTTGCCATTGTAGCTGCTGTAAAAGCATCTACTCCAGACATCATAGTGTTTGGCAATCTCCAAAGTCTACTTTGACCAATGTTTTGTTGAAATTCAGTAAGCTTAAAAGCACTATATTGACCCCAATAAAGAGGGTTGTTTTTCCAAAGTTTTTCAGCTACATCTTTAGTGTAATTAAATTCTTTGTTTTCTTGAAATTGCAAATCACGTCGAACAGCATCAATATTAACACTAGGGTCTTTATTGACACTTTTCATTGTTTTCCAACCAGTAATCACTGCCCTACGGTTGGTTTCCCACCAAGCACCGTTAATGTAGAGTGCTTTGTTAATTTCATCAAAATCACGTTTCCAGATTGCATTGACACCACCCATCATCAACCCACTAATTGGTTTTTGAATAAGTGCTCCTGTTGCACCAAGACTTGCATTAAAAAAGGAACGCAAAGACAAAAGATTAGTAACAACAAGACCGTTCAAAGATTGAGAAAACATATTCATTCCTGATTGATTAACCAGGTAATTAGCAGGATTAATGTTTTTCCAAGCTTGATTTGTCAACTTAGCAATGGTATCAACATCACCATTAGACAATGTATAAGCATCCATCAATGCTCGCATCAATTCAGGATTCTCTTCTTTTACACTTAAAAGAGTCTTCCTGAAATCCATTGCTGTTTTGTGTTGTTTACTGATTGCTTCTGTAAACTCTCGAATTGTAAAATCAGATAAATCTTCTACATTCTCACCTCTAAACAACTTATTGAAAAATCCTTTATTGTTAAGAGCCCAACCAGAGATATACTTATTGACACCATACTCTTCCATAAGAAAAGCTAGTTTGTCAATAACCTTTTCCATTACAACGTTTTCATCGACAATTTCAGGCAAAGTAGCGGCTGTTTCAGAAAGAGTTCTAATTTCAGAGCCTGCAGTCTGCATTGCACGAGCAGATTGATTTACAACATCCCTACCAATAAATTGTTCTACCAATGCACGGGTAGCTAAACCTACACCAGGAGCATCAATATCAGCAAGATAATCAAGTTGACCATCAATTAAAGGTTGGATTGCACGAGGACGAGCACCCAGCAACTGACGAAGTTCATCAGCTGAATCGGTGTTCATAATATCCAAGAAAAGATCAAAACTTCTTTCATCAATCTTTTTACTTGTCTGACGTACACCATCAACAATGACATCATACTGACCACGACTTTGTTCCATCAAACCTAAAACAGCGTTACGAGAACTACCGTCTAGTTTCAAAAACTTTCGCATCATGGCTCCAGAAAGCATATTGGTAGGATCACCCTCAACACCACCTCTGATCGCAGAAATATCACCTGCATTACGCATAGCAGCCCCTGGAGGGATTGCTTGCCTTCCTACGGTACCATCTCTAGCCAATGCAGGAGTAATGACAGGATCATACTTAGTTGTAAATGGATCTTCTTCTAGTTTGGATAAAGCTGCTTCATCCATTTCAATCTGCTCTGCTTCAAGTTGACGTACAACTTTTGATTCCAAAGGATCACTAGGTAGTCCAAGTTCATCCAATTGATTTACAAGCATGTCTTTTTCAGCTTGTAGTGCAGTACGTTCAGCAGTAGTCAGGCTTTTACTTTTTACAGCTTCATCAATAGTAGCAATTCTGATAATAGTTTCAGCCTCAGGTGCAGCTGCACTAGCTGCTGCTTGTTCTGCAGCTTTAATACTAGCGGCTATTTCATCTTTAGGCTCAAGCCAATCCATCGATGCAGTATTTTTTAACTGTTTTAATTCAGCCAAAGAACCAAGTACATTACCAAGAATAGCGAAAGGTGTACCTGCGTATATGCTTTTCAACCTACGCATTATTGGACCATCACTATCCAAAGTTTTAAGGTTGTCTCCAACGTTAAACCAAGGGAATGCATCATCAAGTTGGCGGAAAAGGTTGTTTTCCAAAGCTTGGTCACTAAGACCAGTCACAGCTAGATCAATACCTACATCAGCACCTGCAATTTTAAGGAGTTTGCTTGTGGTACTTACACCTTGTTGTGCACGGATTGCTTTAGTTGCTAGTCCTGTCAAACCAGCAACAGGTACAATTGCACCTAGAATATTTCTGGCAGCTTGGTATTTAGGATTTTGAAATTTAGTATTTTTATCCCACCAATCGTCAGCTGCAGCACCAGGACCAGGAATTAGACCAACTAAATCCATTGGAAGATCTGCTGTTGCTGCAAGACCAGCCAGTGACAACTTAGCCAAACGACGTAAAGATTCATTGGCATAGGTAGTTGGACTTTCATCTACCAAATCTTTTTCGTGGTCTTCAGATGTTTTCCCGTAATACTTAAGGTACCACGCATCTTTAGCAGCTTGTTTTTCTTCACCATCAGGCATCTGCTTCCACTGTTCCATCTCTGCCCACATCTGCACACGACCTTCTTGTGTACTTAGGTCAGCAGTTGGAGCAGCTTCACCCTGATCAATACTCAACCTTTCCTTTTCAGAAGGCTGTACTAGCTCAGGTTGAGGTTCTACACCAGCTTGTTGATCAGCGGTAATAGGTGCTAGTTCAGGGACATCACTCGGTTGATTAGCCTCTTCAACTTGTTGTCGATTAAATTCTTCTTGAGCTGAATAGCCATCTGCAAGTTCAGATAGTTCGTCATCTAAATTATTGAGAAGTTGGTTTTGCTCTTCAATATCATTAGGATTAATTTGTAGATAATCAGGTTCCATTAATTAAAAAACCTCTCATAACTACGATTGATTGGACCTGTGTAAGGACCGCTGCCGGGGGTTTGTCCGCTATAATGATAAAAGTTCCCTCTTGGTGAGAACATCGGATCACTTTCTCCTTTATTATGTTTCATTTGCTGTCCTTTAAATTGAGTACGACCTTCTAATTGCTCCATAATTGCACGAATCTTTCGTTGACCTTCAGGTGATGCAAGTTTCTTTGCAAGTTCAGGATCATGAACTGCAGTAAAATCTTTTGTTACTGCTGCGTATTGGCCAGATGCAAAAGCAAGTTCTTCAATTGATTGAGCGCCGCCATAGTTAATAGCCAACCTGTTCAACACAGAAGCTGCTACAGCATACTCATCATCAGTATTAGGCTCTGCTTCACCCGAAACAATAAAAGCAAGGTTTCGATAATCTTGAGCAGACAAACCTTTCAAACCTTGTTCTGCAGGTTGTACTTGAATGTACGGTAATTGTTCTCCGACTCTTGATGACATAAATCGAGGATTTCGATTACTAGTACCTTCAGCAATAATTGCTGCTTTTCTATAATCAGCTTGAGAGTTAACTTCGTTTAAAAACATTTGAGCACGTCGATCATTTTCTGCAAGACGTTGACTATATTCACGCCAACTGAGGGGTACTTGTACTTTGTCTAGGTTTTTTTGATCTGAATAATAATTTAACTGACGTTGCAACATTACATTGGCTTTAAGACCTGTTTTTCTTTCCAGTTCTTGGAAAATACCAGGCATACGATAAGGCATGTTTGTAGTTAACGCCTTGTGAATATCAGCCAATGAATTTTCAGACACAATATATCGTGTGTCCAAAACGTTTGTGTCCTTTCTAATGTCATTGATGGCTACACTTCGTGGCAACGGATCAGAAGTTTTATAATAGCCTCCTTCTGTACTAAAGTAAGGAAAAGAGCTGATGCCACGTTTGTCAGCCCCAACAGCAAACTTACCAGCATCACCCTGAATCATTTCCATCACATCTTTTTTAGCTAATTTAAAAGCTTCTTCTGCAGATGCTGTAGAATTGTATTCTCTAAAAAGCCTACGGAACTCTTGCATTGCATAAGCTGTTGCAGGAATATAAGTAGTATCAGCATCAACTACTTTTGCTGCATTTGTTTTATTACGAAGAGTAGCTTTAAATTCCTTTTCAAGATCGCCCTCAGAAACAGGCATTTTTTCCAACAAAGTTCTTTCTTTGTTTATACGGTCAACGTATTTAGCAAGGTCAGGACCAAATAGCTGTCTTACCAAGTCTTCAGTTTCATCAAGAGGAGCGCCATTCCTCAAGTTAAAATCAATTTCTTTTTTAAGTTCAGCCTGTTCAATACCTTGGATACTATACTTTAATGCTATAGATTTAAGTTCAATTTTATCAGCTGGACTTATATCAGCAGTATCAATTGCATCATTATATGCTTCAAAATTTAATGGACCCTGTAAAGCTTGTTCAGTAAGCATCCTTTCCAAGTGATGGAAATTTCTTTTTTGACGTACAGTCTCTTCTTGTTCAATACGACTTAAATTTCTTGCATCAACATCACTACGTGTATTCTCTAGTTCAAGTGAAAGCAATGGATAGCGTTGCCTCCAAGTTTGACCTTCTTTTTGAGGACTAGGATGAGGTGAATCTAACCACTTTTGTACAGCAACATCATCAATAAGTGCAGGGTTAGCTAATGGACTATCTTTACCGAAGATAAAGGTATTAGCATAGGAAAAACCATTTCTAGTTTCACCATCTTGTGTACCTCTAGCAATGGCGTAGTAGTAATCATTAAAAGCTTTAGGGTTTTTTAGATTAACAGCTTTTTGTAGATAGACCCTAGTCACTTCATCAGAATTATCTTTTGCAAGAATTTTCTGTTCAGTGATGTATAAAGCAGAACGTTGCGTTTGTAAAGCTTTAGCTAAATCAAACAACCTAGCACGATTTACATTATACAAATCGTATTTTCGAACAAGTTCTCGTGTTTGTTCAGGAAATGAAGAGTAATCGTTAAAACTTTTGACTTCATCAATTGCAGCTTGAATACGAAAATCTAATTGATCAACTTTCAAAGCTGGGTTATCCCGACGCCATTGCTGAACAGCAGATTGGTCGAGCGTCATAGCATTTAAGTTATCACTAATTTGCTCACCTTGTTCTCTGCCTTGATCAAGCAATGCTTCTTTTGCTACATCTTCATCTGTTGGAGCAAAAGCTTCCAAATCATTTAGAAGTGCACTAACAAAAGAAGCCCGTTGATCAGCATCAGTTTTAGCCTTAAAAAAGTCAATACCTTGCCTAACAAGTGTGTCACTAAAAGCACCTAAATCTTTAATATAATTAGCTGCGTTTTGACCTTCAACTTGTAAATTTCTGACATCAATTGATGCATTAAGTTGTTTTGCTTTTTGTTGAACACTCCAAGCTTTGTCTTCAAAATTTTTAATTTCTGCACGGTTTTGTGCTTCAAGTTTTTGGATTCTTGTGGTTTCGTCAATGTATTGTTTACGTTGACGCATTTTATCCTGGGCAGATTCCTTCATGTCACGTATGACTTGATTGTCTTGTTCGCGTTGACGAGCAAGGGAACCATAACCAGGATCACGTTGTTTAAAACCTCTTGATTGGGCGTACCCTGTAAATCCGTTTGCCATGATTATACTTTTGGAATTTCTACATATTTAGGTTCACTGAAACCACCTTTAGGTGGGGTTTGTCCACTGAAAACACCTTGTGTTGCCAAAGTAGAGGCAAGTGAACCAGCAGTCTTGATAGCATTGCTAGCAAAAGATAGCGTTGAATTGAATGAAGGTGTGGCCTCTTTAATAGGTTCAGGACCGTAGTCAAAGTCTTCTAGTTCACGTGGATACGTAAACTTCATAATAGGCAATGCACGCGGTGCTATAGGCATTGGCAGCTCTCTGGGTTGCAGCATACGATTAGCATCCAAAGTACGTAGATACTGTTCATAATCAAGTTGCGTGTTTTTCAAATCTGCAACAGTTTGTTGATCTGCACTAACCAAACTTTGAACTAATTGTGTTTGCTGATTCATAAAAGGTAGTCCAGCTGCAGCAGCAGCCTTTTCAATGGACCGTCCTGCAGCTCCTCTTGCCCTCAGTTTACCTTGCGCTTCAATAGCATCAACGATCAGTTTTTGCGCTGAAAATCTTGCAGCTTGTTGAATTTCTTTACGTTTACGATAAGTACTTTCAACAGCTAAATCTCTTTCTGTAGCACCGAGACTCAGACCTTTAGCGTAAAGGGCTTCAGACTTTTCGTATTGATCATTAAGAGATTTTTCTTGGTAAGCCCTAATTGCTAACTTATCGTTGTAAGTATCTAGATTAAGTTGATCAAGATGTTTACGCCTATTAGTCTCGTTAAACTCATCATCTTCGATTTTTTTGACAAGCCAATCACGATCAGCATTAAGCTTATCTTTGTTGTCTTCCCAAGCAGCTTTATTGTATTTATACCGTGCTTTTGCTGCTTTCTTTGCTGCTTCTGCTTCTTCTTCCTTTGCGGAATTTCCGAATATATTACTAAGTATGCTTGTACCAGCGCCTATAACGGCTGATGTAATTAATCCGCCTGGCATTAGACCCTCCTATAGAAACGTGGTGAATAGTTACCTTCCCACATCATCGACCCGACAGAAACAGGGAAAGGGGAGTTGTTGAAAAGTTTCAATGTAAAATTTTTATTGTTTTGATGGATTGGAATTGTAACCTGCTGCTCATCACTTAATGCAATATCATTTGCTAAGTAATAATTAGCGTTAGGAACAGGGTCAAGATAAACCCACTCATCAATATAGATAACAACCGAATCTCCAGCATCAGCAGCAGTAGCTAATGTAATGGTTTGATCATTTGCAAAAGTAAAATCAGTCTTTTGAATACCGTTTACTTTGACTTTAATTTGATCACGTTCTGAATAACTGAAATTAAAAGGGAAATCAGTTGTACTACCATCACCTGTGTAAGTTTCCTGTTTTGGTAATGATCCGTTTGATTTCAATTTAAATGACATCAGTCCAGACAAGCCTAAAGAAAACACACAACGTGCAATACTTAGACGTGCAGTAAAGTCAGAAATAGTTTGCTCTGGATTTAGCTTATAATAAATCTTTGGTAGTTCTACTTCAAAGTCATATTTAAACCCTACAATAACATTACTGGCTTCAGATGTCAAATCCTTTTTAGGTACAATAAAATAGTCACCTGTACCATCAGTACCAGTTTCAGGTGTGATAGTAAACCCTGATTCAACAAAACCATCGGTTTGTGCATCACCTGCAATTAACAGTACCGGGGTTAGACTGCTTACATTACTATAAGGTAAGTAACATTTACTTTCTTTTGTTGTACTGTTGTAAGTAACGCTATCTGCAACTGCATATAGATCTACGCAAGGATTGACTCGTTGTCCATTACTATTAACAATAATTGCACTATCAGGACTTTGGTTGATGTTTGCTTTGCACAGTGTAAACTCGTCAGCTTGTTTAGTGACAACATACATGTCATCTTGATCAACTTGACAAGTCTCTACAAGACCAGGCATTTTCCAAGAATACCATGTTTCAAGCAAAGTTTTTTCTCCATCATTATAATAACTATAAAGATAGATGTCATCAGAAGCTTGGCTAGATAACGCAACAAATTGGTTTTGTGGACTAGCGATTAATGTATCTATATTGTTTGGAATAAACTCTGCAACAGTTTGGCTGATGTCTAACACTTGAGGGTTTTCTTGATTACCACGTGTAACCATAGAAAACAGTCTAGTGAATCCAGCTGTTTTACTAATAAATACAATGTTAGTACCAACATCTACCGGATCAACAGTTTTATCCATTTCAAAAGTTGAAATACTTCTAATTGAAGTTGTAGATGGCGTTAGAATATTGTCGGTAGCAAACATGATGAATTGCTGAGTCCGACTAAATAGGATCAAACCTTGTGCTGTTGAAACAACAGAACTCAAAACTGCAGGTCTGATTGAAGAGCAGTTCAAATCAACAGGATCTGAATCAATGACTGTCTGAGCAGTTTTGTAGAAGAAATTGTAGAACTCACCTGCTTGACTTAGGATAACATTGCTTTCAGAAATAAATCCTAAGCGGTTTGCATGGAGAAAACTTTGTTGTATTTGTGCACCTACAAAACTAGGGTCTCGATTAGTAATTTGATCACCAGCAAGTCTATCAACATAATCAACTTTTTTAAAAGTAAATGTATTGACAGCTGTGTTAATCAATTCATGAGGCATTGTAGCGTTATCAAGACCTGGAGAAACATCAGGAGCTATTGTCTCTTCCCAATACCCAGCACCATTAATACCATCATAAGCTACAAATTTTGCATAATATGTATCATTGTCAGAATCTGTATTAATGATTTTAACTACATGATTATGGAAAGATTGTTGAGGCAGAAGCGAAACATTAGAAATTTCATATTGAAATACGTCAAGGTACGTGTTTAGATTACCACCACTTGCGCTGATTGTGAATGCAGTTGGCGTACCACTTACTGTACGAGTAATAGTCAATCCAAAATCACTGTCCTTTGTTACAGTCCAAGTACCACTAAAGTCTGGATTACTAGAGTTTGCAGATATAAGATTATCAATAGCATCTTTTAAATTGTGGTTTGCTTCTTCTGTCAACAAACCATCAAAAGTACTGTTACTAGAACTAGCAGTGATAGTAGTTTCAATGCCTTGAATTTTAATTTTGTACTCAGCACTAGAGGAAATACCCCTAAGAATCAAAGTTGCTGTTGTGTTTGGTGTAAATGTAGGAGCAGCTTGTGTCCCTACAGTAACAGTATTGTTAGTAATAATTGTTGTATCTTGAATGGTCATCAGATGATATTCATCTTTAGAACCAGTCAGATAAGCTTGTGCTCCTGTTCCGTAATTAATTGTACATGATACCCCTGTAGTTGCATTCCAAATTGCAATGTCACCAGGGGATCCAGGTTTAATACAACCAATATATTTTTCTTGGTCATCCCTGTGAATGTAGAACCATTTAGCATCATCTAAATCTGTACCAGTACCCAGAGTTTCAATATACTCTAGTCCTGGTCTTTTAATGAGACCTAGCGCTACATCAGGATAACCATTAATAAGTGTTGAGACTTGACCGGGAAGTTTCATATCATCAGGTTGTGTTGATACACCACCTAAATAATTTTTTATTCGTTGTGTTACTGCAACCATTATCGATACAAAGCTTTGAAAGGTTGGAAAGGAATGTAAGAACTTTTAGCTGCTTCATCTGGTTTACCGAAGTAACTAAAGTCCGCCTGATTGCACTCATACTCTACTGCCATAGCACGAGTATAAGCTTCATTTTGTTGTAAGATTTGATATTGACTAGGGTCACCTACAATACGACTAGACACCACTGAGGATGCACGTGCCGTAATAAAAGCTTGGATTGGTTTAGGAATATCTACCCAATCAATAAGCCAGACAATATCACAATAAACTGTATCATCAGTAAACTTAAAGGTGTGATTAAACCTATCATATAGCTTACCGCTTCTTACTACAGAATCTTTTTCAATGTTTGCCGGAGTTTCAGATAGGTCGATTTGCAAGATGTTATTAGGAATCAGGATTTCATTATTTACATCAGGTGTTAATGCACAGTGATATTCTTTGTTGAATGTCCATCCTTCAGCCTGTACCTCTCGTGACACTTGAAGCAGTGTGTTATAAGCAATCGCAACGTCCGGGTTGGTTTGATCGAGGGTGGTGACAGGCGATTGACCAACTGACGCCAAAATCTCGTTTACAGCAAAAAGTTCTTGTGTAGCGTTAGTGGTTGGAAAAGTCATTCTTTTAAAAAAAGATACAATAAAAAAAGGGGGAACCAAAAGGAACCCCCACATATAAATAAATTGATCAGAATGCGGCAGGCTTGGTAGCGGTGCCAGCAAACAGTTCCACGCAAGCAGCGGGGTTCAGGTAGTCAGCACCCATAGCCAAACGGCCAAGGATCACGTCACCCTGATACACGACGGAGACATCGCCACTGGTGACTTGCTCCTGAGGACCGATAGCTTCGACGACACCAGCGCCTTCACGTTGGAAGATCAGACCGCAGCTATTAGCAAATTCGGTCTCTTCA
>Ga0181591_10005857_pt1 | contig 10664 bp, 7 predicted proteins | sample 071ome_33_FD_133757 | JGI IMG/M metagenome (GOLD analysis project Ga0181591, IMG submission 133757) | Coastal salt marsh microbial communities from the Groves Creek Marsh, Skidaway Island, Georgia - 071412AT metaG (megahit assembly) | ecosystem: Environmental > Aquatic > Marine > Intertidal zone...
ATGTTTCTCTTTTTGCTTGGGTCAGCTAGGATAGTCCAGCTATAAGGAGACTCTTGTATCCTCTCCATTGTGCAAAGAGCAAATGCAGCTTTTCTGTCAACCAGAAACTTTGTGATACCATTTGTTTTTCTTCTCCAACTATCAAAGGAGTCTGCCAAAGTAACACCTGTCTCCTTGAAGTCATCATAAGGAATAAAGTCAGTAATATTTGATACTATCTGATCGGGTTCTGGTGCATTGAGGTTTGGGTCTTTAACTTCATTTACAAGGTCTTCATCAATCTGGGGATTAGGAACAAAGAACTCAACCAAGTATCCATATCTTCCAGCTCTGGTATTTGTCAGGTCACCATCATCATCTGAGTATAGACCCGGTTGACTTCTCTCTGAACCAAGAATTACAGCAAAGTCTTCGCCTTGTCCAGAATTACTAGGTTCATCAAATGATGCTCCTGTTGAATGAAGATCGCTAGAATCTGCCCAATAGATATTATTGACACCATTCTCAAGCGGAGTGCCATCAACCCATATCCACTTACCCTCTTCTTCTTTATCAGACAACCCAATCCAGACTGTTGGGTAATCCTCACCGCCCAAGGTCTTGAGATATGGTCGCACCCGCAGCTGCGCGACAAATGCACCCGCAGTGTCAACAGGTAATGCGAAGATGCTATCATATTGCTTCTTGGTTATCTGAAGACCATCAGTAGGAAAATTGTGAAAGAACGTATTAAACATTACATTATAATTCCTACCCGCGCCCTTACCGGATCTAATATCTCTTGTTTCAATACCCTCAATGCCAATTACAGGTCCAGCAGCTTCCAATTTACCCACCCATAGCTCTTTTACAGACGCAGTTATGTTACCAACGACGGGACTGAACAATCTATATTGAATAGTATTACTACTGTATTCCTCAAGAGTAGCAATTGCTGCATTATATTTCTCCTGAGTATTCAGAACAGCAAGACGACCATTGATACCGTTGTGTGTCAAGAGTGCTGCTGCTGCTGAAGCTTGCTGATAAGTAAGCTTTTGCCCCAGTGTTTCTACTACTTGAAATCGTGCTCCCATAATTTTAAAAGATTACAACTGAAAAATATTCAAATCCACCATCTGCACCAGAAATGCCGCTCATTGACTTCGCAGCATTGTATCTTGTATCATCACTGTTACCCCCACCACGGGGAAAACTGTTAGGGTCAGTCCAAGATACTAGAACGTCAATACCAGATGTGTCTGCACCACGATACCCAGCAAAAAGAAGGTCTGACCTGACTGGAAATTCGCCTGCGCCGTTTCTATACGCATTCACAAACGGAATATAGTCTCTATCATATTCAGTCTCAAACGTCAAGGACCAGTAGCCAGCAGGATCGAGCGTAACAGTGCTAATGTTACTTGATTTGATTATTGAACTATTGACATTATCATATAGAAGATATGTTGTGGCAAATGCTCTAGTAGTGCCATTGACTGCATTAATAATTCCATTCGTGCAAGCAGACCACCCCTGAACATCATAGTCTTTCGAAATCCCAACATTTCCAAAGCTAGTAATTGGTATTACATTTTCTGAAATCATAGTAATCCAAATATGATAAAGGATGCAGACCTCCATCCACCATCGGTTATTGCATAGTTCTTAGAACCTGCTCGATAGAGAAACATATTGATTGAAGTTGTTGTTGGTGTGTGAAAAACAACTGTTCCAAAATCAGTCTTATTTCTTGTGTCTCTTCCTTCGGAAGTGCTACCCCATCCGCTTGGGCTTATCGTGGAATCTCTGGAACTCAGATTTCCATAGGGCATAAAGTTTGAATCCTTTGTGGGTTTATTAAAATTAATCTTGATTCCAGTTTCAGTATCGAAGCGTATCTCCTTGACATTGAATGAATTCTCAATAGAAAATGTAGGAGTGTTACCATTAAGCGTCCATGTCACTAGACCATACGCTACTGGTGCTACTGCAAAATCCTCAATCCGATTAATGATACCATTGGTCTTCTTACGAAAGTCCTCAAAGCTATCAGTCATCTCAACACCGGAGCCATTTGAGGCTCCCATAGTGTTGAATGTATTGAATGCATATGATGGTTCAACAGGCATCTTTAGAATTGAATGATCATTCTGACTTCTTCGATTTGGTCAGTGGCGCGAGTGACAGATGAACGGTTTTCAATAAACAGAACCTCACTGTTTAATCTGCCATACTTCTCTGTGCCACTAGATGTATTTGCATTTGTGAAGTCAACAATAGTAAACTCTGGATACTGTGGCGCACCAGTATAGGCAATGGTATCGCCAGCTTCATTCCTCAATGTTCTGCCGCTTGCAAGTTCCAAGAGATTCTGAGAATCATCATCATCAAAGTTTTGATGATAATACAAACGATCAAGGTCTGTATCGAGGTGGTCGAAAATAATGATGGGAACTTCACCCTCAATAGCTTCTTGAATGGTCGTGTCTCCAGATGCAGTATCAAACAAAACTGTTCCTGTTGTAATACCAGCAGGAAGTGATGCAGTGCATGTAACATAACGTAGAGCCTTAGCAGCATCACCAGCAGCATACGAAGATGTAGCACTAGGAGTATCACCACTGCCAAGTGAAGGATCTTTCAGCAGAGAAACCTGACGAAAAGGGATGATAAGTCCATCACCACCAAGGTCATCTTCAAAATTGGCACGAATACCACAATAGTAAGATGGAAGCAACTTGAGGTTATCTGTTCCAACACCCTCCAGAGGAAGAATCATTGGTTCTAGAATCGCAGCACCAGAATCTGGAACTGCATTTGCGTTTACAACACCTAGAATATTGGATGTATTAATCTCACCAGATGAAAGCTTGGTAACGCATTGTGTGATTGTCCCGCTACCATCAACAGTGATGGTGCAAGTGATGCTTTGGTTAAACTGAACAAGGTCAGTATCATCACCACCAGTGCCATCAGTTCTCAGACCAGTGCAATTAACAGTGAGGTCACCAGCAGTATATCCAGAACCACCATCAATGACTTTGAATCCATAAATCAATCCACCAGAGGTTTTAGATGGATGGTCGTTGCCATCGTAGATAGGCAAAGCAGGATTGTCAACAGCACTAGAACCAGCGTTACCAATAGCAGCAAATTGCGTGGTAAAGAATCCACTATCACGATTCAGTGTGCAGACATATGCCCAACGATAATCATCGTCAGCAGTTGTGATCAAACCATTACTTTTACCTGTCTCACTTGAACCAAAGATGTCATTCAAGGTAGCAGTCATTGTAGGTTCATCATCACTGTTAGAAGTCGTAGTGCCATCATTCTTCAGGCAGATAAAGACTTCAAGGTCACTATTAATGACATAGCATGGCTCAAACTCAACACCATCAACGGTCTCTGCGAAAAAGCAGTTTGCGTCATTGGGGTCATACACTTTATAACGCTTACTTCCCTGAAAATACACACGCGGCATCACTCGGAAAGCACTATTGGTTCCCACCTTTGAAAGTGTTGCAAGGTTGTTAAGAACCTCAAGTTCTTCTGCACGACTTGCTGCTGGAACAGGCAAAGAAAAAGACCCATCAGTTTCTGCCAAGCCAGCACTATCGGGGTCATATGCATCTGATTTACCAATGCCCACATAATAATTGCTGCCACCAGTAGTGACATCACTTACAAGGAGTTGTGCCGCGTTTCTTCTAAAATCGTCTGTGATAATTGCTGCCATAATAGTGTGTTAAGTGTTTGCTTTATTTATACGCTTCATTCTTCAATAAAGATTGAATCTGTCAAAGTTCTGTAGTCCAAAGATCTAACTGTAAGTCTTGATGTTTCTTCAGAATCAACGTCGTCTACAATATCTAGTCGTATTGTAGATGTGTTTCCATTCGTGAGTTGAGTGTTCTGGTAGTGCCATTCTAGTGGATATGAAGTCAGGTCTTGAAGACCATCAATAAACCAAGGACGATATCCGGGTCCATCTAATGTGGTGATGGTTGCATTTGACCCTGCTGTATTTTGAATGTAAGATGTCCACCTTACATTGTGAAGGTACGTATTGCCATTTTGAGCATAAGTTCCTAGTCTCCATCGAGATTGATCATAATCAAAACCATCAGAGTGGCTAGGGGCAAGAGTCTTATATCCAGAACCCTTCGTAATCCATCCCCAAGAACCAATGCCACCCTTACCAACAGTAGTATTTGTTGACTCATCAAAAGTCTGGACAACTGCCTTGGCAACCTTACCAATATGAAGGAATGTCACACCACCGTCAACGGCACTCCCTGATGTGTGTGTTGGCGCAGTTGATCCAGTTGTTCCTGCAACAGTGACCTCATACAATTCATCTCCATTATAAAGATGGTCACCCACAACATATGTAGAACTTTCACTCCATTCCATTCCAACCTTAATCAAATAATGAGGATCTGGTGTAGTCTTATCTGTCACATTGTCTTCCACATCAGCAATCGTGTGTGTGGTCGTAAACCCTGCCCCTTGATCAACAATATTGATATCCAAAATGGAGCCATCACTGTTAATCGTTCCCCAACCCCACACACCTTGGACACTAGTATCAATTGCAGTAGCACTATTCTCTGCTGTAATTGTTAGTGGAACACCAACAGTTTGAGATGCTGTATTGGCTTGATAGACTTTGAGGTATGCAGTAGTGCTTGTCCCTGCTGCATAGTATCCATTATTCAGAATTTCCTGATTATAGTCTTGATATCTTTCTGGGCGAACAATCAAGAATGCATCTCCCTGAGAATCGTTGTAGTTATCAGAGTCATCATACAGAGTATATTCAGAATCCTGAAGATCGTTTCCCTGAGAATCACTGTCGTTCTCAAGGTTAATATTGAATTTAAAATTATTACCCGCTGAAGTGGCACTATTCAATTGAATGCGTAGACCATCACCGTCTTCGGATGCACGGTCATTGATATTTGCATCATCAGAATCGTTAACACCCTCAAGGAATTTAAGTGTATGAGGAATGATATCAACATCAGCCCCAAAGACAGAAAATGGTGAACGATTTACACTAAAGTCAAATTCCCTCTCAAGGTCATTGAAGTCTAGCTTTGCATATGAGCCAATAGATTCACCGGGGTCAAAGAATTTATCTTGTGCTTGATATTGAGTATGGACAAAGGAATCTCTGGCATCCTCAAGGAAAGGAGACATGACAAACATGATATCAAGAACGCGAGATTCAATAATTTCTGCTGGCGGGTCACCATAGATTTCACCATCAGAATCATCACCATAAATGTTTGCTGCATAATCATCTCCACTGATTCTGTCAATTGCACCAGACCTCCAGCGAAGACCAGCCTGTGCATTGACCAGAGTTTTCACCAAGACATCTACCGGAGGTTCATACTTGGAAAGAAAGTATGCAGTGAATGGGTCTAGGTCAAGAGCTTGATATGGATTTGCCGTGGAATTAGCTCCAGACCCATATAGAAATCGAGCGTTCAGGTCAGTGAGATTTGAATTATAGACTCGAAAATCTCGGAGATACCCTGATGTGTGGACAGTTCCCTCATTCCCCTGAGACTCATTAGGAACATACCCTCCCATGACTTGCGCCAGATGGAAAGTGTGTTGTCGGGAAACACCATCATCCAAGAAAGACTCAAGGTTGATACTTGTGTCTGTGGCTTCCTTCACACCATCAACCCAGAGGGAACCTGAGCGGTTTCCATCATAGACATACGCCAAGTGGTGCCATTGACCGTCAGCGATTGAGGTGGTTGATGAAAGAATCACTGGAATACCATCTGATGCATCAGAGTCCCCACCTTCCTGAATGTAAATCACAGCAAACTTCTCATCAATCTTCCCAAGAGCAACACCATTTGCATCACGGGAAGAAACCAGAATACTGTCTGCTGTCTGGCTTGTCTTCAGCCATAATGAAATTGTAAAGGCATCTTCCTCATCAAACTGGTATAGACCAACTCGATTTCCTTCAGAATCAGTGAAGTAGTCCCAATACAGATCCCCTTCGTTCGAAGGGTCCAGACCATCCATTCTAAAATCTGTATTGGCATAAATTCTATCATCAAATCCATCAAACTCAAAAGCTTCCTCTGTGCTATCCCATGTGGGTCCTTGAGATGGGCTGATATAACCATTTTGACCCTGTAGCGTGTTCGTAACCTCCTCGACTACAAAACCTGATGCGCCCGAAATACTGGATTCCTTATCCAAGGCGTACCTCAAGATGGGTTCTGCAAAAGTCTCTATCTCCTTTCTGCGATTAGGAGGCAGGAGATCATAATGCCACTTATCATGTTCTGCCCAATAATCTTCATTCTGGGAGTCGCCATCGAACCAGAAGTCAGGATCCCAACCCGGTCTTACCTTGGACAAATCTCCACCACCAACAACACCAGCCTCAACCAAAGTTGCGACGTTAAATTTAAGACCAGCAGGATGAGCAAGCTTGCGGAATTTACTTCTCCATTCCTGACCACCAGCAGGAAGTTTTGATGTTCGAATACGATAGGTGTATGGTTTGTCTCCATACTCAATCTGAAGGTCATCTACATCATTGAAGAAGATGCGAAAGAAAGTATAAACTGATTCAATGGTCCCCTTGGAGCGATAGTAGTGGACAATTCTCTTATACAGAGTTACTCGATCCATGTAGTCTGAATTGGGAACAATCGATGCAATTTCATCCTGAATCGAGTCAAGATACTTTGCAGATGTTTCATCAATATCATTCTCCACAACGATATGACGAAGCTCCTTGGAAGGATGACCATCCTGATTCAGATAGTCATAGTATTCCTTCAGGAAGTTGACAAGATTTTGTGAAGAACCTCTGAGTTGCTCTGGTAAAAGATCATTTACCCTTGCGGACTCATGCGCTCTTGGTGTGGCATTGGCAACAGAATCGTGCATAATTACGTGATATCTTTGTCTCTGTTATATGTTACATAGCCCTTGATAGCTGAGTTGTTACCTCTAAGAGCAGCATCATCAATCTCTGCTGTTATTGATGTCAAGGTATCATCAATTTCAATAATCGTATTTCTCTTTGCTGCAATGTCATTTGATGCAGGGCGAGTGTATAGGTTGATTACTTTATTGTTCGCAGCATCATCAATCGTAGGCAGTGCCCGAATATCAATATATTCTCTCACAAACTTATAGGTAATCTCACCGGAAACCAATCCCTCACCCTTGGAGTTAGAAGGAGTGGTTGTTCCACTGGTTGCAGTTGCGTCATCATCCTCCCCATCAACAGCAGCAGTAACTTCATACACATAACTGTTGATATGAAAGATATCACCAACTCTATACTCCTTATCGGTAACGAATTCTGCACCCCTTTTATTGGCAACACCCGCAAGTTCTGCTGCTGGTTTACCAAGATATACAACACCAGTTGAAACATTGACAAGACCATAAAATACTGAACCTGTCTCTGTTCCTCCATCAAGATGACTTCTTTTACCTTCTTCTGTTCGATATATTGTGAGCGCAAGAATATGAGAAGGAAGATTGTCAAGTTTTTGTGTCCCGAAGCGATAAATCTGTCCCCCAATCTTGAAGTTATCTGTAGTAGTTTCTTTACTATAGACAATATCAGTTTCCTCTTCATCAAGTGCAAAGGTGAAGTCAAATGATAGCAGTTTTTTCTCTTGGTCTGTCAAGGATTTTTCAGAGAACAGACCCTCAAAACTATACTCAAGGGTGTTTGATGTTCCGTCCTCATTTGTCTTTGGTGCATTTCTGCCAGTCTGACCACTTTTGGTGACCCTGTAGACATTGTTACCAAAGAAAAACAGGTCATCTTCAGGAAAGAATCTGTTTGGTTTCCATTCCTGAACCGCGTTCCTGCCACTTAAATTAACTACACTTACCGTGTCTGTATCCGTATCAAAAAGTTTTTGGTTCAACTCTAGCTTACGATATGCATAGAGTCTAGCAGCAGTGCTAAGAACAGCAGGGCTTGTGTTATCGATCTCCCGAAGAAACTTGGAGAATCTAAAAATTGAGTTGTATTCAATCAAGGCATTGGCATCAAAATTACTTACCGTGGTGGCAATCTTTGCACCCAGAGTATCAGAATTCAGTGTCGTCAAGTTGGGATTGAATTTGCTAAAGATATCAAAGTAGATATAGATGAATTTCGGATCAACAAATTCATGCCTCAGAGTCAAGACACCCTTATCTCTTAAAAGTTTTCTAAGGTCTGACTTTTGAGAATCGGTGAGAACAGCATTGTCTGCTTGCTTGGCACTAATATAAACAGCACCAAGGTCAACAGGATCATTATCCTCACCACCCCAGACGGAAACAGCAGTTGCATCAGAGGCATTGAGAATCTGAGCCTTATAGTCATCCACGGTAACAGCACGGTCCTGAGAGGTAAAACTTAGTGGAGCATTGAAACGAATCTCTTCAATGGATTCACGGTCACCACCACCAGAAGAAATAGTGGCACTAGAAACAACAATATCTGTAAGAACTAATCCACCAGAGGATGAAAGATTACTGCTCAGAGTAAACTCAGATGCACCATTGGCTTCAGCCCCATCAGTGGAAAGATACTCAATAGAAATTACACTTCCGGCTGATGGTTTTTTACCAACAACATCGTTACCAAATTCAATTTCATAAAACCCACTTGGATTCTCAAAGACAAAATATGTATCACTGGTTGAAGTCACATTAGACAACTCAGTAAACTTTGTATAGAGAGTGCTGCTTGAGGTATTACCATGAGGAAATGAAGTGACTCTGAGAGTAGAGACATCAACCTTGGAATCAGGAATCTCATATCTCACATTGGTATCAGAAGCATCGAATGTATACTGGACTGTCTTGAGAGTTCCTTGCTTGACCTCAATCTCCTTTCCAGATGCCCCGAAGGTTCCAGTGAAGGCATTCAGTGTAATGAATTCGTATGAATTGCCGCCAACAGAGGTAGAGAAAACAGTGTTCTTGGGAACTGTTGTAAGGCTACCAACATCTGCACCAGTCAATTTGATGGTAGAAGTTGCAGCAGTGAATGAACGAGGTAGATATCCAAGAGTCTTGGCGCGAGCAACAACATTCTTTCTTAGCTGGGCAGATCCAATGAAACCTTCATTGGCAGCAAGGTGAGCAAGAATCGCATTATAGTGTGTGTTGTATGCAAGGATGTCCAGAAGATGATTCAGACCAGAACCCTCAAAGTCCCAATCCTTATATGGTCCTCCATCTCGCTTATAGTAGTCCTTGATGTTCTGTTTGATTGCATCAAAGTCTAGTTCCGTTACATTGAGTTTTTTTCCTGCCATGTTGGATTACCTTATTCTTGTGAGATAAAAGTTTACTTCCTGCTCTATGCTAGAGTCAGTGATATTAAAACCAATATTGACCTTGAATGCATTGCGATCAATGTCATCAAATACCTGAACCACGACATTATCGATTCTAGGTTCAAACCTACTTAATACTCTGTGAATCTCTGTTCTCATTGCATCAGCAGTAAAGAAATCAGCATTCTCAAAGAGAAGACCAGCTACATTGCCTCCGATTTCAGGATGAAAAGGTCTCTCACCGAAGTTGGTCAAGACAAGGTTCTTCACTGCTGAACGAACTGCATTCAGGTCAGTGATAGGTCGAATATCTTTGGTGTTTGGATGAAGATTAAAGCCAAGAGACAAGTCTGCAAACAAAGTTGGGACGACATCAATTGGTCTGACTCCATCTATGTTTTTATCTGAAGATGCTGTTGACATATGAACTATTTATTCGGAAAGTTTCTACCTGTCCCAATGACATATATCGCATAAAGTTCCGCCCCACCCTCATCATCATAGATGCCCTTGACAGTGTTACGAATGCTATCCAACAACTCTATGTGTCGGTCATATTCTTCCTTTGTAAATCGTGTCCTTGTTACAGGATTCATGAATTTACCGGGAAGCATTACGATATCCTTGGCAATTTCCTTATTGGGTCGAATGATATCGTCAAATGGAATACTTTGACTCAGACTCAGAAAGGCACCGGGATTTCTTTCGATCTTATTCTGAATCAACTTGACAAAATAGTGAAGATATTTCCTTGCCTGTTGAGTATACCATACAGCAATATCCTTATCTGTAAGCTCGACAAAGAGGTTTGTGAGGTTACTTCCAATAATATTATAGACAGATTGCCTATAGATCAATTCACGATAATCCGAATTATTTTGACTGCCTTCCAGTTCATTAAAAACATCCGTTATATCATATGCTGCGAATGCAGAAGAAACCTTTGTATCCCACTCTGTCTTTGCAGCAACTGCGGCTTCATAGGTGTATCCATACTCAGTTGCCAAGGGAGTTGCTTCAAGGCTCAGAGATTTGTCCAATGGGTCTGCTCCTGCTGCTGGTTTTGCTGATGGTAGTGCCATATATTATCCTCCTGCAAATACGTTAGGTGAACCACCAGCTACGATTGTGCAGCTAGTAATACCATCACCAACTCGACCACATCCTTTGCCATTTACAAAGACCTTTGATGAACCAGTGGTAATAGGAGCAGCATGAGGTGGACAAGGCGATCCCGGCAGCAAATGAACACTGTTCATATCACCCTGACGAGAGATTGCTCTTCCATTACAAAAGACATTTGGCGAACCCTGTGCTCTTATTGGAGTAGAGCAATGA
>Ga0181591_10005860_pt1 | contig 10660 bp, 9 predicted proteins | sample 071ome_33_FD_133757 | JGI IMG/M metagenome (GOLD analysis project Ga0181591, IMG submission 133757) | Coastal salt marsh microbial communities from the Groves Creek Marsh, Skidaway Island, Georgia - 071412AT metaG (megahit assembly) | ecosystem: Environmental > Aquatic > Marine > Intertidal zone...
ACCACGTATCACTCGCTCAATAGGCCCATCAGGATAACCCAGCCCCATGCAGCAGGTTTTGTCCAAATCCTCAGCCGATGCCAAACCTTCGTCCAAGAAACGCAACGCATCGTTGTATTTTGGGCGCACCAACCGATCCACGATACGGCCAGCTTGGGTTCGAGGTCCTGTCGATTTGCCGCCATGTCTAGTGCATCTGCCAGTCTGCTTCACAGCTGGACGCTGACACTCACCTCCAGCCTTGGTTCGTGCGCCGCATCGGACACCGGGCCAGTTTGGCCCGAAACGCGTCTCTAGGCCAATTTCAACACTACCTTTTGTTAACATTCCAAACACCCCTATATGAGTGTTATATTATAACATATTTTAGGGCGTTGTGCGAGGGGGTATACTTAGTGGAAACCTCACATAAGAATAACTGCAAGTTGGATGATCTCAGGGCTGATTTTGAAGTAACGGAAGTATAAAGGATTGAGCACGGCTTAACAGCTAAGCACACCATCCAGTCTGAGCAAGCAGGTGTATTCTGAAAGAACCAAGTTAGGTTATTCTGGCAGTGCCCAACCTACGCTAAAAGGCAGGCCACCGAGTGCTTGGGATCGCTGCGATCAAGGGATGGGGCGGTTTTACGGCAGTCTTCGGTTGCCACTGGGCACCGTGTGTGGAAGGCACAGCCACTCGGTGGGGTTATTGGTGATGGTAGGTCCCCTTGCAGGCGAATCCGCTCTTTGCGGCTGCTCGGAGTGCGTTCAAGTTGGGGAACCGACGACAACAAAGCTTTGGTATAGGGGTGGCGCGGGTTCTCTAGAATGTCGCTTCTAGTGCCTTCTTCGATGATCCGGCCCAGATACATCACCGCTACTCGGTCGCTCACGTAGCCGATGACCGAGATGTCGTGAGAGATGAACAGATAGGTAAGGTCCAACTCTCGCTTTAGCTCGTCCAGCAGCTCAATAATTTGCGCCTGAATGGACACGTCCAGTGCCGAGACAGGTTCATCGCAGACTACAAAGCGCGGTTTCATGATGAGCGCACGCGCAATGCCGATACGTTGACGTTGACCGCCTGAGAATTGATGCGGATAGCGGTTGAGGTGACTTGAATTAAGGCCGACTCTCTCAAGGATTTCTACGACGCGGGCATCAAGGTCTTTGCCCGAGCTCAGCCCGTGGATACGCAAAGGTTTTGACACGATTTCGCGAACTGTTCGGCGCGGGTTTAGTGAGGCATAGGGATCCTGGAAGATGATCTGCATATGCTGACGCATCGGCTTCATCTCCGACTCTTCAAGCGTCGTGATGTCCGTCCCATCAAACTCGACCTTGCCTGAGCTGGGCTCATGCAGTCGAAGAATTGCACGGCCGAGTGTACTTTTGCCACAGCCACTTTCACCGATCAGGCCCAGCGTTTCACCGCGCCCGATGGAAAGGTCAATCCCATTAACCGCTTGAACCACAGATCCGTGGGTTCCTGTAATACGTCCCCAAAGACCGCTACGGCTCTCGAAGTGTTTGACTAGTCCAGAGATGCGCAACAGTTCAGTCATTGACATTGCCCTCGACGACTGGCTGGATACAACGGACCTGTCGACCAGGGCCACTGTTTCGCATTGCTATGATGGATTTGCACGCGGCCTCCGAGTGAGGGCAGCGATCCAGGAACCTGCATTGAGGCGGTAGATCAATCAGGTTTGGAACCAAGCCGCAAATTGGTTCGATCCGTCGCGACAGGTTTGTTAGTCGCGGGATAGATGAGAGAAGGCCTTGGGTATAAGGATGTTGGGGGTTTTCGATCACGTCCCAGGTTGGACCTGTTTCGACAACCTGCCCGGCATACATCACCACAACCTCATCACAGTATTCTGCGACCACGCCAAGATCATGGGTGATTAGAACAACGCTCATTCCCAGCTTTGCGCGGATGTCGCCGATCAGCTCCAGAACCTGTGCCTGAATGGTAACATCCAGCGCCGTCGTTGGCTCGTCTGCAATAAGCAGCTTTGGCTTACATGCAAGCGCGATGGCGATCATGATGCGTTGGCGCATACCTCCCGAGAACTGGTGAGGGTAATCGTCGATCCGGGTCTCGGCAGACGGAATGCCCACAAGCCGCATCATTTTGATAGCTTTCTGGCGAGCTTGACGTGACCGTGAACGTTTATTTCCCGTCAACGTGTCGTCGTGGGCCATCAAAGCTTCTATCAGCTGATTGGAGACTGTATATGCTGGGTTCAATGCAGTCAGCGCGTCCTGCATTGTCATGGCGATTTCCTTGCCACGCAGAGCGCGATAGTCAGTATCATCTAGACCAACCAGTTCACAGCCGTCGAAGATGATTGAGCCTTCTGCGATAAAGCCCGGCTTTCTGATCAACCCCATAACCGAAGAGAAGGTCACGCTTTTACCTGAGCCGCTTTCCCCGACAACGCCCAGGCATTTGGTGCGTTCCAACGATAGGCTTACACCATCAACCGCGGTGACCATCCCGTCACGGGTGTCAAAGCAGGTCTTTAAATTTCTGATTTCAAGAACCTTGTCCGACATCACATCACTCTAGTCGTGGAACCGTGGGTCGAACGCATCACGCAGACCCTGGCTAACCACATTAATTGAAAGCACCAGAAGCAGGATCGCGATGCCCGGGAAGGTCGCAAGCCACCACTCGCCCAACATAAATGATCTACCGTCAGCCACCATCGAACCCCAAGATGCCGTGGGTGGCTGTACGCCCAGACCCAGAAATGAAAGGCTTGCCTCAAGGATAATTACGTGCGCCATGCGAACTGTTGAGACCACGAGCACTGGCGATAGAATGTTCGGCAAGATTTCACGCAGCATGATGTTCTTGCGGCTAGCCCCTATGGCCTTGGCTGCCTCAATATACTCCGACCCGGACGTTGCCAGCGTTTCACCGCGCACTACGCGGAACGGCATCACCCATTCTCGATAGACCATCGCAAGTATGATATTGTGCAACCCCGGTCCCGTCATCGCGATCAATGCAATCGCAAAGATCAGATAAGGGAAACCTAGAAGAATATCGACGAGGCGTGAGAAGCTAGCATCGAGCCAACCTCGTAAATACCCAGCTGCAAGTCCTGCAAGCACACCGATGGTAGTGGCAATCAAGATAACGACCACCCCGATAAAGATCGAAATTCGCGAACCGTATATGATCCGTGACAGGATATCCCGGCCCAATGCGTCACATCCCAGAGGGAAGTACCAATCGCCACCTTCCAACCAAACCGGAGGCATCAGGCGCCGGAACAGATCGGGTTTGTTTGGGTCGTGCGGCGCAATCCATGGGGCAAAAACCGCCATCAGCATAAAGCCGATCATGATGCTCAAGAAGAAAACCGAGAGTTTGCTGGACAGGAAATTTCGTACGTTACGGCGGAAAATTGATTCCGCTGCCAAACTGTGTTTGTTTGTGGCGGCCATCGTCATAGCCGCACCTTTGGATTCAAAATTGTGTATAGGATGTCAGCGATAAAGTTCAGCGTTACATAGGTGAATGCGTATAACATAACGGCTGCCTGAATAAGAGGGTAGTTTCTGACAAAAATGCTTTCGACAACCAGCCGGCCCAGCCCGGGCCAGCCAAAGACGGTTTCGACCACCATGTTCCCACCTAAAAGCGCACCAGTTTGCAAAGCGGCAACTGTCACGGTCGGGATCAACGCATTCTTTAAGGCATGTTTGAACAGTACCTGAGTTTTAGTCAGCCCTTTGGCTTGGGCAAAAGTAATGTAATCACGATCGAGAACATCGAGCATCGACGCACGCGTAACCCGCATTAGAATCGAGGCAACCGGCAGCCCCAGCGTGATAGCAGGCAAAATGATGTGTCTCAGAGCATCCCAGAATGCATCTAGACGTCCGCGAAGAAGGCTGTCAAGCAGCAGCAGGTGCGTAATAGGCTCGACCTCAGAGGTAAATCCTGCACGCCCCGATACAGGAAGCCAGCGCAGGTTCACCGCAAAAAATAGGATGAGTAGAATTCCGAACCAAAAGCCGGGTAGAGAGACGCCGAACAGTGAGGTGACGGTTGCGATCCGATCAAGGATCGAATTCTTTTTGACAGCTGCGAAAACACCAAGCGGGATCGCTACTGCAAGAGCAAAGAGAAGTGCCACGAGGCTCAGCTCAATCGTCGCTGGCAACCGAGAGGCAATTACGTCCACGACTGGCTGTCGGTGATAAAAGCTCAGACCGAAATTACCCTGTATCGCATTCCCAAGAAACTTTAAGAACCTCTCTTGCGGGGGCAGATCCAAGCCCATATCCCTGCGCAAGGCCTGCTCCAGTTCATCGGTCACATGCTGATCTCCAAGCATGATCTGGACCGGGTCACCTGGGGTCAGCAAAGTCATGACGAAGACGATTACGCTGATGCCAAAAAGTACTGGTAACAGGTGCGCAAGACGTTCAATGAAACTGCCAAAGCTCATATCGTCATGTCTCCTTAGTTTGAAGATAGTTCGGCGACCGAATGAATCCGGTCGCCGTGAGTTGCTTTGCTAAGCGTGTCTTAGTTTACGCAAGCGTCGTGCAGATTGATACGCCTATCCGAACTTGGTCGCCATCCCGCCTCCTTCGTCGATACACCCTTTAGGCCTTGTGCAACCCAGAGGTAGATTTTCGGCAAGTCGCGGTTCACGATTGCCTCAGCATCCGAGTAGAGCTTCGCACGCTTGGCGCGGTCCGTTTCAATATTGGCTGCATCAAGCAGTGCATCCAGTTCAGGGTTCGCGTAGCCCGACGAGTTACCACGGTCGTTGCTGCGGTGCGTCGGAACAAAGATCCCTACAGGGTCAAGAGATCCGTTCCCCCATGAAGTCAGCCACATCTGACCATCGATAGGTTCTCCTTTGGTGCGGAAGCGCGAACTCAGTGTCGAAGCTTCGCCCACGACAACGCCAATCCGGAAGCCAGCTTCTGCAGCTACCGCCGCGATAGCCTCGGCAATTTCCTTGTTGGCGCCATCAACATCCAGCGTCACGTCGATGCCATCGGGATAACCGGCTTCAGTTAGTAGGGCCTTGGCCTTGGCCACATCGTATTCATAGGCTGGCAGGTTTTCATTCTTACCGAACGCGTCCGGGCTTAGAATACCATTGGTCAGGGACGCGTTACCATTCAGAATTTTATCGACGATCAGTTGACGATCAAGCGCATGTGCCATCGCATGGCGAACTCGGATATCCGAGAACGGGCCCGATTGGTTGTTCATCGCCATGAAGGTCGTCCGCGTGCCGTTGACCGCCATTACTTTGGTATCAGGGTTCGCTTCGACCTGAGCAATCATGTGCGACGGCAGTTTATCGATGATGTGAACTTCGCCTGCAAGCAGCGCGGCAACCCGCGAGGCGTTCTCAGGGATCACCTGGAAGATTGCACGCTCTACGCAAGCGTTTCCAACAGGTTCAATGTCGGTCGAGCCGCCATAGTAACCATCGTAACGCTCCATAATCACGCTCTGACCTTTGCGCCATTCAACCAGCTTAAATGGACCGGTGCCGTTTACGCTATCTGCCATGGCAGCATCGCCAACAGCTTCAACATGTGCTTTGGACACCATCTCCTGGAACGGCAGCATTGCCGGCAAGATTGGCCACGGAGAGGCAAGCAGGATGCGGAAGGTAAGATCGTCAATTACTTCCACGCCCGACACTGGGCCCAGAAGGCTTTGACGAGGGCTTGTCTGACCGCCCATTGCATTTTCCTGAGTCAAACGATCGATCGAGAATTTGATGTCGTCGGCCGTCATCGCTGATCCATTATGGAAGGTAATGCCCGAACGCAGTTTAAACTCGTAAGTTGTTGGATCAATCGCCGTCCAGCTTTCCGCTAGCTGCGAGACTACGTTCATGTCTGCATCACGGGTAACAATACCGTCAAACATATTGCGTATGATCGTTTCGGTTTCACGGTTACGGTGGTTCGCTGGGTCGAGAGTAAGTGCGTCGGCAGAGAAGCCGACACGCAACTCGGACGCCTGCGGCACGCCGGGGGCAGTTAACGCAAGCGCTATACCAAGCACCATAATGTTCCTAGTGAAATTCATTTGATGTCCTCCTTATTGTCAGTTCGGTTTATGACGGACGATTAACTCCGCCTTTATCAGTCATTTGCTCAATTTTTGTTTCAGTCCGGTTCGGGCACCTCAATGTCCATCAAAGGCGCGTATTGTTGTGCGCCAAAGATATCTGGATCGCCCGCGCTTCCGCTTGAGCGGTTCCTTAGTATTGAAAATTTAATTGCACGCGCAGGATCAAAGTTCACAAAATCAGTAATACGATTTTCCGAAATTCCATAGAGGGCGGCGACAGATTTTCGCGTCAATACACCGCTGTCGCGTACATGTTTGTAGTCTGAGTCTTCGATGAAGATAACATCAAAGGTAATCTTGTCCACACCTGCGTTTTTGGAGCGAATAGTTTTTGCGATATCTACAAGCCGCATCGTCATTCTGCCGCCTCCAATTTGCCGACATTAACAAGATGAGTTGGGAAAAGCTCTAATCCGTCGCTCACGGGCATTGTGTGGTTGATTGTCCAACTACATGCCGGACTCGCCCGCATGACTTCGTCGAACGGGAAGGATACGCCACCCGCGGTGCCTTTGACATTCGGAAGTCGAGCATAAAAGAGTTGCCTTAAAGCTGTAAGCGTTAGCTCTTCTGCAACCTCCGTCGTCGGGGCCACACCTTGAACGGTGATGCACAATTCATGCGCCGGTTGGTCTCGGAGAGGCTCCATCTCACCCAAAATTCCATCTCGTCCGTAGACTGTGTAGTGGATTTCGTATCCCGTTTCGCCAAAACGACGCTTCACTTCTGCGCGCGACCAATCCAAAACCTGATCAACATGTGCAATAGTGTGCGGATCACGGATGCCCGCTAGGCCAAAGTAACGTTCGCCAAACTTGCCCGCACCCTCTAGCTTCACGCGCATTTGGTTGTCATGCCTGAACAACGAGCCTGTAACCCTGGTTGTTCGCTCATCCAACTGTTTATAATGGCAATTGGTCATGTCCAGAACACCGCCTGCCACATGCTCGTGGAACGGATTGGCGCGCTCGTACATCGCGTGACCTGCAACCGATGCTATGGTGCAACGCTGTTCAGGATTCATGGCAGTGATATCCACACCATCTTCAGAAATCGTTCCCATGACGGTTTCTTTGCCGCCATAAGGCTCGGCACAAAACGAAGCACACTCGAGCAGCTTGCCAAGCATATAAGCTGTGTCTTCCTTGTGTCCGTTATGAATGGCCGCTGCAGCAAAAATCGCGCTGTCAGAGCTGCGTCCTCCGATAATGACATCGGCGCCAGCCTCCAGCAAGTGAACGAACGGATCGGCTCCAGCCATAGCTACGATGTGGTGAGTAGCATTCAGTTCCGCTTCTTTTAGTTCATCGCGACCGTCCAGCCCTTCGATAGCTTCACCGCTCAACATACGGGTACGCACGAACTCACGGTCTAGCTCCGAGTAAAAGTAGCCCAGCTTAAATGGCGCGAGGCCGTGGCGTTCGGCAATTTCCTGTATGATCTCAACATACATATCTACGCGGCTGTTTGTGCCCGTGTCGCCCGCGCTTCCGATAATCATAGGAACGTTTAGCTTTCGTGCAGCCATTAGCATTTCTTCTAGATCGTGTTCTTGCCATGCACGAGGGCTCGCTGAGGAATCTGTGGCTAATGGTACAGGTCCCACATCATCAGAACCAGAATCTGCTGCGATGAAGTCGGGTTTGGCTGCAACTCCAGCGTGGAAGCTCTCTACCTTAAGCGGTGCAAACCCGAGGTGCCCGTTTGGGCAAATGATCTTTATTTGTCTCATATCTCGCAAACGCCTTCTGGTCCGCCCTCTTAGATTGTGCTAACGAGGTTAGGTCCGTGTATATCATCTGGCAACGAGTGAAATTTGCACATTTAAATTGAAAAATTGGACGATGAGCGATTTTTGCACGGAAAATGCGTGAAATTAACGCATTCCGAGCTTACTCATTTGATGGCGTAACGCGTGACGAGACAGGCCTAGAGACTCGGCAGCTTCGGATTTTCGGCCGTGAGTTTGATCAAGCGCCTGTCTAATTAGTTCCCGTTGGAAATTGGCCGTCGCTTCCTGTAGTGGAATGCCTGCCGGAACCTCTGCACCACCGTTAACCAATTTTGGAGCTGCTGATTGCCCCAATCCAACTTCCCTCATGATACGCGGTGGGATGTGCTTGATTTTGATGACATCGTCCGTCTCAATAACGAAAATCCGCTCAAGAAGATTCTCTAATTCGCGTACATTGCCCGGCCAGTCATAGCTAAGAAAGACCTCGGCAACTTCAGTATCCCAACCTCGGATCAACCGATTATAGCGCTTGTTAAAACGACGGATGAAGTACTCGGTCAACACAAGGCAATCATCGCCTCGGTCGCGTAGAGGAGGGAGATTAACCGATACAACTTGCAGTCTGTAATAAAGATCGTCACGGAAGCGACCTTCTTTGACTTCCTGGAACAGAATACGGTTTGTGGCGCAAACGAAACGTACGTCAACTTCAACGTCGTTGACCGCGCCTATACGGCGGAAGCTTTTTCGATCGAGTAATCCCAAAAGCTTAGTCTGAGCCATATGGTTCAATTCGCGGATCTCATCGAAGAAAAGTGAGCCACCACTTGCAGCTGAGACCAAGCCGTTTTTACGATTAAGCGCTCCGGCCAGAGAACCCTTCTCTTGTCCGAACAACTCTTGATCAAACAAATCCGCAGGGATAGATCCACAATTAACGTCGATAAAAGGTTTGCGAGAGCGATCAGACTGCTTGTGAATCTCCTGAGCAACAACCCCTTTTCCGGTGCCGGTTTCTCCATATATCAATACGGCAGTCGCTTTGCTGCGGGCAACACGTGTGATAAGCTTGCGCAGTTCATCGATCTGTGGAGATTCTCCAACAAATTCCCTTGGTATCATTTTGCCTCCCATCGTGATCGAATGGGATTTGCTTTAAATTGTCAAGACGAACGGTACATACGAAGAAGCGTCTATAAGGAAATCCACTTGGGAGTCGTCACACAAGGATTTCCGTCATAGTATACAAGCTTGCGTTCTTCGCAGCAGAAGATCACGCTCGAGATCGTACCCGAGTCGCCGTTCTCCACATGGCGGCAAATACTTCCTTCACCGGGATTATGCGAGGAAAATAGATCTACCATTTCTTGCAGCGTTGTTCGGTTCGTATGCCGCTCAGCTGCCATTCGCAGCACGTCAAGACGCGCCCGAGAATTGATTTCCCTAGCAGGTCGCAACGTCCCTTTGTGTTCTTCCGAGAACGGTGGAAAGACGTAATGGTTCGTGTGAATAAGAGACTCTGCTTGAGATGTCTTGGCCACAGCGCCTGGGTGCCCCAGTTCGACGGATGCTATGGCGCCCGACGGGTCGACAAGAGCCAAAGAGCCACCGCCTGCATGTGGCACTGAGCCTATGAACTCAAGTGCCTCGTCTACCGTATCTGCCCGCCATAAAATCTCGGTCATGAGAAAGTAGCGAAGCCAACCAACTCCGGGTTCGCGGTAATCGATCCGAGTGTCCACCAGTGCCAGACCGGATGAATTCATACCACTGGAAAACGCACCGGGCGAGCCAAGGGAGCCAACGAAAAGGCATTTCTTACCCATAATACTGGGGTCAGTATGAAAGAAAACACGCTGAAGATCACGATGATCGCCGCCGTAGTCCCGGTTTTTTGCTACGAATGGTCCAAAATCGGACTCAGCAGCCACATATGTGCTACAGCCGTCCTCTGGAGCGGGACCACGGTCCAGGATTCCCAGATGAAGATAGGTCGACAGATCCTGCGCGGATATCCCATATCCTTCAGCTATGCCTTCAACCTCCGCAACATGGGTAGGTGCATTTTGCAACAAGAATTCCCATTGTTTCTCTAGGTATGTCTGGATTTCCGCTTGTTCAAGCAACTCCTTCGCACCAGAAAGCCGGTTGTCCACGGCGACACGAACTGAAGCAACTGTAGTGGGAGCGAAAGCGGCCTGTTGCCGTCCACGAATTCTCGGAGCACCACTTAGATGAATCGCTTCAAAAACCATAAAACCTCCCAGATCGAGCATGTAGGAAATCGAAGTCTTTGTCCAACTGTAATGCCCATCGTCAGGCAATTACGGAGAAGTGCAATTACTTAATAAAAAAACGCACATTTGACCGCCAGCCAGTTCGAGACTGAACTGTCGCTAGTACGAGTTCTGAACCTGCTGACCGACTGAAAGACCATTTCGGTCTGACTTATGTGTTCCTAAGACACGATCTTGCAGTGGTCGAGGCGGTTATCGACCAGGTCACAGGGTGCTGTCAGACAAACGAGCCCAAGCATCAGTATTTGATGAGAGAAACGACTTCGACGTCACCAACCTTTTTGCTTTTCTGTAACGTAGCAATGAACGCGGCAATGTTTTTGGAGCGCCCGATGGCACGTTAAACCTTATTGACCTTAAGTCGCTGTATGTATTTTCTTAATTTTGGTTGGGGAGCAGGATTTGAACCTGCGACCTTCAGGTTATGAGCCTGAATTCAAAACACAAAATGTACAGATAACTTATGCCAACAGGATTCTTGGGGAATAAAATTACCATCAAGCTAAAAATCTAA
>Ga0181591_10005861_pt1 | contig 10660 bp, 7 predicted proteins | sample 071ome_33_FD_133757 | JGI IMG/M metagenome (GOLD analysis project Ga0181591, IMG submission 133757) | Coastal salt marsh microbial communities from the Groves Creek Marsh, Skidaway Island, Georgia - 071412AT metaG (megahit assembly) | ecosystem: Environmental > Aquatic > Marine > Intertidal zone...
CCCCTATCAACCGGCAGGGTACTACCGCCATCTGAACTTTCCTCAGCGTACCTACAAGCAGGACAAGGATCAGCGGCAGTGGCGTCGCGGGCTCTACGTCCATTGGCAGCGGATGTTTCTCCATCCCCAACTGCTCGCCTTTGATGCGCCAACCCGCGAGGAGTGCACGGCCGTACGCATGCGTTCCAACACGCCGAAGGCGGCACTGGTGCTGCTGAATGACCCAACCTTCGTTGAGGCTGCCCGGAAACTTGCTGAGCAGACGCTTCAGGAAGCCGATGATGATGCAAGCCGATTGAACCTGCTGTGGCGAAAGGCCGTCTACCGATTTCCGGATGAGCACGAGCGTTCGCTGCTGGCAGCCTTGTTGGTCCGCCGCCGTCAGGAGTACGCCAAAGAAAAGGCTGCTGCAGCAGCGTTGCTCGGCGTTGGGATTTCACCGTCGGATTCCTTCCCAGACCCGGTGGAAGGTGCTGCCTGGACAGCGACGGCACGGGCGGTTTTGAACCTCCAAGAAGCGATCGGCCGGTATTGAGATTAGCGCAGGCCAGCCCCAGGAACCGCGGAGACACCATCCATGCAACCTGATTTCCATATCCATCGACGCACCTTTCTGGCACGCAGTGGCTTGAATCTTGGTGGTGCCGCCCTATGGAGTCTGTTGGCTCGGGATGCCCTGGCGGCTTTGCCGCATGCAGGGGCCGCCCGCGGAGTGATCTCACCGCTTCATCATCCGCCACGGGCGAAGGCTGTTATTTTCCTGTGCCTGGCTGGGGGTCCGAGTCACCTTGAGACCTTTGATCACAAGCCGGTGCTGGCCGGGCTTGATGGTCAGCCGATGCCAGAGAGCGTTACCGCTGGTCAGCCCATTGCGCAGCTTCAGGGGAAAGAACTCATCTGCCTTGGGCCTCGTAAGCCTTTCCGACAGTATGGTGAGAGCGGCACTGAAGTAAGTGATTACTTTCCCAAGCTAGGCAGTCTTGCTGACCGGCTCTGTGTGATCCGCAGCATGGTGACGGAGCAGATCAATCATGATCCAGCCCACACCTTCATGAATTGCGGCACGGCTCTCTCAGGGCGACCCAGCATGGGGGCTTGGGTAACCTATGGGCTGGGGAGTGAAGCAGATGATCTCCCCGGCTTCGTGGTGATGACCAGTAAGATGGGCCGGAATCCGCAGCCGATTGCCGCCCGCCAGTGGCACTCGGGATTTTTGCCGGGGCAGTTTCAGGGGGTGGAGTTTGCCACCTCAGGCACGCCTGTCCACTATGTCAGCAGTCCTCCGGGCGTCACAGCTGCGCACCAACGAGATCTGATTGAGACAGTAGCGGCCCTTGAACACCATCGTTTGCAACACCTTTATGATCCTGCGGTGGCCACTCGTATCCGGCAGTATGAACTTGCGTTCCGGATGCAGACCAGCGTCCCCCAGTTGGCTGATCTGTCAGGTGAGACAGCCGAGACACTTGCTCTGTATGGGGCCAAGCCGGGGCAGGCAACCGTTGGCACCAACTGCCTGATGGCTCGGCGACTGGTTGAACGGGGGGTGCGGTTTGTCCACCTCTATCACAGTGACTGGGATCACCACGGCAAGATTGAGCCCTTCATGGATGAGATTTGCCCACCCACGGATCAGGCAGTAGCGGGGCTGTTGATCGATCTTGAGCGTCGGGGGATGCTCGATGAGACACTGGTGGTGATTGGTGGTGAATTTGGCCGCACCCCCATGGGACAGGGGGATAAAAAAGGTGTCGGCCGTGATCACCACATCAAGGGATTCAGCATGGCGCTAGCCGGAGGAGGCATCAAAGGAGGCATCACTCACGGGGCGACTGATGAGTTTGGCTACCATGCGATCGAAAACGTGGTGCCCGTCCGTGACCTCCATGCAACGATGCTGCATCTGCTGGGCATTGACCACAATCGCTTCACGGTTGAGTACCAGGGACTCGACACCAAGTTGACCGGAGTCGAGCCGGCCCAGCCAGTGCTGCCGATCTGCAGTTGACCCCGCGCGAGCCTACTGTGATGTCGTCATCACGGCCGAGCTGGTCCGGGGTGTGTTGGCTGCATTCGCCTGACGGATATGACGTGGGAGCACGATATCACGGGCGAGACCAAGTCGTGCCAGGAGCAGAATGACATAGTAGGTAATGTCAATCTCCCACCAGCGATGCTGCACGCTGGCACTGACTGGATCATGATGATGATTGTTATGCCAGCCTTCGCCAGCAGCGAGGAGGGCCACGAGCCAGTTGTTCCGGCTGTTTTCCCCGGTTTCATAATTGCGATAGCCGAACAGATGAGAGAGTGAGTTGACGCACCACGTCTGGTGCCAGACCAGTACGGTCCGCAGCAGCACGCCCCAGACCACCCAGCTGCCTGCGAGCAGGGTGGCCTGCGCTGGGGTGTCTCCGCAGGCGAGGCCAAACAGCCAGCCAGCCAGCGCAAAGAGGGGGATTTGAGCCAGGTACACCCAGAGCACCCGCATCGGTCGCTTTTCGAACCAGCGGTAGTAGGGAACCGCCAGGACGTCACGGGCGTAGCGATCAAAAAAAGCGAGCGTGCGGCGATCAGGAGCAGGTCGTACGAGCCAACCGGTGTGCGCCCAGCTGATTCCATGGACTGGTGAATGGGGGTCAGCCGCAGCATCGGAGTGAGCATGGTGCAGCCGGTGTGTCGCCACCCAGCGTACCGGTGAGTCTTCCAGTGAGAAGATGGCAATGGTCGCCAGGGTCTGTTCCAGCCAGCGGGGGACGGCCAGGCTGCGGTGTGTCAGCAGGCGGTGGTAGCAGATGTTGATTCCCAGCATGCCGAAGAGGTGGGTGCCCACCAGGGCGAGAACGAGCCCGGACCAACTGAACAAGGAAGGAATCAGGACAAGCGCGGCTGCCAGGTGGACAGCAAGCAGCGGGATCGCATATTCCCAGTGGATGCCGACAGGCCGTGGCCCCGAAACGTCAGAAGAGGATGAGACCATGATGGTGCCTGCAGGAGGAATCGGAGAGCCGACGGTTCGCAGGCAACGGTCATCACTTGCGTTGCATTATTCTCGCACTTCCTGAACTGGTTTGACAACTCATGGCAGAGGAAACCGCTGCAAGCCGCGACCGAAGGCTGGCAGGACGGTCAGACTCATGCTGATCCAGGTGCTACAGCAGTTAGTCGTGGTCGCCGAACCAGCGATCCTTGATTTCATCGAGCAGTCCCGCTTCCCGCATCTGGAGGATGGCGGTGTTCAACGGTTCGCGCAGAGGGCTGTTGGCAGGTAAGGCCAGCCCAAAATCAAATGAGTCGAAGACGCCTCCCACGATGCGAAACTCGCCCTCGTCCGCAGTCGATATGGCGTGCATCAGCGTATGGGCTTCGGCGACAGCAGCATCACAGGTTTCGTTGTGGACTGCTTCCAGCATGTGATCGAGATCGGCATAGATCCGTGGGATCCCGCCATATTCGCGGACGGCCTCACTGGTGACGGCTCCCTCTTGGCAGGCGACGAACCTGCCAGCCAGATCACGGGGTCCGCGAATGGTGCCAGTGACCTGCTCCACGGTCATGGTGGCGGTGAGTGTGCTCGTCAGCAGGGCGACCAGCACAATTCCACCGATCATCCAGGCTACAGCGATCAGTCGACCTGTGACGGTTGAGATTTCCTTGTTCTCACAGCCACCAGTGATGATCGTGCTGACACTCCACCAGACGGCCTCCCAGACGCCGCGGGGGTAGCGGGCCGGAAATGAATCGGCGTTGTGTCGCCGCTCGAACCACCAGAGCAGGTGTCCGGTGAGAACCATCGTGCCAATGACTCCCGCAAGAATGGCGAGCAGGTCCCAAGAGAACAGGCTGGCCAGGGCAATCCAGAGGCCACTGTCGCGAGTTCTGGGAACAGCAATTTGCAGGCCGGAGTGGGCCACGGGGTGGGTAAAGTCAACAATCCGCTCGCGTTGTTCGGTCATCGCTAGCGGCCCCAAGAGCACATCAACCTGGCCCGTGGTGGTGCTGGTGAAGAGTGCCTCGATGGAATCCAAGCGGACATAGTGCGTCTGAACTTCCAGGCGACGAGCCAGTTCGGTCCAGAGGTCAATCGAGTAGCCACGCGGTTGGTCGTCGACATATTCGATGATGCCCTTGATTGGCATGATGGCGACTCGCACCGGCTGGGTGATTGGCTGGCTTTGGGGGCCGCCATCAAGCAAATCAGCCTCGGCAGCCCAGGCCTCTGGTGAGCCGGCAAGGCAGCCAAGAACGAATAGCAGCGAAGCCAGTTTCCCCAGTGTCCTGCCTGCGGAAGCCTGCCGCAGCCAGGCGGTCCAGGCCAGCAGGCTTCCACCAATCACGATCGCTCCTGCGGCCATGGCAAGCGCTGCCGGCGGCAGGGAGAGTTGCCCAAGTTCTTCAGCCAGTTCGGCTGGCAGGGCTTCACGGCCCCTGACACCCGATGCTGAAAGCAGGAGCAGCGGCATCGAGTTGTTGGCGATGTGGCAGAGGATGGCCGGCAGGATGCTGCCGGTGGCCAGGACGATGCTGCCCAGAGCCAGCCCCAGCAGAAATGTCTGAGGCATCCGCTCGGGGAGCAGATGGAAGACAGCAAAGCAGCTGGCTTGGATGAACACAGCGATCACCATGCGGTTTCGGGAGGGGGCCTCCCCAGCAAAGGCAGAGAGCACCCAGCCACGGAATAAGAGTTCTTCAAGGCATGCCGGGAGCACCGCCATCAACAGCCAGGCCAGCCACCAAGGCTGTTCCAGCATGAGTGAGAGCAGTTTTTCTGACAACGCCTTCATGGCAGGAGACATTTCGAGATTGCCAAACTGAAGAATTGCTGCAGCACCCAGAATAAAGACGCCACCACCAACCAGGATGCCACCCGCAAGGGCCGGCAGGCCGCTGAGGAATTTGCCGACGCCATGCCCCCCTCCAGGCCAGCGGAGCGAAAAGGTCTGCCGCAGGCTGACCCGTTGCCAAAACAGCAACAGCAGAAGCGGGAGTACGACAGCCAGTTGTTGAACTGGGATGGCCAGCACAATGTTCTCTGGGCTGATTCCCTGCACGTACCACAGCCCTGCCAGACCGAGGGCGAGGGCGAGCCCGCCGTGAATCACCCCCGGTACCTGCCGTCGTGCTGGCCGGCGGAAACCGCTGGCTGCATCGGGACCACGGAAAAGGATCTCCTCATCGGTGAGGAGGGCTGCCGTGCCCCGCAGGAGAAGCCAGGTGACCAGGCCACTGGAAAGCAGGGTGACCAGCAGCGGTAGCAGTGCCGCCTTGGGCCCAGCGTTGGCTGCTTCCTGCATGTCGCGAATGGCCTCGGCGATGGACTCACCTTGCTCGGAATCAGGCTGCCGCGGCGGTGGGGTCAATGCCGTTCGTGAGACGACAACCTGTCCGGCAAAAGGAATGGCCGACACGATTCCATCGCTGCGAATGCCGGGCACAATGGCGACGCCGGCAAGTGCACTGACCAGCAAGATCACTGGGGTGAGTGTGTTTTGAGCTTCCTTCACACTTTTTGAAGCGGTGGTGACAGCAAGGCTCATAGCGGCTGCCACGGCAGCCAGCCCGATGAAGGCGATGAGTGTCAGCAGGCCACCCTGTCCGAGGTGCTGGAGCAGATGGCCAGTTGAGCCAGTGGGGAGAAACCGCAGAGAGACGAGGATGGTCAGCAGAATGGAGACCACATTGGCAGCAAGGGTTGCCAGGGTGACACCGAAGACAGCCAGAAATTTGCCCAGCACAATATCGAGGCTGCCACAGGGGACAATAAGCAGCGTTTCGATCGTCCCGCGTTCCTTTTCGCCGGCGATGGCATCAATTGCTGGATAGAAGGCGCCGGTCATTGTCAGCACAGCCAGAAGGACCAGAATTGCCCCGGCCAGCGGCCCGAGGATGCCGGAGTCTTCCAGGCCAGCTTTCGGGACAGGTTTTCCCACGAAACTGAGGTGAATCGGATCAAACAGGCTGGGAGGGATTCCTGCCAGCGCCATGCGTTCAGTCCGAATCTGTTCTGCCAAGTCAGTGATGAGTGCCTGAAATTGATCACGGGTTTTTGCTGTGGCGGGCTGGCTGTCAGCCACCCGGGCCTCAAGTTCAAAGGTGTCATCAGCCAGGAGGCTCTCGGCGAAATGGTCGGGAACATCAATCCAGAGATCGACTTTGCCCGCTTCGAGCAGTTCCTGGGCCCGCTCTGGCGGTTCGATTTCGGCGAAAACATCACTTGGCCATTCCGGAGGAGAGGAATCTCCGGCGGCGAGGAGCAGATCCCCAAGCCGTGCTGCGAACAGGGGTGAGCCGGGGCCACTCATGACGATGGCCAAAGGCGTTGCGGCCGTCTGCTCAGTTGTGCTTTCCAGCGCAGTCCGCACGCCCAGCGCGCTGGACAGCGCGACCAGCGGGTAGGTGATCATCGGCAACAGCAGGGTCACCACGACCGTGCGGCGGTCTCGTAGAAACTCGACCAGATCACGGCGGGCCAGTGACCAGGCAGCCCGGAGAGAAGCGACAGGCCGGCTCATGCGGAAATGCCTCCGGCAACAGCTCGGAAGAAGGCACTCTCAAGGTCACCCGTCGGACCAACCAGTTCGCTGCGGGTGCCCGCCGCGACAACCCGTCCGGCATCGATGATGACAAATCGATTGCAGCGGTGCTCAATCTCATGCAGGCGATGGGTTGAGAGCAGCAGCGCATGCCCATTTTCGCGAAGGTGCTCCAGCGTGTCGAGCAGGCTCCGGGAACCAACGACGTCGAGTGCATTGGTCGGTTCATCAAGCACCAATGCGGGCGGATCATGGACGAGGGCTCGCGCCAGTGAGATTCGTTGTCGTTGCCCCGACGAGAGTCGCCCTGCTGGTCGATCGGCGTAACTGGTGAGGGCGAGTGTGTCGATCAGCCAGGCAACCCGGCTGCTGACCTCGGCATCGGTGAGGCCATTGAGCCGGCCGAATGAGGTGAGGAGTTCGCGGGCGGTCAAGCGGTCAGGCACACCGGTCGTTGCCGAAACGTAGCCGAGCGAGCGACGAACTCCAACGGGATCGGCCTGGCTGTCAAAACCACAGACACGGGCATGGCCAGCGGTCGGTCGCAGCAGGGTTGCAATGATTCGCAGCGTGGTCGTCTTGCCCGCCCCGTTGGCACCCAACAGGCCGACGATTTCCCCAGCTGCGACGGTCAGTGACAGATGATCAACGGCCCTGACCAGGCTGCCGTCACTTCCACGGTATTCCTTCACGAGGTCGGTGACCTCAATGGCAGGCGGAGTGGCAGGTGGAGAGCTCATCTCAGTTTTCTGCACTGGGGGGGAACTGCCGACGATTGAGAATGAAACAGGCGACCGTCAGTAAGACCATCACCAGGATGACAACGGCAATGATCTGAATGCTGGCCGGGTACATGTCGACAAACAACATCATTTCGACCGGCAGTTGCTGCCGCCAGCCCATCCATTCAACCAGCAGGCTGCGGAGGCGAAGGCTGACCGTCACTTGATTCACAACTGCTGGCAGGAAGCCTGCCATGTATTCTACGAGGAAGGCCACACCGACACTGGCGATGAGGGCCCGCTTGGGCAGAATCACCGCTGGGAGGGCAAAGAGTGCAGCCCGGCCGATGCAGGAGAGGACAATCAGGGCGATGAACATCGCTGCCAGCCCGATGGGCTGGGTGAGTTGGGCGATGAACAGCGTGAGCAGGAGGCCGGTCACGGCCACACTGCTGGTCCAAAGGACTGCGGCGGCGAATGTGCCCAGTAGCAGGCTGCGGCGACCCCCTGGACGGATTGCCACATGAATCCAGGTACCGCGTTCCAGTTCATCAGCAACCACCGGGCACATGGTCACCAACAGACCGAGCACACAGAGTGCCTCGGGGATAAGGGCATAGATCATGACCACGGCCATGTTGCGATCGAGCGGGGCGGTGCGGATGGCAGCGAACATGACCGCTGGCGGGAAGAGGGCACCGACAAGAGCCATGGCCAGACGGGGACGGGTCATCAGGCGATCGAGTTGAAAGGCGGCGACCGCCCAGGCCGAGGCCAGCCAGTGGCCCGGTGGAGAGGGTCCCTCTCGTTCGCTGGCATCGACGGCGAGCTGGTTGGCATCTCTCATCGCTCAACCCCCCGGTGTAACTGGACCAGCCGACCAAAGATTCCTTCCAGTGTTCGGTCGGCAGCGATGACCTCGCGGACCAGGATGCCGTCTGCAACGGCAGCAGCGACGACTGTCGCGAGCTGCTCCGCTTGTCGGGTGCCAACGACGAGAGTGTCGGCATCGACGATCTGGAGGTGTTCGATGATTCCAGCCGCACAGATCCGCTCAGCCAGCCGTGCTGGGGCTTCAGTCTTGAGCCGAACCTCAGACGGAAGGGCATCGATGAGTCCACGAATCTCTTCGGCTGTTCCGCTGGCAACCAGCCGGCCACCAAGAATGACAGCCAAGTCGGCCTGTAAGGTTTCGACCTCATGGAGGAGGTGGCTGGCAACCAGCAGGCTGCGGGTGCGGGCCCAGCTGCGAACCAGGCCAACCAGGTCATGGCGGGCAACTGGATCAAGCCCATCAAAGGGCTCATCAAGGACGAGAAGATCGGGCTCGTGGGCAAAGGCTCCGGCAAGTTTTGCCCGTTGCCGCATGCCCTTCGACAGGGTTGAGAGTGGGCGTTGGCTGGCCTCGCCAAGCCCCACCTCATCGAGTGCCAGGCGGGCTCTTCGGGCCGCCGCGGCTGGATCAAAACCACTCAGTCGCATCAGGTAGGTGACCCATTCCTGTGGTGTGGCATGGCGTTCAGTGAGATCGCCGGCTGGGCAGTAGCCGATGCGAGCCAGGATGGCCGGGTTGCCGAAAGGCCGTTCACCAAACACCCGAACCGTGCCGATTGTCGGTCGCAGCTGGCCAGTGATCAGCCCCAGCAGGGTCGTCTTCCCAGCACCGTTGGGCCCCAGCAAGCCATGGGCTCCCTGCCCAAACTCGGCCGAGACATCATTGACGCCGATGACCGAGCCGTAGAGTTTTGTGACGTGCTGAAGGGAGAGCATTGAAAAATGGTGGTGGGTGGAAGTAGGTGAATCAGCCCCGCGCGGGGGCGGTTACTCTCCAGGCCAAGACGAGGAGGCTGCCGATCGTGATCACGGTGAGAGTGGCCGCGGGTGGGCCCCAGGAACGAATGCGCGGATCAATGCCGAAGATCGCGGCCTGCATTACGCCCAGAGCATGGTAGGGGGAAACCCAGGCCCAGCGGTCGTGGCTGACATCAATGCCAGCGGCCCGAGCGAGCCAGCGAAACTGACGCTGAAAGGCAGAAGGACGGGGTTCTGTCCGGCGGTGGAAATGTCGTGATGGGCGTTCAGTCGTGGCATGACCATCTGCCAGATCGGCGGCCGTGAGTTGTTCGACGGCGGCCTGTTCGGCCCGAATACGTGCCACCATGTCGGCAGTCGTGAGTGCCCCGTGGGCAATCGAGAGAGCGACCCAGGTCGCAAACCAGGCAAAACTGGCAATGCGACTTTCTGCCGTCAGGGATGAATAGGCCAATGCCAGCAACACCGTCGGGATCGCCAGGGCCAGGCTGGCCATGATGATGCGAAGTGGCAGGTCCCAGGTTTCCAGCGCGACCGACAGGCTCGGGCTGACCAAGACCCCCATCAACCAGAGCGCCAGTGCCGGTAGCATGGTGATTGCCAAGACCAGCAGGAGCAGAATGGTCGCCTTTCCGAGAATGTATTCACGGCGGCCAACCGGTCGGGTGAAGTAGACGAGCCAGGCTTTAGCACGGAGGTCACGTGAGATAAGGGTCGGGGCGACCAGTCCCACGACCGCCGCCAGCAGCAAGGCCTGGGGTGCCCGCATGAAGGCCAGCAGCAGCCGTGTCCAGACAAGCCGACGGGTTGATTCGACATCCACATCGGTCGGGTCACCGCCGAGGGCGTCAGCCAGCACGGTGCCGAGCATGCCGACACCATCGAGGTTGCGACCGTGTTCGGCTGCTTCTCCCAGCGAACTCAGTCGCCCTTCATCAACGGCCTGCTCAAAGGCGAAAAAACTGGCGGCAAAAATCAGCGCCGGGCTCCAGGCGAAGAAGACCAGCCGGCGGAGCCAGCGGCTTTCCCAGGCCAGACGGATGCCGGTCACTGCAATGACCCAGACCGTCGCCGCCGGGCCACAGCGGTGGCTCTTCCAAGACCGGTAGCCGACATCATGCAGGGGCATTGATTCCTCCGGATTCAATGAGAACCTGATCAGGAGCGGCGGTTTCCTGGGCAGCCTGTCGGAGTGATTCGATGAAGACCTGTTCGAGTGGACGACAGGCTGGGCCGAATGATCGAATGGCTACGCCCATCGAACTGGCAGCAGACCAGACCAGACCAAGTTGATCAGGTCGCGGTGAGGCAAGTGCGATCAGTGGGCCAGTCTCACCAACCCGGACAGTCGCTGGCAGGCCTCGCGTGGAAAGGTCAGCAGCGAGGCGGTCGAGTGGGCCAGTGCCGGTAAGATGATGCTCTGGGACGGGAGGGCGGGTGAGTTCAGCGATGGTGCCAGCAAGCCGGACACGGCCTCGGGCCAGCACGATGACGCGATCACAGATTGCCTGCACGTCTGGCAAGACATGTGTTGAAACAAAAATCGTCTTGCCGTGAGAGCGGGCGAGCGTGGTCAGCCGGCCCAGCATGGCC
>Ga0181591_10005865_pt1 | contig 10657 bp, 12 predicted proteins | sample 071ome_33_FD_133757 | JGI IMG/M metagenome (GOLD analysis project Ga0181591, IMG submission 133757) | Coastal salt marsh microbial communities from the Groves Creek Marsh, Skidaway Island, Georgia - 071412AT metaG (megahit assembly) | ecosystem: Environmental > Aquatic > Marine > Intertidal...
GTGATGATACAGCCTTCTAGTTCTGGTAATGAAACATATGGTAGAAATGAAAGACAAGGACCTCTGCCTTGTACAGAATCCAACAGTGTTTGATATTTTAAATTTGAAGTAAAGATATGTTTCTGTTCTGGACGGAATGTTTGATAATCTGCTCTATCCTTCTGTAATGATATTTCCTCTGGACGCCAAAAGTAACCCAACATTCTTTGATTGAGTTTGTCAAATTCTGGATAACGGAATTGATCATATCTCTGTGTGTTTTGATCTTCACCAAAAAACATTGGTTGTTTGGTAAAATCTACTTCATTTCTGTTGAATACTGTTTTGCTCATTGTGTGTTACTTATTATAGTGTATTTCGTTTTGTGTGTCAATTAAATTGCACAAGCATCGCACAGTTCGTCATCGTCTTGATCAGGTAATTCGTCGATCATTGTTTGAACAGTGTCCTCAATGCCTTGAGGTTGGACGGTGTCTTCTTCACCTTTGTAGTCATAGGTGTTTTGATAGTATGATGTTTTCCATCCCAACTTGTAGGTTGTGAGTAGATCTTTGATCATCACACTCATTGGCACTTCATTGTTTTCGAAGTGTAGTGGATTGTATGACCAGTTGCCGGATATGGCTTGATCAAAAAACTTCTGCATCATTGCCACCACATTGATGTATCCTTCGTTGGAAGGCATGTCCCACAACAGTGTGTAGTGATTTTTAAGAGTGTTGTACTGTGGTACCACCTGTTTGAGTGGACCTTTCTTTGACTTTTTGGTTGATAGCAGTGCTCTGGGTGGCTCAATGCCATTGGTAGCATTTGATACCACAGATGATGATTCTGATGGCATTTGAGCCGACAGTGTTGAGTGTCTCAGTCCATGTTGTTTGATGTCTTTTCTCAGTGTTTCCCAATCCATTTTAAGTTTGTTTGGAATGATAGCATCAATGTCTTTTTTGTAGGTGTCGATGGGAAGAATGCCATCAGCATATTTGGTTTGAGCAAACCCATCGCAAGCACCTCGCTCTTTGGCCAGTGTGTTGGATGCTTTGAGCAAATAGTATTGGAATGCTTCTGACAGATCATGTGTGAGTTGCCATGCTTCTTTGTCAGCATATTTTACTTTGTTTTTGGCAAGATAATGTGCTAGTCCAATGTAACCAATGCCCAATGATCGTCTTGCTTTGGTTGAAATTTCAGCTGCCTTGACTGGATAGCCTTGATAGTCAATGATCTGTTCCAATGCTCTCACACTTAGATCACAGATTGATTCTAAATCATCCAGTGACTTTAGAGTGCCTACATTGACTGCTGATAGAATACACAGTGCTATTTCACCTTGGTCATCGTCGACATGTTGGATAGGCACAGTGGGTAGAGTAATTTCTTGACAGAGATTTGACATTCTCACAGGATCTTTGAATGATGAATGTGAGTTGGCATGATCAATGTTCATGATGTAGATACGCCCTGTCTCTGCTCTTTCTTTGAGCAGTGCTGAAAACAGATCCATAGCTTGAATTTTCTTTTTAGGTGTCTTTCGATCATTTTCATACTTCACATACAATTGGTCAAACTTTTCATTGTCATGTCCGAATGCTTCATATAAATCTGGAACATCGTGTGGTGAAAACAGAGTGATGTCTTCATCTTGTAACACACGCTCATAAAATATTTTTGATATTTGAATTGAGTAGTCTAGTTTTCTTACTCTATTGTCTTCTGTGCCTTTGTTATTTTTCAACACAAGGATGTCTTCAATCTCTTGATGCCAGATAGGAAAGTGAACAGTGGCAGAACCACCTCTGATACCATTTTGTGTACATGATCTCACTGTGGCTTCAAACACTTTGAGGAATGGAATTACACCAGTGTGTGCCACTTCACCACCTCTGATCTTTGAGTTGATTGCTCGGATTCTACCCAAATTTAAACCAATGCCAGCTCGCTGAGCAATGTAATATCCCACAGCAGAATTGGAGGAAAAAATTGAAGGCAGTGTGTCATCCACATCCACTAACACACAACTCGCAAACTGTTTGATTGGAGTTCTCACTCCGCCCATCACAGGAGTTGGTATGTTAATTTGGAATGTTGATATAGCATCATAATACTTTTTAATGTATGACATTCTGGTGTCTTCAGGATATGCCGCAAACAGTGTGGCCGCAATCATCATGTACATGAACTGTGGGGTTTCATACACAGCACCAGTTGATCTATCTTGGACCAAATATTTGTCTACCACTTGTCTCAATCCAGCATAGGTAAAATCAAGATCTCTGTCATGTTTGATCCATGTGTTTAATTTTTTTAATTCTGTGTCTGAATAATTTTCTAAAATCTGTTTGTCATACACTCCCCGGTCTACATTTTGATTGATGATATCAATGAAAGGTTTAGGTTGAAATTGCCCAAACACTTCTTTGTACACATTCCACAACAGCAGTCTGGCTGCCGCGAATTGATAGTTAGGGTTTTCAAGTGTGATCAAATCATTAGCCGATCGTATTAATATGTCCTGAATGTCTTTGGAGGTCATACCACTGGTAAACTGTATGTGTGAATTCATTTCAATCTGTGAAGCAGACACACCAGTGAGTCCATCACAGGCCTGTTCTACCACAAAATGCATTTTGTTGATGTCTAATGGCTCTTTGGTGCCATCACGTTTGATTATTTGTATGTCGGTTGTTTTGTTCATTTTTTAAATTTTTTATTGGATGTGTGATTACTTATTATAGATTCAAAAGGCTCTTTAGTAAACGATAAATTTTGATTATCTGTGGATAATTAGGTTACAGAAAATTGATTATTCTGTATTTGAATGTTGCTGTGAAGCCTGTGTTTGTGGTTGTGTACTGAACTTTGCCTGTGGCAGAATCAATAGAAAAAGTAACACCTGTGGAAGCATTTTGAAATGACTGATCGTCTAACTGTGCTGAGCCTGTGGTGCCGTTTACAAACAGTGTGCCTGATTGTCTAGCAGTGTCACGTGATAAAACATATTCTATTTTGATATGATTTTGTGATTGTAAATCAATGGTGATACCAGTGTCTTGGCTGGATACATTGTTTGTTAGAGATACTGCTGATTCAACTGGACCTTCGTGATACACAGTGCCAGCAAAATTTGATATAGCATCTGTTCTGTAAAAATAATTGTGGTGAGCAAAGTTTCCGCCATTCTGAAAACTCAGTGCTGGTAGATCTGATGAATCGTCGCCATTCTGTCCTACGTCTCTGAAAGAACAGTTGGCAACAATATTGCCTCTTGGGTTTCCACCGTTGCTGTAAATGTAAACTGCTTCAGCATCTATTCTATCAAAACGGCAAGACGATATCATTACGCCTGTTGGACCAACAGTTTTATTAGTTGTGGATCCATCTGAGTTTTCTGCTAGATTAAATGCACGATAGCAGGTGTCAAATTCACTGCTGATAAAAAATACGTCTTGGATATCATCATCTGATTGAACAGCATAATATGATTTTTCAAATGTACAATCTGAAAAGAAAATTCTTTTGGTTGGCAGTGCTGTGGCTGTGTTGATAGTGATCAATGATGGTTTTGCTGGTGTACTGCTGTCGCCATCTTGACCTTGATAAACACCTGTGAAATGACATGTTCTGAAATGAACATCTTCACATTGATCAAGAATGATTAAATCTCTATCTCTTTCTGTGATAAAATGAATACCTGAACATTCTATGCCCTGTGGTTTAACAGCTCCATCATCACCAATGCCTGATGATATGTTTCCGTTTTGATCAGCAGTTCTCAACAAGCATGTGGCCGAATCAGATGTTTGTTTGATAAAAGTTGATTCCATGCCTTCACCTATCAACTGTGTGTAAGGATACAATTTTATTACATCCGAAACTAGATAAGTTCCTCCTGGAAAATGGAGTTGTCGTCTTTCCTTGCCGGTTTCTTCTACAGTCAAAAGATTTTGAATTGCTCGATTGATAGCAGATGTGTCGTCAGTTACACCATCGCCTTGTGCGCCAAAGTCTTTGACTGAAACATAATCATCTAATTTGCTTTGAATGGTTCTTACCACAGGCGAATTAGCATCCACTCCTGTGGTTACTGTGCTTGTGGTGTTGCCTTTGAATGTGTAAGATGATGCCAGTGCTAGAATATCATCATCTTCTGTGAGTATTTTGGTGTTGCCTACTTCTGGAGCACCTTCTTCCACAGTGCCATTGCCAATGTATAATTCTTGAGTGTCAACTGCCCAACCCAATTCTCCAGCTGCCAGTTGTGGCAACAGTGTTTTGATGCCGCGTCTGTGCTGTATTCTTGAAATCTGTACGATAGCCATTTGTAAGTATTTATTGACTTAGAGTCTGTAGTATTGTTCCACTCTACCAAGCCATTGCTCTAGCCAATAGTCATATTGTGTGGGTTCTAGATCAAATTGTTGATAGTTGAGATCACGTGAACACATAAAGATATGTCCTTCACGTATTTTGGTGCCATAAACTTCGTTGTGTGCTTCTGCATAGGCAACTAACTGTAGAAAGTAGTCTTCAACCCATTCTTTTTTCTTGGGTTTGTTGGTTTGTTTGAAATCCATTATTGCTGGATTACCCTTGTAGACACCGACTAGATCTGTGGTGCCTGAATATAATCCTGGAAAATACAGTGCTTGTTCAATGCCCCATACTTCTTCAACATCTGTCAACGCATTTTGAATGATTTGGTCAGCCATCTTGTTGGCTTGTTGATGAACAAGATTTGTGCCTGGCACACGCTCTTCTCCACAAAGAAAACGCTCTAAATTGTTGTGCATAGCAGACCCAATACCTGATGCTTCTTTGACAATTCTCTGTGCTTCCTGCTCACCCACTCGCTGTTTCCATTCGTTGAGATGAGTCATGTCTTTGGTTTTTGACAGTATGGTTGTCACAGAAGGAATACGATCGCCTTGAGGGGTTTGATAGACTCTACGACCTGCTTCATTGATCTGCTCCAATTTGTGATATTCAAATTTTTCTATGAAAGGCGGCGGTGTTGGATTATTTGTATTCAAAATTTTGAAACTCCTTGTATTTGTTTAACAGAGTTGCTCCGTTCTTGAGATGAAAGCGAGTTGCCATTTCTGTACAGGGTGACAGAGTGACAAATCGTTTTACTGTTGGTTTTGTTTTTTCAATGTGTTCTTTGACTCTAAAAATTATTTCTGAGCCAGCGCCTTTGGTATAACTCCACACTGTGTAAAAAGTTGCCACTGAACTGCCTGTGATTCTCAATTCCTCTTCGTTGCTGGGCACTTCATCATTATATGCCACACAAATCACAGCATCGATGGATTTACCATTGTAGGTGTGAACATAAGTTTCGTTGGGTGTCAACACTCTGAACGAAGGTTCTATGTGTGGTCTAACTGGATCTCTTGTAAAGAGATGATGTTCATCATTTTGGATCTTTCTGATCATAAACAAATAGTATACACTATTATGAGCGTTTGTTCAAATCTCTTTTTGGCATTTTAGAAAATTTGTGTTAGCATTTTTTTATACCATCTATCTTCTTTTTTTGTAAATTCTATTGCTTTTTTAGTAACAGCATCTAATATTTCTTTGCTTGGCAATACATCTCCATTGAATTGATAATGATTTTCCGCAGGAGTAGAACCAAAATTCCTTAAACCAAAAGCATTAATTACCACATCCTCTTCAATTAGAAGATACTTACATAATTCAGGCATATCAAAATATTTTATATTTCGAGAAGACAGAATTGAGTATAATTTAGACTGAAAGGTAATATGATTTTCACATATTGACTCATTATATATTTTTATGTGTTCAAAAAAATCATTAACTGTATTCAAAGTCCAAGTTGTTGCTTTTGGAAAAGATGTATCTAGAAAATTAAATTCTTTATCAATACAAAACCTATTGAAATAACTCAGTATTCTTGTAAAAGGTTTTCTAATACAACCATAAAATGGTAAATGTTCTACCGAATTACTAAACGATAATAAATTTTTTATATCACCACCTTCGTAAACAAGATCTATATGAGTATAATCATGTGATTTAGCAAAAGCAAAACTAGATCCGCTACACTGCGGAACAAATACTACATAATCATTTTTTATTTTAAATGCTTTCAATCTTTAAAGTTTAGATAGGTTCGCACCATTATGAGCGTTTGTTCAAAGCTCTTTTTGCCATTTTAGAAACTTCGTCTGAGCCTTTGATTTCGCCACCAGGTTCAGTTTCGATTTCAGTGTCGATGGTAATTTTATCTCCGTCGAATGATTTGATGAGATTTTTTATTTCTGGATTGGTGTCAATTAAATTTTTAATTGTATCTGTGTTGATAGTGATGCCTTGATCAGCAAAAAATTGACTGAGTGACTGAATAGGAATCACAGCAGGTTGTTTTTTTGAGTCAGCTTCTTGTTTGAAATACTGTAGGATAGTCGCTAGATGATGAGCCGCGTTGTCTATCTCAACAATTAACATTATCTCTCAGCACGACCAGCTGGTTCATTACCGCCTGAGGCAGGTTCTGAAGCACTGAATTCGTCGCCGCCCTCAATGTCTGAATCGCCTTCAATGTCTGAGTCAACATCTGTTTCGATGTCTGTGTCCATGTCAGAACCAGTGTCTGCCATTGGCTGAGGTTTTTCACCTTTGACAATTGCCACAGAATCTTGAGCACCTTTTCTTGCTGTGCCCAGAGCGTCTTCAAGTGATTGAAGTGTTTGATTGATCTGATTTGATAATGAATCAGCAGGTTCTTGACCCATTTCGTTGGCCATTCTGTCTACTAATTCTAACACAGCAGATGATTTTAATTCTGCAATCTTTTCATACATGTCTGTGATCTGATCCACAATGTCTTGAGAAGCAAGAAGAATTTCTGATGTCTCCATTTCGTTCTCAAGTAATTTTTTTAACTTTGCTTCATAGGTTTCATTAGTACCTACAATTTTTTCTAATGACTTTAATCGTTGCACTGCTCCAGTTCCTCCCTTTATGAATGTATCTAGTTTTTCGATTACTGGCATAAATCCCTTCATCAATGATGCCGGAACAGACTGCCCACGTTTGGCCATTTCCAAAGCTCGTCTTGCCATGGTAAAATTTTGTGAACCTACCAGCAGTCTCAAAGCTGATGCTTCTCTGCCACTGAGTTGATATGCTTCTGTCAATTGTCCTTTGATTGCCATGGTCATTGATTCTGCCACAGCAGCTAGATCTTTTGCTAGTTGTTCGATGGAATCTTTTTGTTTTGGATATTTCTTTTCAAGTTCATCTTTGCTCATGCCCTGTTGCATGTCATGAACTAGTTTTTTAAACTCTGGTGCCACCACATCTTCAAGATCGCCTTCTTCTTCTGTGACGCCACCACGTTTGAAATCCACTGTGTGAGAGTTGCCTTCTCTGTCTTGATATTCAATAGACACACTGTTGGCACTGCCACCTTGGCTGATCACTTTGTAGCCTTTGCTGTCTAGATAATCCATGAATGATTTGACATCGTCATCCATGTCTTCCATTTTGACTGTTTGTCCTGGATTAAGTTTTGTTTGACCGAATTGATCTTTCTTTTTTTGATCAATTTTCATTTGGCCAGTTGAGTCTTTGTCCACATCAACTTTACTGGTATCAATGGTTGTTTTGATGCCAGGATTTTGAGGATCAGTGAGTTCAACTTCATTGCCTGAAACTTTTGAAACTTTCATTCTTTTTTCTTGTTCTTTGATGATGTAATCCAACAGCACCATGTTTTCCATGTACTTGGAATTGTATGAATTTTGATTGAATGACATGGAAGATTCGAATGATCTAATTGATTCTTGTACAGATGTTTTAAAAAGGTCTAGAGAGTCTTCGCTGAGCGAACTTAGTTCAACTCTTTGTCCCCATCTCTGTTCGATGATCTGCTGTAATTTTTCAGCAGAAAAATTATTTAGGTTGTCCAGTTTCATTGTATGAAGTATTTATAAGAGAATTATTTTAAAACAGCAGACTTCTGACTTGGTTCAAACAGTTTTTCAATGACCCAGCCTGTGATATCCCACTTGTGTAACCTCACCAAACGGATGTTTTTGTGATGAGCCACATGAAATCCTTCGCCTACAGCCAATATGTTGATCAGCCAGTTGTTGGTAGGAGCATGATCTTTGTGTCCTAGAAGATTGAACAGTCCATATCCTAGAAATCCCAGTATGTGTGGCACAATCACAAATGCCAACAGCACCTTCCAGTGAATCAGTGTACACACACAAATAGTGATGCCATACACAATCACCCAATTTTTGTGAAAAAACACCATTCTTGGATTTTTAATACAGTCTTTGATGTATTTTCTTGGAATTGATTTCACAGTCCAAAGATTAAACAGCACACGAAACCAGCCTTGATGATCAGGTGAATGTGGATCACGTTCTGTGTCAGCATACAAATGATGAATTCTGTGAGCACCAACCCATCCAATCGGTGATCGTGCTCCAGCCAACATGGCCATGTACAGAGCAATCCATTCATACACAGGACCTGCTTGGAATTGTCTGTGGGAAAAATATCTGTGAATGCCTGCGCTGACACCAAACACAGCAATTATTTCATACCAAATAAACCCAATGAGTAACACTAACCAAATTGACATAATCTAAGTATACATTCTATAGAGTGAAATCACAATAGATATTTTCTATCTGATTGCTGAGATCATAAACTTGTTCTTCCCATTTGTCTAGTTCTTGATCAAGATGTGGCATGTCTTCAATTTTGTCTTTGAGTCTGACATAATTGGCTTGTGCCACAGCAAATTTTGTGTCTAGATCTTTGAGGTTTTTTAAAATATCACTGTAGGCATCAACATATTGATTGAGCAGAGTGGCTACAGCAATGGCCACCTTGTGATTGGTGATGTCTTTTTTGATTGGTTTTCGTTGTTTAGAATATATGTCAAATGTTTTTTGCTTGTTTTTGATCACAGCACAATCACCAATGACAATTCCGTTTTTGATTTTTTTTGGCACATACTTGACGATGTTGCCTTTACGAGTTAACTGCCAGATTGATTTTCTGATAAATGTCTCAATACTACTGTTCTGCACCATGGTTGGATCTCTGGTTTTCTTTCTCTGGTCTTGTCATGTATTATTATATGCTTTTTATACAATAAGTCAATGATGGTCCAGTCATCAATGCCAAAGGCAGATACCTCAAGGTCAGGATTGATAATTTTTTCTAATATATCAACTTCTTGTTGATTTATTGAAATACTGTAGTATTTGAATTTTATTTCCACAATTTGATTACAGCATCATCACAAGAGCAATGATGGTTGACATTAGACCGCCTATCACTGTTGCCGCTGAACCAATGATCACTTTAGTTGTCTTTTTGGATTCTTCTATCATCACGTCTTTTAGATCTGTTACTGCTGTTTCCACGTTCTCTAATCTCTGCTCCAGACGATAGTAACGTTCAGCACACAGGTCTACGTGAGCTTCTAAACTTTTCTTTTCCGAGTCATATTGAACTGCTGTTCTTTCCATTTTATCATAGCGTCCTTTCCACGCTCCGTGGTTGCCTATGAATGCCTATGTGTTGCCTATATTGTTGCTTGTATTTACTGGTTGAGGATCTGTCTGTTAAAATATATGTTTATGGTCTTGGCATTTTTGCTGTCAAACACAGCAGGATTAACACTAACAGATTCCATGAGATCAGTGATCACAGGCACATTGTGTATGTCATCTTCAAGACCACCAAGGTCTCCATCTCTGTTGGCAAACACAGAACTCTGTTCAACCACAAAACTCAACAGCCAAACATTTTGAGTGCCACCAAACTCAGTGCCGAAATCATACTCCGTCATGTCTTGATTGCCCATTAGATTGACAGAAATATGCATGGGATTGGCTCTAAGTGATATGGTTTGGATCAAAGTGTTGAGATTTTGTTCCTGTAGTGCTGACGAGTCTGAGATATCAATCAGCGAGTATGCCACAATGTGTTCATTCATGTATTAATTTATTGATATATACTCATATTTAATATAAAATGAATACATGAGTTCAGTAATTGTAATTCCAGCAAGAATGGCCAGCACAAGATTGCCTGGCAAACCTTTGATCAAAAAAAATGGTAAAACATTGATTCAACATGTGTGGGAACAGGCATCTGTAACCAATCACGATGTAGTGGTTGCAACAGATCATTTGGACATAAAAAATTGTGTGGAATCATTTGGAGGCACAGTCATCATGACAGACCCACAGTTGCCCACTGGTACAGACAGATGTGCTGAAATTATCAAACACTCAGATTATAATACCATTGTAAATCTACAAGGCGATATGCCCAATGTAACCAGTGAAATGATTGAAAAAGTAATTGCCCTGTTAAAAGATTATCCTATCTCAACTCTATACACCACAATGCCAAAACACAAACAGGATGATCCTAGCACAGTCAAAATGATTCGCTGTGATGATCAAGCATTATGGTTTGGCCGAGGCATGACAGGATATGGAGATTGGCATCTTGGCATTTATGGCTTTACATCAAATGTGTTATCTTTGTATCAAAACCTCACAGTCACACAGGAAGAACAAGTTGAAAAACTCGAACAATTGAGATGGTTGAAAAATGGATTTTCGGTTGGCTGTGATTGGATAGAATTTGA
>Ga0181591_10005872_pt1 | contig 10651 bp, 3 predicted proteins | sample 071ome_33_FD_133757 | JGI IMG/M metagenome (GOLD analysis project Ga0181591, IMG submission 133757) | Coastal salt marsh microbial communities from the Groves Creek Marsh, Skidaway Island, Georgia - 071412AT metaG (megahit assembly) | ecosystem: Environmental > Aquatic > Marine > Intertidal zone...
CAGTTGTTAATGATATTGCATTTCCATAATAAATTGTTGTACCTGTTCCTTGCCAGCTATTTTTTAATGTAACTCCAAAAGGATAGACCGAAGCATTATTATTTGAATTATAAGGAATAGTGGAAGCTGTTTTTCCTTTTATCCACGCAAAAGCTTTATAATAATAAGTTGTATCAGCTTCTAAATTATATATAGTTTTTCGACCCACAACGGATGTACCAACATTATTATTAAAAACAAACATTTTTACATTTGATGGTAATGTAAAATCTGAATTAAAAGATGGGTTGCTGTTTTGATCTGATATTAAAACACCAAAAGAAATAAGATCGGTATTAACTTGTGATGGATTTGATAGTACCGCACTAAAATTAGCTTTATAACCTTGCTGCCAGTTTCCTATTTGAAGATTTGTTGCTAGATCATTCTTTTTAACATAAGAAACACCTGAAGCAACTGAAGTTGAAACGGATAACGATATTGATTTGTTATAAACTATTGGCACTTGTAGTGTATCTGAATACGTAGTGTTATCAGAATTTCTTGTGTTTTTTGCAAAAGCTTTTAAGAATAATATTGGCGAATGTTCAAATAATGGATTACTAGAAGAAACAGACCCACCATCTTTAGTTACATATAAAGGACCTGTATGGTCTGTTGGTTTATTATCTCTTATTATAATAGTTGCTCCCGAGGTGTCAACATTTAAAAATGGTAAATTTATATTATTTTCAGATTTGTCATATTTACCGTCGTTAAGTGTATTAACAGGTAAATTAATAGAGCCTGTTAATCCATTTGGCACCTGATAAATAGTATCATAAGTTATACCAACTTCCGATATGTTTGCTCCTCCTGAATAAGATAATTTTATTTCAATTTCAAAGTCACTAAAGTTGTTTTTAGTCACTTTTACGCTATCAATTATAGGCCTAGTACCTTTATCAATTTTACTTTTATTAATTATTGCAGTAATTGAACCACCAGATATTTTTATTACTCTATTTCCAAATGAATAATAAAGATCATCTAATATTATTTCGCCAGCTTCATCTTCAGTAAATATATCACCAGGTTGAGGATTTGAAGGATCGCCATTAGTATAAACAATAGTTTGCTCTATTGTATTATCAGATGCCGCATCTTCTTTGCTGCTAAATCCATTTGAAATAACTATAGGTGTAATTTTTCTAATTGGGTTTGGAGCTTCAATATTAATATCCATTGTAGCATTTTCATCTGTAGCCGTATATGGAATAGTTAATACAATCGCTCCTGCATCATTAATTGAAACGCTTACACCACTTCCCCCAATTGTTATATTTGATGTTGTAGTAGTAACAGTGATTGTTCCCGCCCCTTCAAAAGTAAAACCATCAAGAGGTGGAATAGTTTGTGTTAATGTTTTAGATAAATTAACTTCAACATTATCAGTTAATGATTTTATTAAATTATTATTATTTGCAGCATTAGATATATACTGTAATGAATTTATAGGTTGATTATCAGAATCAAACGCATAAATATTTATTAATGAATTTGATATTACTTTATTTGCTGCATCAAATGCAGAAGAAGATTTTGGTTTAAAGGATATTGTAGAATTGGCTAAAGGCATTAATGTGTTTTTATTTACCTTAAAGCCTACAGATATACTTTTATCATCATTCTCTTCATAATAAAAACCGGAAGAATATATAGAAGTAACATCAACCGCAGATTCTTCTAATATAAAATTATTATTTAAAAATGTTTTTATATTTGAAGGTCTTTCAAAATTATAATTCGTTACTGGCTCTAATTTAAATAATATTAAATTATTAGAATTATTGCCAATAGATGTATTTGCAGGAGCAGTTATAGTAGTATCGTTAGAAGTTGAATATGTATAATTTACACCAACAGGAACATCATATGTAAATGTTAATGTAATTTCTTTGCTAACAATATTATCTATGTCCAGCACTATTTCTTGATTACCTACAAATTCTTCTACATAAATATCCGCTGTTACTTTTAAAAACCCAATATTACCAGATGTTAATATTTCACTTGATAAATTAGAAAATTCTAAAATATTTTGTTTTCCGTTTACTGTTTTAAAATCATTAGCTCTTACTTCTCTTATTTCAGTCCAGCTAATTCCACTGGGTGGTCCAATTTCCCAATTTAATGTTTTTATATTATTTGAACTTTCTGTTTCATAACCAGCAATAATTTGCGTATTTGATGTTTGCGCAGGAAATTCAATATCATTTGCAAAAGTATATGATATAGCAGAAGTTTTTATTTCAACTATATCCTTTTCTTTTTGTTGTATTTCAATAGGGGCTTCTAAATCAATTCCATTACCAACTTCAGTATTATTTTTTGGATCTACTTGAATACTAATTGTTCTTTCTGCAGAAAAAGGTATTCTTAATCCAATTTCGACTTCCCCTGTTTCATCAATTATAAAAGGTTCTATTAATAATATATCACCATTTTCGTCAAATACTAGTATATTTCCTTCTGCATTTTCATCTCCAGTAATTACACATGGAATTAAACTTCCCTCTAATGGAATTTCTTCATTTGGTATTATAATTGCATCAATATTGGGGTTTGGTATTATTTCAGCTTGTGCCGCTAAAGATATTTCGTAATCTACATTTGATTCATTAGAGGTATTTATAATAATATATTCTGTAATAACAATAACCCCATCATCATTTTTTACAGCATCAAATGTTGCTCTAGAATTATTTATTGTAATATCATTTACAAAAATATTATATCCAGTATCCGGGGTTATTTTTCTAACTACAGTTTGTACTTTTCTATTTTTAGTATTTGAAACTGAATAATTACCAGAAGCAAAATCAATTGTAGCATTTGTTAAATTTGAAGAATAAATACCTGTAACTGTAAATTCTTTTTCTTTTGCCTCTCCTTCATATTGAATTTCAAAAGCCTCATCAATCCCAGCGCCTAATTCATCATCTGATGATGTAAATAGAGTTCCATCGCCATTATTATTTTCAATATCATCTAATACTATAGTATCAATTTCTTTAAAATTACTTTCATCATTAGAATTTTGTAATTCTTTTAATTTTTCAATTGGTACTTCCGCAATAACATTATCACCTTCTTTAGTCCATATAATATCTTTAGACTTAAACTTTTCCGGGTCTAACTCATAACCATCTTTTGGCTGTATTTCAAGTTTTGCCAAATCTGTTTCATTATCAAAAGTAACTATTGTTTCTTTAGCTATAAGGCCTACAGTATTTATTATTGTTTCATTACAATTGTATCCAATAATTGTTTTTGGCTTTAATGTTACTTTAAAAGTTTTTTCTGTTTTACCAGAAATATTTGAAATACTTACTGGTTTTCCAATACCTTGTACAGAAAAGTTTTTTAAATCAATATTTGATATTGTTTTACTTTCGCCCTGTATATTAGAAAAATATTTATTTTCTTTATTAATAAAAGACAACGTAGAACTAGTGCTCTGATCGGTTATTATTTTAGCTTTCCAATCTTTAGTTCCTTCATAACTTAATGTTCTAAATTTTTTAATTATAGAAGCATTTTCATTTATAGTATACTGTATTGATGAAATATATTGATTCCCATAAAAATTATTTCTTAATGCTGTGCTTGAATTATGAAGCCATAATTCGCCATTTTTATAAGAATAAAATTTATTATTTAAAGATATTGCTACATCAGGCGTATACGATCTTCTTGTTGTCCAACCTCTAGAGGTTTCATCAAAACAAATAGTATCTAGGCATGGAATACTTATATTATAACACCCATCATATTCGTCATAAGAACCTATAAAAGTATTATAAATACCTAACCTATTATCAAAAAAGCTTGACATACCTGCCATAGAAATGTCAGTAAGTCCATCCATAGATAGTCTTAATACAGCTCCCCTAACTTTGTCTACAAAATATATTCTGTATCCATAAACTGCAAAACTTTCAGGATTTAAACCAATACCATATTCTCCTGTAAATGGTATAGCTGATCCAAGAACAAGATTAGAAGCTGCTAAATTGCCAGACCCATCTGCATTATAAAGCATATCTTTATCTGCTAAAATTTTAACAATTTTATCTTCGCATAATGCAATTAAATCGCTGTCTCTAGAATATAATTTTTGTATACTACCATATGATGGCAATAAATTTTTTGTAATATTTAAAGCTTGTATAAATTGGTTTGATTCATTAATACCGTTTTTAGAATTAATAATTCCAGACCATATAACTCCATTGCTTACTCTATCTTCTTTATATTTTTCTTCTAATGTTGTGGAAGCACGAACTCCTTTATCTATAGTTGGAGCATTATAGTCATCTCTAATCCTATTTGATTCAACACCATTACCAAAATTAAATGCATTATACCATCTAAGTATTTGCTCCTCACCATGCTGTGATATTGAATAGCTATCTTGAGTTTCATAATATATATCAAAATCAGTAATATTTTCTTTTGGCTCTGTTTCAAATATAGCTGGTGATAAACTGCTAAATTCGCTATCTAAAGTAATTTTTTCCTTTTTAATTGAAACTGAAAATTCAGGAAACTCATCTTTGTATAATGCTAAATTTTCTTTTAATCCCTCTGTAAATCTAAGGTGTATTGTAGCTTGTTTTTCTTTATCTATTCCTGTAAATGCGGTAAATGGTGCTGTAAAAGTCTGCCCCACAAGACTAAATATATTACCCCAATCATTAGCATAAGTTACTTTATAATCTTGAACCTCATATATATGACCATGGGTACTAAATTGTATTTTAGTACCCCTTTCAATTATACCTAAAAATGTAGTGTCCGTATTAGAGCTTGATTGTGTAAATGAAATATCATAAGCTATATTGTTTTCTCTATAGCGAGTTCCATTTTTGCCTTTTCTTTTATTACTTGTTGTATTACCACCTCTATTTTTTAAACCGCCATGGGAAACAAAATATGGATAAGCTCTTCTTCTTTTATCACCTTTAAGATTACCTAAAAACGGTTTACCATTTAAATCATCTTTACCGTTTATTTGAGCCTCAGTAAAAGTTGTTATATATTCTTTATCTTCCTCTTTAGTTAAGTTTTCAATAATATTTTTTTCAATAACAGTATTGTTTTTTAACTTAACAAAAAATCTACCTGTAAACTCAGCGGTATTAATGTTAGCTTCTTTTTCAGAAAGCTGCATTGTTATATTTGATTTTATAATATTGTTGCTATACAAGCTTTCAACATCAGAATCAAAAGAACCATATATAGTTATTTTTGCATAATTAACAGCATCAGTAGCGCCTTCTTTTTTTGTTACTGTTTTTACATTTTTAATTTTATAAAGATTACTTTCACTTCCATCAGTTTCAGAAATAAACTTTATACTTTTACTAGTTGTTAATTGTTCTAAAGTAGCATCTGATATACCATTACTGCTATCAGTTTGCCCAATTATAAAACTGACTCCACCTCTTACTGGGGTTTGATTATAGCCTTTTGTAGAAAAATTTGTACTAGCATCATAAGTATCTAAAATTTCACTAAACTTAATATTAGATAAATTTGATATTATCTTTTGTTTAGCCGTAATAAAAGCAGGCGGTTCGTTTTTAATTTCTAATACTTTAAATTTATTTCTTGTAGTATCAGCTATTGCCTCATCTTTATCATGCGCTTTCTTTAATATTAAATAATCTTCTTTATTTATTTTATTAATATCCGCAGAAGAAAAAGATAGCCATACAAAATTTGGATCATCATCTTCTTGATATACTCTATCTATAGCTAGATTATAATATTCATTACTAGTTTCTTTAATAAAATATTTAAAATGAGTAGCCCATGCAGGAGCAGCACTATTAATTTTTGCTGCAATAGAATTATTTTTATTTGCAAATTTTTTATCAATATATAAACTACATGAAGGATTTGATAATACAGGAGATTGCCTATTAAATTCATCAATATAAACAACACCTATTTGATAATTTCTATCAGATTTTACAGTTCTTTGCCCTGCAGTAGCAGAATTAGGTTCATAATCACCTCTTGACGCTGTTAATTCTATATTATTTGTTATATTATAATTTTGTAAATAATTACCGTAAATAATTCTATTTGAAGAAATTTCTTGAGCTTTAGCTTTTCTTGGTATATTGTCCCATTGACGCAATAATTGATTATTTTCAATTACAGAATGAATTGTTTCTTTACTCAATTCATATATACCACTAAAATTTTTCTTTTTCTTTTTATCTACAATATATAGATTAGTATTATTGCTATCTTTATATACTATTTGTATTTCTTCTACATCATTATCACCCAAAGCAATATCAGTTAGTTTTATTTTTCTAACTATATTAGTCATTGCTAAGTTGTATCCTTCTTTATTATTATAAGAAAAATTAGTTCCGGGTAAAAATGCAGTTTCTGAAAATGGAGCTAATGTGGAATATTCTCCATCTTTATATTTCCATCTGTAAGAAAATCGTGGAAATTTTAATTCATAAAGAGATTTGCCTAAATCTTGTTTTAATTCAAAAACAAAGCTTTCGTCTTCAGGCGTTTCTGATAAACTTAATATTTTTAATTCAATAGTTTTAACAGCCCCTCCACTAATTGAAATCACTTCAAGTTCAGCTCGTAATAATGTTGATTGACCAGATCGTGGAGTCATTAAAATAATTGATCCAACTTCCCATTGTAAATTAGATACTGTCCAATTTATTGTTATTTTATTATTTTTATTATTGTCAAGCCCGTGTAAGTTTAATGTTTCTAATTTTATATACTTTCCTAATTCATTTGGATTAGCATTTAAATCCAATTTAGGAGCCGATAGAGGGACTTTTTTTGCAACAGCAATATCTTTTTCAGCAAAAGATTTATTATTTATTTGAGTACGTTCATTTATATTATTATTGGTATATTTTTTAAACTTTTCAATATCAATTTTTCTAGGCTGATTAAAATTATCAGTCCAGAACAATATACCATCAATAATATTAATACCTGTTATAAATGCATTTTTATTAAAATTTAAAATTGAATTATAAATATATTCTACATTTAAATCTAAAATTTCTAAAGTATTGCCAGAATATGTTATATCATAAAATATTAATTCATTATTTTCAGTATACTCTATTATTGTATTTTTAGGTATTTCAATATTTATATTAAATACAGTATTTGTTAGATACAAAGTATTTTTTATAATTGTTTGGCTGCCAGCACTATTAGTATTTAAAGTATTACCTATTGCTAATTCTAATTCTGATTTTATATAATTTTTAATTATTAATTCAGAACTTTCATTAGATTTTATTGTAATTCCATTTAATACAGAATTACTTTTACTTTTAAAATCTATTAAAACAGGATATACTTTATTTTGTGATTGATTATATTCATATATACCATCTAAATAATCACTAGTAATAAACCAATATATTTTTTCTTGTAAATCCCATTTGATAGTACCAATTGTTTTAGAATTTTCAAGTGTATTAGTTATTGAAGAAATTTTTTCATTACCTAATAAATTTTCTATAGCACCAACATCAGAACCTTCAGAGTTAGTAATATTTACATTAAGAGCATCTCTATATTCACCATTAGGTATTAGCCTTTCGTCAGCATCTTTATTCATTCGACCTGACGTAAAAGTATTTTTAATTTCTGCCATTTAAATTAATGTTTAATTTGCTTAGACTTGCCTCTCATTAATTGCGTCATTTCAGCTAAATTCAATCTTGATAATCTAATTTTAGCTGCTCTTATAGCTGCTCTTTTTTCTTTTTTATATCTATTTATTTGATATTCAGGAATATTTTCTTTTACAGATAATAAAGAATGCATTATGCTTTTATATATAGCTTCTTCTGCAAATTTATGAATAACCATATCTTCATCAGTTGCTAATCCATCTGAAATATATTTTATGATTATTAATCTATTTTCAAAGTCTCCACTAAAAGATATTACACCCATTTCTTCATCTATAATATAAACACCATTTTTAGTAGCATTAACAGTATTTATACCATAGCGTTTTCCGTAATCAACATTGTAACCATAACCTTCTTCTAAAAAATTAATATTAGTATCAATACCACTATTGTCTTGTTGGCTATTTTCATGCCATCTTTTTTCAGTTTCAGATTTGGCCGCAAATGTTAAATTACCTTCTGTATCTGTTATATAATTATAATCTTCATCTTGTAGTACAGGGCGAGGAGTACTTGACAATTTATTAGGTAATACTAAATATTCAAGCCCATGGTCATCTACCCAAACAATTTTAGAAATATTAACGCAATCATGCGGTAAAGGAACCGATAATGATGGAGGTATTTCTATTTCTTGTGTTTTAATAGATGTTAATGTGTCATAATTTAATTCTTGTATAGCTCTTTGGGCATAAAAAGCAATATCTGATCTTTTTACTTTTTTAATTATTCTTTCATCGCCAGTATAACCAACTATAAAATTAGAAATAATATCAGATAATGCTATAAATCTATAATTGCCCTGGTTTAAACCGTCATAATATTCTTGTGGGGTGTTTGATAAAAGAGCCATTTATTAAGATTTTTCTTGAGTTATTTTTTTATTATCAATGCCTTCAATAATTTGAGTAACATCCGGTTGTTTAATTGAAAGACCAGCGTAAGAAAGTATTTTAATTACCATGCTGGCTTCGTCAGATTCATGAAGTTCTATATTTGTTGAATTAGAAGAATCGTATAAAGCATTATTATCTACTTCTATATATCCCCATTCTACTGTTGCTGGAGTTTTTATATAGTTTAATGTTATAGAATTTAAAAAAGGATATACATATATTAATGATCCTTTTTTGGTATAAACAGCATAGTTTTCTGTTGGTGCGGTTAGAGGAGACGCGTTTAGTGCCTGTAATTCTTTTTCACTAACATATGCAATTTCTTTATTATTGCTGATAACAGACCCAATTCTATAAAGATTTACTGGAAGTGTATAATATAAGTCTTCAGTAATTATATTTTCAATAACTTCAAATAAGCTAATTTTTTCTTTTAAATTATCTATAATATTAGCATATTCAGAATTATTAGATCCTAGCCTTGAAAATTGATTTAGATCATAAAAATATTGCTCAAAAATTTCTAATTGAGCTTGATTTGCCATAAGATTAAATTCTTGTGGTGTTATATATCCTCTATTCTCTTTATTCAGAATAGCTAATACCCTTTGATAAACTGTATCTATGCTAATCATTTATTTTTATTATTATAATGAAGGGCCACCTTAAGTGACCCTTTCACTATAAGATGGTTTATTTAAGTTTTTTTTCTATTGACTTGTAAACTTCAACACCTTCATCTGTTTTTAAATATGCAGCAAATGCTGAATATGGATTTTCATCAAAAGGTACTGACATTAATTTTTTATTATTGCTAGCCCAATGAAATGATCTTTGATCGCCTGAAAGCTGAACTATACCAGCTTCAACAGCTTTAATTCCAAAGTTTCTTAATTGAACATTGTCATCTTCAACTAATTCAATAAATAATTCCGGATTTCTTTTAGCAAATAATAATAAATCTCTTTTAATTTCAGAAGACGTCATTTTAGATACTGAAGAACCTTGCTCAACTCTTAATACAGCTTCTGCATGGGTAACATCTAAATCTTTTGCTAAATTTAATGCCGTAATTTCCATTTCAATATCGGCTAAATCATCTTTTGCATTCGCAACATTATCTAATTCATAATATGTTTGATTGCGTTGTGGATGATATAATGATAAAAGCTTTTGTAAACTTTGATCTGATTTTGGAACAAACAATGATCCATCTCTAAAAACAATATGTTTTAATGTTGAAAATCCTTGTTGTTCGTCTCTAAATGGAGAATTTTGATTACTTGCGTAACGCAATTCTCTGTTTATTCCTTTTTCTTCATCAAACCACATTAGAGGATTTCTACTATGATGTTTTGAAGCTAATGTATAAGTAATAGGTGTTCTTTCACCTTTTAATAAATATGTTCTATCTTTAATAACCCAGCTCTCATTAGAGACTCCAGATTGCTTTGTTTTTGTAGCCATAATATAATATAATAAAATTGATAAAAAGTAAAGATAGAGGCGCCTTAAAGACGCCCCATCCTTACATTAGTAATTATGATTGTGTAACAGACTTGAATAATACAAAGTTGTTAGCACCTTGAACACATAAACATCTTTCTGACAAGAAGTGTACGTTCATTTCATCAACGTCAGACGTATAAACTCCACCTACAGATCCAGTGATCCAAGACTTCATTTTTCTATCATCAGCTTCAGAAGCTCTATAGCGTACGTGTAAGAAAGGACGCTTGATATTCTTACCTAATTGCTGATCGTATACAGTTGAAGTACCAGCAGGTACAAGTACACCATCAATGTCTTCAGTAAGACCACGAGTAGCGGCGTCGTTTAAGTATTTCCAGTCAGTTTTGTAGAAGTCATAAGAACCTCTGCGGAAACCGCTGAATCCTAAGTTAAGTGCCATATCCTCACTGTTGTTAAATACTCCGTAAGAAGTACCACCATTATAGTGAGCATTTACAGCTCCTAGCATATCATCAAAAGCAAGCGCAGTAG
>Ga0181591_10005884_pt1 | contig 10644 bp, 9 predicted proteins | sample 071ome_33_FD_133757 | JGI IMG/M metagenome (GOLD analysis project Ga0181591, IMG submission 133757) | Coastal salt marsh microbial communities from the Groves Creek Marsh, Skidaway Island, Georgia - 071412AT metaG (megahit assembly) | ecosystem: Environmental > Aquatic > Marine > Intertidal zone...
ATGAATCCCTTCTCGAAATCGGTATGAATCACGGCCGCCGCCTTGGGGGCGGTGGCGCCTTTCTTAAAGGTCCAGGCGCGGCATTCCTTGGGACCCGCGGTGAAATAGGTCTGCAGACCCAGCAGTGTATAGCCGGCGCGGATAACACGGTCCAGGCCGGGTTCCGTCATCCCCATTTCCTGCAGGAATTCAATTTTCTCTTCCTCATCCAGTTCGGCGATTTCTGATTCCAGCTTGTTGCACACTACAACCACCTCGGCCCCTTCGGCGGTAGCAATCTCCTGGACCAAATCCAGGTGGGGATTGTTCTCGAATCCGTCCTCATCCACGTTAGCGATATACATGGTAGGTTTTACGGTAAGAAGGTGGAGCGAATGGAGGTCAGTCAGTTCATTATTATCTAGTCCCAGGCTTCGTACCGGTTGGCCATCGTCGAGATGGGCCTGCACTTTTTCAAGGAGGGCAGTCTGTTTCTGGGCATCCTTGTCACCGCTTTTGGCCACGCGGCTGACCTTGTCGAGGGCTTTTTGCACACTTTCCAGATCGGCCAGGGCCAGTTCGGTGTTGATGGTGTCGATATCACTTTTCGGATTAATACTGGCGGAGACATGCACCACGTTGTCATCTTCAAAGCAGCGGACCACGTGGGCGATAGCATCAGTTTCCCGAATATTGTGGAGAAACTGGTTGCCGAGCCCCTCGCCTTTAGAAGCGCCCGCCACGAGTCCGGCAATATCCACGAATTCCATGGTGGTCGGAATAACTTCTTTGGGGTTGACGATGCCGGCAATGGCATCAAGCCGCGGGTCGGGAATCGGCACGATTCCAGCATTCGGCTCAATGGTGCAGAAAGGAAAATTCTCTGCCGCTATGCCTGCTTCTGTCAGGGCATTAAAAAGTGTTGATTTGCCTACATTGGGCAGCCCAACAATTCCGCATTTAATTCCCATTAGGGTTGTCCTTTTTTTCAGTTTCTTTGTTGTCGGTATGCAGCGTCTTCATCGCATCCTGGATGTTGCCGTTTACCAACACCGGCATCAGGCGAATCGCTTCATCAATATTGTCCTGGATAGCCTCGGCTTCCTGTTTTGAGGGCTCACTTAGCACATAGTCCTTGCCTTTTAAGGTGGGTCGGCCAATACCTATGCGCAGACGGTGAAAATCACTCCTGCCCATTGCCTTGGCTATATCCCTGACACCATTGTGTCCCCCATGACCGCCATCTGTTTTCAGGCGGACTGTACCAACCGGTAGATCCAGTTCGTCATAAGCGACCAGAATTTCCTGGGGGTCAATATCAAAATATTTGGCCATGGCCGATACTGCCTGGCCGCTGGCATTCATATAGGTGGTTGGAAAGAGCAGCCTTACGTCACGTCCATCAATCGTGATTCGTTCCGCCATGCCATAAAATTTGCTCTCAGTACGCAATTCTCCGTGATAGTCGTCGCATAGACTTTCCAGGAACAGGGCGCCGGCGTTATGGCGAGTAAAGCGGTATTGCTGGCCTGGATTTCCCAGACCAACAATCAGTTTGATGCCGCTCATCGTAAGGGTGAGTTAGACGAGATTACTCGCTGCTGTCGTCGCCGGCAGAATCATCAGCACCACCTTCATCTGATGCTGGTGCATCGCCCTCTGGCTCTTCAACTCCAGGTTCTTCAACAGCCCGGACACGGATTTCTGTGACAGACACGACGGCATAGTCGTGCTCTTCACCGTGGGACAGATCGACGCTAGTAACGCCTTCAGGCAGTTTCAGGTCGGAGATGTGAACGATGTCGCCGGTATGAACGTCAGCCATATCCACTTCAATGTACTCAGGCAGGTCTTTGGGTAGACAGGACACCTGTAGCTCGTTCATGGAAGTAATAATCTGGCCATTTTCCAGTTTCACACCCACACAGGTGCCTTCATTAACAAGGTGAAGCGGAACGTTCACGGTCAGAGCAACATCGGCGCGCACGCGCAGGAAGTCTGCATGCATGATCCTGGGTTTGGCAGGGTGCCTCTGCAGGTCCTTGATAACGACACTTTCAGTGGTGCCATCAAGGTTCAGTTCGATAATGGATGAGAAAAAGGCCTCGTTTTCATTGGCATGGAAAATGTCATCATGCCTAATGGTGATAGACACAGGGTCTTTGCCTGCGCCATAAACGATACCCGGGATGTTGCCTTCAAGGCGACGCAGGCGGCGGCTCGCACCTTTCCCTACGTCTGTACGTACTGATGCATCCAGCACAATGTCTTGTTTAGCCATTTTAGATTTCCTCTTTTAACAGCTTCTCTTCACGGGTCTGCGACCAACCCGGAAGGGTTAATTTAACTGTCCTCGCTGTTCTAACACTTACGTGTTATCGAACATAGCGCTGACAGACTCTTCATTGCTGACTCGCCTGATTGACTCTCCAAGGAACTTGCCCATGGTGAGTTGGCGAATCTTCTTGCACTTCTTGGTTTCCTCCGACAGCGGAATGGTGTCAGTCACCACCAGCGAGTCGAGAGAAGAATTATTCAGGTTTTCCACCGCGTTGCCTGACAGTACGGGATGCGTAGCGTAGGCGACCACTTTGATTGCCCCTTCTTCTTTCAGGGCATCAGCGGCCTTGCATAGGGTGCCGGCTGTATCGACCATGTCGTCGACAATCAGGCACGTACGTCCCTTCACCTCACCAATCAGGTTCATGACCTGGGATTCATTGGCTTTTGGACGACGTTTATCGATGATCGCCAGGTCAATATCCAGCTGTTTTGCAAAGGCACGGGCCCTGACTACACCGCCAATATCCGGCGACACTACGATCAGGTCCTTGTAATTGTTGCGAATCACTTCATCCACCAGAACGGGAGAGGCATAAACGTTGTCCACCGGGATCTGGAAAAAGCCCTGGATCTGTTCAGCATGCAGATCAACAGTCAGGAGGCGGTGGACTCCTACGGCGCTGATCATATCAGCAACAACCTTGGCGCTGATGGGGACGCGGGCAGATCGTACGCGGCGATCCTGGCGGGCATAACCAAAGTAAGGAACCACAGCTGTTATACGGTTTGCAGAGGAGCGGTGCAGGGCATCAGCCATGAGCAGCAGCTCCATCAGGTTGCTGTTGGTGGGTGCACAGGTAGGCTGGATGATGAAGACATCCTGACCGCGAACGTTCTCGTTAAGCTCAACGTTGATCTCACCGTCACTGAATTTCTGTACTTCAGCGCGACCCAGAGGCACACCCAGCCAGCGGGCGACTTTCTCCGCCAGTTCCGGGTTGGCATTGCCGGTAAAAACCATCAAGTTAGTGGCCATGTCTCTGGATCCTGTCCTGGTTCTATCTTTATAGTTATCTTGAACGTCGTCTGTGAACGGTTTCAGTGTTTATGGCTGGGGTGGGAGGATTCGAACCTCCGCATGCAAGGATCAAAACCTTGTGCCTTACCACTTGGCGACACCCCAATAAATAATTTGTTCTCAATATAGCTAGGTAAAAAGGAAAACCTTGTGTCTGTTTACCTTGCCACTTGGGCGACTCCCCAAGAATACTGACCTAATAATTTACCTCATCAGGTATTTCTTTTCTTAAAGCCCGGTGAAGCGGAGATTCGTTGACCCCCCTGGCCACAAAGGCTGATTTTAAATCTGGAAGGTCAATCCTGGTCTGCTGCAGGGCGTGCCTGGCTTCCTGCTCCGATTTAAAGGCCGCAAATACGCTTGATCCTGTCCCTGTCATGCGTGTTTCACTGATACAGGAAAGCCAGTCAAGCACCTTTTTTACCTCTGGGTAAAGGCTGCAGACCAGCGTTTCGCAGTCATTTTTACTGCCAGAAAACGGAAAGCCGGCTATTTTGATGGCGGGAGTGTGTCTTGTCAATTGCGGATGGGAAAAAACTTGCCCAGTTGAGACGGGGCAATCCGGGGTCATCACTAGGTACCAACGTTCAGGAATATCAATTACTTGCAGCAATTCACCCACGCCTTCAGCCCAGGCTGAAAAGCCCTTTACAAAGACCGGTACATCGGCCCCTAGGGCAAGACCCAGACGGGCCAATTCGTCCGGTTTCAGACCGCAATTCCAGACCCTGTTAAGTCCCAGCAGGGTGGTAGCTGCATCTGAGCTGCCGCCGCCAAGGCCGCCCCCTGTCGGCAGGACTTTTTTCAGTGAGATATGTGCTCCACCGAGCCCACCAGTTTCCTTGAATAGCAGCTGGGCTGCCCGGAGGACCAGGTTTTGCGAATTTTCCAGTTCTTCCATGGTGCAGCTGAACTGAATGTCTTTGCTATCGGTTGGAGTGATGGTCAGCTTGTCCCCGTAATCCAGCAGCTGAAATACCGTCTGCAGGTTGTGGTAGCCGTCATCCCGCTGCCCGGTGATATGGAGGAAGAGATTGAGTTTGGCAGGGGCTGGTAATGTTATGGAATCCACCGGCAAATCCTCAGGGTAGTACCCAGTTGCTAATCAGAAAGGTGAGGCGATAGGGTGACTGGGTCAGCCGGATACGTGCGGGCAGGGGCCGCTGCTGAACTAACTCAAAACGGTCAAATTCCATTGTCCACCGTATACCACTGGCATCCTCCTGGACGATCCTGGAGACCAGCCCATCTTCACCGCGACTGATATTTGCCGGCCTTAATGGGGAGGGAATGCCGCGCACCCAGTAGAGTAGTTCTGAGGCTGGAAAAGCATACCCCAGCATGGCAGTTGTGACTGCTTCAAGGCTCTCAGCATGAATCGGCTCTTCACCGTTTTTTTCTATTACAACATTGTCGCGACCACCGCTGATGCGGACTGCACCAAGTCCAAGTGTACTGCTGAGGTTGATGTCATAGTCTTCCTCTTGCTGGAACCAGTTGATGTTTATTGTGTCGGATTTGCTGCCGCTTCTTATGTTAAGCCTGCCGCGCAGATTCCAGTTTTCTAGCGCGGCCAATGATTCCAAGTAACTGGCCGGATAGCTGGTTTTTGGGATAGGGGTCGTAGCGCAGGCTGCCAGTAGGAAGCAGGCCGGTATCCACAGGCACAGGCTCAGGAATGAACTAGAAGATTTTGACTGTTGGGCGGCGTCAATCAGAAGTGAGCCGCTCCATGGTGCTGCGGATGAATTCACTGTTTGGCTGTGATTCCAGCGCCTTGCGCCAGATACTGCGGGCCTGCGTTCTTTCGCCTGTCACCCACAGAACTTCGCCAAGATGGGCGGCGACTTCGTGATCGGGGAACAGCTCGTAGGCTCGGTCAAGGTTTTCTATAGCTTCTTCATACATGCCAAGCCGGTACTGTACCCAGCCCAGGCTATCTATTATGGCTGCATCATTTGGGGCAAGCTCAAAAGCGCGCTTTATGAGTTCATAGGCTTCATTGAAGCGGTCAGTCCGGTCAGCCAGCGTATAGCCCAGGCTGTTATAGGCAACGGGGTTGTTGGGATTGAGCTGGATAATCCTGCGCAGGTCTTCTTCCATCAGGGCCAGGTCATTGATTTCCTGGCTGTAGACAGAGCGCAGGAACAGAAGCTGGATATTGTTGGGAAACGCTCCCACGGCATTGTTGAGAACACGGCCTGCCTCATCCATCTGACCCTCATCCATCAGGACATTGGCTTCCATGGAGAGCAAGGCAATATTGTAGTCAGGATTGCGAAAGCGGACATTCTGCAGTCGGGATCTCACTTCCCTGTAGCGTCCTGCACGAATCATTAACTCAGTCAGGCTGCGCTGAGCCTGCAGGAAATTGCCGCCTCCGTTAACGTTAAAGAAATGTTTAATGGCCTCATCATTTTTATTTTCCTGAACACTGATAAAACCGAGGTAGTAATGGGCGTCATCCAGTCGCTGTGCATTCTCGACCATGATTTCAAAATACTGCCTGGCTTCACTGAACAGGTTGATCTCCATGCTAAGCAGGGCCAGCGAGTAGAGCATGTCGTAATCATCAGGGTACTGCTCAACGATAATGGCAAACTGGTCGCGGGCATCACTGTAGCGTTGGTCATCAATAAGCTTGCGAGCATACTGAAAGCGTAGCTCTTTATGGTTGCTGTTGTTTTTCAGCGCCTCCTGCAAACGCTCTCTTGCCTGTTCTGGCCTTTCCAGAATCTCGAGCAATTCCACTTCAAGCAGGACCACTTCAGGGTTGTCATTCAAGGCATTGGTGAGGGTGCTAACTTCCATGTAGGCTTTTTCAGCCTGGCTATTCTGGTGGTGTAGGTGAGCGAGACCCAGCTTTACAGATTGATTTTCAGGATAGAGAGTTTTAAGTTCCTGGAGATCGGCAATCAGTGCATCAAGAAATAGCTCAGCATCGTTATCAACGGCAGTACGGTTTGTGATGAGACGAAAATCAATGTTGTAACCGAGGGCCAGCAGTTTCCTCATGTGAGTCATTGCTTCACGATAGCGGCCCAGTGTTGCCATTTGGAAAGCCAGCGTTCTTAATGCCTCCTGGGATTCCGGCTCTTTCGCCAGCCAGAGATTGCTGGTTTCAATCGCAGCCGGAACATCACGCATGAAGGAGGCTATTCGTGAGGCGCGCCGAATTATATTGATGTCATTAGTCTCGCGAGCGAGGGCGAGGTAATCCTCTAGAGCTTTCTGGTTGTAACCTCGCTGGCCTGCCATTTCAGCAATGATGACGCGAGTCAGGACGTCTTCATCGAAATTTCCGTACTGGATCTCAACAGGTTCCGGCAGAGGTTGGGGAACTACCTCCACAACTTTATCGGACGTTTGCGCTTCAGTAACCGAACTGTTGGCTGCTACAGTCGAGTCGCCTTGGGGTACGGTGGTGGCACAGGCAGAAAGGAGTGTTAATCCCAGCGCCGTAAGCGGAATCTGGCCTAAGGAAAGCATTTCCAGGAGGTTTGTCTTCATTAACGTTGAAAGTGTCTTTTTGGTATTCATATCAGGCAGTTAGTATAACGAGGGGGGATAACCTGCTCAATGCCGGCAAAATAGCGGCGTTGTGATAAATCATGAATTTAATTTGTTTAGCACCCAACCAGTATGACCGGCGGTTAATCCAATATACGTGAAGTATGGAGGATTAGAGCTTAATGCGGCTTTAATCCGAAATGCCTTGATAGGCACAGGGGTGCGGATTGAGTAGAATGCGCGGTTCGACGCCAAAAAATGAATAAATAGCGCATATTTACGACTTTTTATAACTTCTTTTATGACTACTTTGTTACTGGGTATTAACCACAACACGGCCAGCATTGATGTTCGTGAAAAGGTGGCTTTTGCCCCGGAAAAAATGCATGACGCCCTCCAGCTGGCCTGCGCGGATGTAGAGCTGGATGAAATAGTCATCGTTTCCACCTGCAACCGTACTGAGCTTTACTGTGAGCCGGGTGAAGCCATGGCTGCCTCAGAAAAAAGCGAGGAAGTCTACCAGCATATCGAGCAGTGGCTGGGTCAGTACCACGGGCTAAGTCATGAGCAGCTGGAGAACTGTGTCTATATCCACAGCGATCTTGAAGCTGTTAGGCATTGCATGAAAGTTGCCAGTGGCCTTGATTCGATGGTGCTGGGAGAACCGCAGATCCTGGGCCAGCTCAAGTCGGCCTATGCCGTCGCGCGTGAGGCCGGTACCGTCGGCAACAACCTGAGTCGGCTTTTCGAGGAAACCTTTGCAGTCGCCAAGCAGGTTCGCACCGATACGGCTATCGGGGAAAATCCGGTTTCAGTGGCGTTCGCTGCCGTTTCGCTGGCAGAACATATTTTCAGTGATTTATCCCAGACCAGTGCGCTCATGATCGGCGCTGGTAAAACTATAGAACTTGTCGTGCAGCATCTGCGCAATGCGGGTGTTTCAAATGTTTCAGTCGCTAACCGAACACTGGAACATGCCCTCGAACTGAAAGAGAGATATGACGTGCACGCTGTTCTGCTGGCTGATCTGGCTGAGGAGTTGGAGAAAGCGGATATTGTCGTCAGCTCCACGGCAAGCCAGGTGCCCGTTGTCGGCAAGGGGACAGTGGAAAGAGCGCTCAAGGCAAGAAAGCATAAACCGATTTTTATGGTCGATCTGGCCGTTCCGAGAGATATTGAACCCGAGGCAGGAGAACTGGAGGATATCTACCTCTACAGCGTTGATGATCTTGCCCAGGTAATCGACTCCAACCTGCAAAGCCGACAGGAGGCTGCCGAGGAAGCCGAAAAAATTATTGACCAGGGTGTTTATCGCTACGAAGAAAAATTACGCACACTGGGTGTTGTCTCAACACTTAAGAATTTTCGCCAGAAAGCTGAATCCATTCGCGATACGGAACTGGAAAAAGCACTCAAGATGCTCGATAAAGGCGAAGCGCCTGAAAAAGTGCTCGCTAACCTGGCTCGCCTGTTAACCAACAAGCTGATTCATGCACCAAGCGTGCAGATGAAAAAAGCCAGTGCCGATGGTCGCAGTGAGCTGATTCAGCTGGCCGAGAAACTGTTTGAACTTGAAGCCAGCAACGAGTCGGTGCCTGAATTTAATTCTGAAGATGAAAAACAGCAGCCCTGAGCTGCAAAAACCTGATCTGAAGAATTTTCTGACACTAACTACCATCCCTTATGAATCCATCCATTTACAGCAAACTTGAAAACCTTTGTGAGCGCTATGAAGAGCTCGAAGGCCTGCTCAGCGATGCTGACATTATCAGTGACCAGGAAAAATTCCGTGACTTCTCCAAGGAATACTCTGAACTGGAGCCGGTCGTGCAAAGTTTCAGTGAATACCAGAAGGTACTTTCTGATATTGATGAAGCAAAACTCCTGCAAAAAGATGCCGACCCTGACGTGCGAGAAATGGCAGAAGAAGAAATAAGCGCGGGGGAGATCAGGCTGGAAACGCTGGATATCGAATTGCAGAAACTTCTGCTGCCAAAGGATCCTAAAGATTCCTGCAATGTCTTTCTGGAAATCAGGGCCGGCACTGGCGGAGATGAGGCGGCAATTTTCTCGGGAGATCTTTACCGGATGTATTCGCGCTACGCGGAATCGCTGGGCTGGAACATGGAGATTGTCAGTGAAAGACCTGGTGAACACGGCGGCTACAAGGAGCTGATTGCGCGCGTTGAAGGTAAAAGCGTGTATGGACAGCTTAAATTTGAATCAGGTGCCCACCGGGTGCAGCGTGTGCCTGAAACTGAAACGCAGGGCAGGGTGCATACCTCTGCCTGTACGGTTGCAGTGATGCCTGAGATTGATGATGTTGAAGAAATCGAAATAAACAAGGCCGATCTCAGGGTGGATACCTTCCGCGCCAGCGGAGCCGGAGGTCAGCACGTGAACAAAACCGATTCAGCAATCCGTCTTACGCATATTCCCACCGGCATAGTCGTGGAGTGCCAGGACGAGCGTTCGCAGCACAAGAACAGGGCCAGGGCCATGTCGCTACTGCAGGCGAAGCTCCAGGCGGCGGCAGAAGCAGAACAGCAGCAGGAACAGTCTGATGCCAGGCGCAACCTTGTTGGAAGCGGCGACCGATCAGAAAAAATTCGCACCTATAATTATCCGGACGGGCGTATTACTGACCACAGGATTAATCTCAAGCTTAACCGGCTCAATGAAGTGATGGCCGGGGATATCGGCGAAATCATTCAGTCACTAATCACTGAACACCAGGCAGACCAGCTCGCCGAAATGGCGAACTGACACGAGGTTTTTAATGACCACCATCAAAGAGCTCCTGGCGGATGGTGAGAATTCACTGACAACCAGTGACTCCGCACAGCTGGATAGCGAAATTCTACTGGCCAAGGCACTGGAGAAGCCACGCTCCTGGCTCTATGGCTGGCCGGAACACGTTCCCACTGAGACCGAGCAGGCTATATTTCTTCAACTCTTGCGCTGCCGGGAGAAGGGCGAGCCGGTTGCTTACCTGACAGGCAAGCGTGAGTTCTGGGGCCTTGAGCTCAAAGTGAATGAGCACGTATTAATCCCCCGACCGGAAACGGAATTACTGGTTGAAAAATCGCTGGAACTGATTGGCGCTGCTGCAAAAGCCAGGGTGGCTGATCTGGGTACAGGCTCGGGCGCAATCGCCATGGCACTGGCGACTGAAAGACCTGCCTGGGAAATCCTGGCCACTGATATTTCACCAGAGGCGCTTAGTCTTGCGCTGGAAAATGCCACGGAACTGAAACTGCATAATGTGCAGTTTTTCCTGGGTAATTGGCTGAAGACCCAGGAGGGCAAGAAATTTGACGCCATTGCTAGCAATCCCCCTTATATAGAAGCAGGAGACAAGCATCTTGCAGAAGGTGACGTTCGCTTTGAGCCAGAGCTTGCGTTAGTCTCCGGAAAGGATGGGCTTGATGCTATTAGGCAAATTGCCAGGGACAGTATCAACTGCCTGACCCGGGATGGATGGCTCCTGCTCGAGCATGGTTTTGACCAGGGTGACAGAGTCAGGCAGATCCTGATAGATAGTGGTTATAGCGAGATTGAAACATTTAAAGACCTTGCCGGGCACGAGAGGGTGAGCGTAGGCAGCCGCAAGCTCTAAGCCGTAAACGTTTATCAGCACTATTATTGGCCCTGATTACAAAATGAATGACGAAGAATTATTAAGGTACAGCCGCCAGATCATGCTGCCTCAAATGGATGTGGCCGGTCAGGAAGCGTTGCTCAATGCCAGGGTGTTGGTTATAGGTATGGGTGGACTGGGGTGTCCTGCAGCC
>Ga0181591_10005895_pt1 | contig 10633 bp, 14 predicted proteins | sample 071ome_33_FD_133757 | JGI IMG/M metagenome (GOLD analysis project Ga0181591, IMG submission 133757) | Coastal salt marsh microbial communities from the Groves Creek Marsh, Skidaway Island, Georgia - 071412AT metaG (megahit assembly) | ecosystem: Environmental > Aquatic > Marine > Intertidal...
CACCACGTGCAGTGAACCACTTGTGGAAAGCCTCTAAAGCATCACGTAGGCTAGTTGTTCCCTCAAGAGATAACCTGGCTTCAGGACTTTGCTTATCCCACCACTTGTTAGTCTCAGGGTCCACAATCCTTCCTTGGTCTTCCCAATACACAGGCATATAGAACCCATTTTCATAGTCAACCTGCCCAGTCTGCATATCAAACGCAACGGCTCCAATACTGCAGATTGCCGCCCGTGGCTTAACGGCCAACGTTTCGATATCAATAATTACATCTTTCATAACTACCAAACCACCTTATAAATAAGAGCTACATTCCACGCGATAAACGCGACTATTCCGACCGTAAACATGATGTTAAAAACAGGGGTCATACTGCCAGAGTGAATACTAATCACTCTAAAGTCTTTTAAACCAAGCTCTCTAAGCTGGTTGTACTCTTTATCGTCAACTAATACACCCTCGCATCTGTAATAGTCGCCACCTGTGTAGGTGTCGTCTTTAACCTGTATAGGGTCTGTACTAATAACCGTGTCTGCAAACACGGTTTTAGATAGCTTTCTGGCCTTCTCTGCGTGCGCGTTATGCTCACCCTGACTGGATGAATAAAAATTGCCACCAAACTTAACCAGTCTTAATGTCTTCAATTGTTTCATAAATTACTCCGTTACACTATTAACATAAACGCTATTAGCGTAGTACAAACAAAAAAAAGAGTCAATGGTGACTCTTAATCTTTTGTATTGGTACGCCATTAACAGCCCAGTTGTAAAGCTCCCGTGGACTGTAAGCTCGCTTGATACCACCGCTTAGTCGGTATCTGCATCCATCCATGCCAAGAGGTACTTTCCTCCCAGCAATCAGGTGATATACCGTCATACTCTCACCAATCCAGTATGGCCTTGAGAAACCTTTAATTTCTGTCAGTGCTTCCAAAGCCACCTTCTCCTCTAGCTGTGTCATCTTCAAACCAAGCCACCCTACGTGGGTCAACGTGGATATAAGGTATAAACATAATTTGAGCTATACGGTCGCTTTCTTTAACGACAACAGGTTTATCGCTGCGATTCCACAAGCTAACTTTGATTTCGCCTTGGTAATCGGTGTCAATCAGTCCCACAAGGTTGCCTAACACAAGCCCTTCTTTATGCCCTTTACCGCTTCTAGGTAGTAAAAGTGCAGCGATATTGCCGTGACGTGACATATCCACATGAAGGCCCGTTGGCATCAGGAAGACTTCACCTGGCGCTAGTGTGACATCCGTTGTGGCTTGTAAGTCCATGGCCGCGCTACCTTCGGTTTTATACTCAGGCATGTGACCTTTACAAATTGCGTCTAATTTCACTCTATTCTCCTTTGTTAAGTTAAGCCGCTAACGGCAGCTAGTCGATTCATCGGCCACGAATGTGCAACCCTTATAAATTCCAATAAATTAAATTTACAACAATACTTAATAACGTGGCTAGATGCATGCCGTGCTTAAAACCTTTGTGATACTCCTCATCCATGGCTTTAAACTTCTTTTGTGCTTCGCAGTTACAAGTCATCACTCACCGCCTTTGTATATCGTGTTGTGTGGATTCGATTAATCTGCATAGCACCGATGTTGCAGCAAAAATAGAAAAAGATATTAAAAGCGAATCATTATCAACGGCTAGTTCATCTAGTGTTGATAGCACACACACAAATAGCGCGAATATCGTTAATTGATTACTATGCTTCATCCTTCACCCATCCCATTAATACCTCAATGTCAATCAACGTCCACGGTTCTTTAAATTGATTAAAATCCTGTGGAAAAGGGTCGCTAAATTTATAAGCGCTTTGTATTCCACGTTCACAGAATACAAAGAACAACTCATCATTCTGCAGATAGACACCGGTCTTAACCGGTTTAGGCATTGTGACGTATAACTTGTCCTTCAATGTGTCCTCAAGCCCACTGGCAATGCGTTTACGATTAGCAGGACTAAGCTGCTTATCACCATCAAAATACTTTATCCAAAACTCTAAGTTCATTGCACGCTCACTTCTTTAGTTGTTATTTCCCACACCCTACCCTTCAAACCATAGGTGCAGTTAAAGCCTTTAAACTGATTATTGTTATGCTTCAGATATCCACACAATGACACCGTGTGTAACATCATGTCTTGAATGATGTCCTCCACACTACAACCAGTTACCTTCATTCTGTAATTAATCCAGTCTTCTAAGTTCATGCTAACCTCCGTACACTATTAACATTATACGTTAATAGTACCTGTGTCAATGTAGTTTTGTGACTTTAAGTATGTATCCACCACATCATGTAATGGGACTATTGCTGCGTCCTTTTGAATATATAACCTTGGCTTCCCACCTTCCTGCAGAATAAACTTATTCACCCTGCCCCCACTTAACTGTGGATGTTTAACGTAGTCCATGGCTTCCAGTATCTCACTACGTTTATTGTGGGGTATCATGTGATTAAGCCTTAGTTCTTCCAACAGCTTATTCAAGGCCATACTGGATATCCACGGGTAGCGGAATCCTGGTCGACCTTGTTCAATCGACTCGATTATCTCCTGTTCAACCCTATCACTTCCCATGGATACAGCTTCATGGTGGCTACTCGTTTGTGGTGCTCTTGGGCATGTAGGTAGTGCAGGATTATAAGCAGGGTCAATCTCGTAGTTCTTAAGGTAGTTGTGACAGATGGCGTACCCGTCTTCTTCTTTGAGCCATTCAACTAATCGTCTGAAGTAAACAGCATCCATACCGCAAGCGTCCAAGTCTTCTACTTGCTGCTGGGCAGTGTAAAAAATGGCATATCGACGGTCATTCTTGTATTTCTTAATACCACTCTTACTGTTCATGGTGAAGATGAAGTTGCAGCAGATGTCAGCGCTTATCTGGTCCACACCTTTGTATTCAATGCTACTATCCTCACCATCGGTTATCATAGGCTTAAGCGACTCCATGACGTTGTTCTTATCGTGCTTCACGTCGATGTCATTTACCACCATCAGGATTTTACCGAATAGAAACGAGTTGAAATTGGTTGTCAGCTTGTCAGCCTTTGGTTGGAACACATATTTTTTACCAATAGACTTGCGTAGAATGTCGCAAACCGTGGATTTACCGTTACCTTCCACACCTTGTAACGCCACCGCCCATTTAAACTTCACACCTTGATATTGGATACTAGCAGCCATCCAACTAAGTAGGATTTTTTGGTCATTGGCATCTGGTAATAACTTTGCAATGTGATTTAAGAACAGTGAAGGGTCGCCAGGTTTACACGGTGTATCTACTTTACGGTATGAGTTGGCGTATTTCGTTCCATCGTAGTTAATGATTTCAGCGAATCCGTTTTGCGGTTCAAAGCAAAGTTCCTCAGCCTTCGGCCAATTGATTGCTTGTGATTCAGTGAGTGCTTCAAATGCGTTTGTCGTTGTCTTTTCATTACGTTGGTCCTTAGCGAAAGTATAGCCGCCATAAGTTGCTTTAAATTGCTGTGGTCCCAACAATCCTTGTGGGGTGAGTACTTTGTTTAATCTAACGATGTAGACACAGTCTTTGAAGTAGACTAATTGGTTTTGTGGGTCCATGTATCTAACACCATCAACCAATAAATCCTCTGCCACTTCACCAGGTGTGGTCACAATTACACTTTGACGTTGACCATAAACTTTGTCGATTTTTCTTAATGCGCTTTTGATAGTGATCTCTAAGTAGGTTTTATGGCTAGTCCACTTTTCCCTAACACAGCCTGACATCCACATGAGGTTTTTAACACGTTCATGGTTTTTACCAGTTGCCCAACCCAAACGCATTGATAGGTCGCCTTCCATCTTACTAGCATCATTGTGATAATATTTCTCAAGTGTGGACGCTTTACCGGCCCAAAGCTCTTTGAAGGTCGCTTTTATCCCAAAGCCTTGATGAGCACCACCTTTCATCTTCATCAAATTATTGAGTAGTTCTTCGTCATCCTCGTATCCACGCCATTCTTCCACGGGTGTGTCGCGCCATTCTTCATCATCAACTGCAGCTTCATCACCAGCAGCAGGATTAAAGTAATTGTCGACAAGCCATTGAAGGTGGGCAGTGCCATCCAGTCCTGCATTACCGGTGGCATGAAGACCTGTAAGGGCCACAAAGCGACCACTCGTGTAGAGTTCCAGCCCTAGTGGGATGTTCTTACATTTGTGTTTGATGTCACCTTGATAAGTTCCAAAGATGTGCCAGCCTTTTTTGGATGTGGACATCTCCATACCAAAGCCAGCAAAGGTGTTTAGGAAGAATTTAGTTTGTTCTGACCAGTCATTGCCTTCAACGCAATTATCCAGGTCAAAGAAGAATAAATTGTCATTCTCGGTGAGTACAAAGCCAACACCGTAATCTTTACCCCTAGCAGTTGCATCTGCACTGGCTTCTTCAAAGGACACCCACTTGCTAGGATCAACCGGACTTACAAGAGGCTTCTTATCATATTTACCTTTCGCCTCGTTCCACACTAAATGATAGACAATAAACTGCCTGTACGCTGCCATCGCTGCCAGCGCTTGCGGTAACTCTCTCATGGATTAACCCTTTTATTTGGTTATGTCGCGGATAGCTTTTTTCTTTAATGATTCTGAAGCCGCCAATGCCACTGGGTGTTGCATTACCAAAGCCTGTGTAATGATGTCCAACAGTTGCCCATCGATAGCCCATTCGATTAATTTAGTTCTAAATGCTTCTATGTCTTCAAAATGACGTGCAACTGTGCCTCTAGCCACACCTGCTGCGTTTGCCACTTCAGTGAGATTAGACAATGAATATAATCCAGAAGATTTATTTTTTATTACCTCGTGGACATCTTCAAATATCTTAGTCACTCTAGCTTTAGGGTCATCAAATCTTTGTCGACTTACAAGGTTGCCACACTCTTTACAACGCTTTTCCATAATTCCTCCTGTTAATATTAAACACAATATTAGTTTAGCTTGCTAATAGTGTCAACCCACTTTCCATCACTATCACTACCCCAGTTTGGACGGTGATATTTAATGGTCTCAATCATGTCCTGAGTGTACACGGTAGCAAATTCTTTACGTGGTGTAAGCGCAGTAAATCCAAGGCTTAATTCACGGTAGAAGTGTCCACACTTGGTTTTAAATACCTTCATCGATTGTACCCTCTGCATTCGCAAAAGCTGCGTCACCTCCTAATGACAACACCAGATTGATAAACTTTTCTTGCGCTTGTTCATGTGCTGTACCGCTGTAGCGCCAGGTTGACTCTTTCACCTCTCGCGCTAAAAATTGACCTATCGTGTGGCCCACCATTTCAGGCTTAATGACCACAGGTTTGATACCTATCAAATCACTAGACTTGATACGCTTATTCATTTGAGGTGTTTTGTTGCATAGCCCGTAACGAACCCAACGCCCACTATCGTCTTTAAATGCACCGACATTGTTACGCCAAAGCCTGGCACCCTTACGCGATGCCTCAAGTTCAATACGAGACTGCAAACCTGCCTCAGTTAAACCATCCTTAGCAGCCACACCGCTGGCATCGACACCAACTACGTGTTTAAAGTCCTCAATTGCATGGTAGGGAATACCCCACTTTATTGCCCATTGCAGCAAATTCATTGTAATGCCCTATAAGTAGCTTGTTTATTTCGATATTGAGTTTAGTACATAATTTCTCTGCGTCACTAACACCTAAGCTCTGAGCATTAAGAACATCCAAATCAAAGGTCCAATAAAAAAGCTTCTCCCATTCACCCTTGGTTCTACCCATGGCAGCGTGAAAACCGGCCCATTGGTCCATTACAGCCCTAAGTTGACGTTGTGCGTCTTGTTTAGCAAAGTGATAATTACGATGTCGATCGTCAATTTTAGGGTTCATACTTTTACGTGAGTATGGCTTAAATACAGCATCAGCTTCACCGCGCATTTGCGCCAGCACTTGTGGATCTAACTCCATCAACTCACCGTCAACAAATTCAGGCTTGCTTCTATCTGCAATCGCTCTTGGTTCTCCACAGTAGGGGCAAACATTGTGGAAGCGCTCATAGGCACTTTCACATGCAATACATACTGTCATCGGTATGGCATCATCAGCTTTAGAACTACCGCGCTTGTCTCTATTATCAAGGGTCCATTCTCGCGGTGCATCAGGTAGCCCATGGCGTATGACGTTACCAACATGGTCAATGATGATTGCAAACTCTTTACCTTCAAGCAGTCTAAGCGCTCGACCGAATTGTTGAACATATAATCCGTAGCTCTCGGTCTTTCTTGCCATCTGGACAACTTCAATGGCCGGTAAGTCAAAACCTTCACCAAAGAGGTCCACATTTATCAGTTGCCAAATCTTGCGCTCTTTAAATGCTTTTAATATTTTGCGACGTTCCTCGTCGGTGGATTTAGCGGTGACAACAGCAGCAGGTATCCCAGCGGAATTAAACTGTTCTGCCACCATGTGTGCCATTTCCACATCTGGTACAAAAGTAACCCCAAGCTTACCGTATGCCAGCTTTTTATAGTGGGATACGATGTCACCTGTAATGTGGGATTGCTTTGTGGCCTTAGCGAGTTTCTTTTGGTTGTAGTCACCACTGGCTGTGATATTCACATCATCAAGATTAAGGTCGTTTGGTGGCACATAGACTCGATAATCCGTCAGGTATCCATCGCGGATAAGTGAACGCATAGATGGACCAACTATCATTTTGTCGAACCAGCCTGAAGCGTGTCTACCTAAACCCTTACCATCTGCTCTAAGTGGTGTAGCTGTAACCCCTAGCATTTGAACGCCAGGTGTCACCTCATCAAACATGGTAAACACCTTACCCCACTGGTTATCTTTGGTAACGTGATGACATTCATCCTGTACTAAAAACTTAACGCGCTTATAGAACCTGGCTTGTTCTGCTGCTCTATTATTCACAGTTAATACACCGCCAACACCTATATCAGCACCATTGTGGATAAAGTTGTGACCAAAATCTTCACGTTGCATGAAACCTAAAGCTCTGACTAATTTTTCAGGCGCTATAACTCTATGCTCTATCTCATTCCTGGCTAATGTCATCGACATTTGACCCACAAGTTCCTGCCTGTGGGCAATTGATAATGACGGTACATTTTTACGTTTGATTTGTTCACAAAACACAACAGTCTTACCGCCACCTGTGGGTAAAACATCCACTATGTTTTGAACCCCACTGTCCCAAGCAGCTTCGTTGTCTTCTATGATTTTTTGTTGATACGGTCTTAGTTGCATGAAGACCTCTTAACCACAGTTGGCTTTACAAAAGTAGGATTCACCCATTTGACTTTATATTTCCTATCATCACCGGTACCATGCCAGTATCCATGGAGATGTCCACGACGAAGGTGGCCAACACGCATGTGACCTGCCCTAGTGACGGCTTTACTTTTTCTAATTCTCTCCCCAAGCTCGCCACCGATGTGGTGAACTCTTGGTTTCTTTGCGTAGATAACTTTATTGTTAGACTTGCGTCCTGATTGTATATGTGACTTTACTTGTGACTTTGGTACGTTATGCCATTGTGAGGCTGCGTAGACAATATAAGGTAATACTTTTTTCATGTTATCGGTGTATGTAGTATCAGTTATCCCTTTAGCTTTCATCAATTTTTCTGCTAATTCTTCAATCGTTATATCTCCAAAGTGGGAAGGTATGCTAAGTCCGTAGCTAGTACCACCTGCCACATATACTTCAATTTTGAAGAACATTTTATCGCTGACCCAAGCTAACATTAGACCGTCTATTCCGTTTGTGTTTATCTCTATATATTGAACAGGATAAGGTGTATTTCTAATAAGCTCGATAGGTATCACTCCTTTAAATTCCTTACCTAATTCATCCGCAACATCTCGATTTATTTTGAACACATCTAATCCTGTAGACCAGACCAAGTTAATAAATACATTTAATACTGTCTTTGCGTTCTCAGTATTTAACTCAATGTTAAATAGGTTTGCCATTGCGTTTGCATGTGTACTCATATCCAAACCATTAAGCACCGCATCTAACACTAGGTCATCAAGTTCATCACTACTGTTCTGTCTAATCTTTTTACAAAATTTAATTATTTGTTTCATGGTTTTCTCCAAAGCCTTATTGACAAGTTTTTATAATAGCACTAATATCAATTCCGTCAATAACACATTTTGGAGAAATAAATGGAAGACTTAAATATTAGAATACCGAAAGACCCCAAGGTTATGATTGCTTTGGCCGGTTATCTATGGGACACCGCAGAAGCGATTGACCCAAGTGTGACCGATGAAGCGGTTGACAAGCATTTAGAATCGTTACAAGCGGCTACACCTGCTACTGCTACTGAGCAGACACCGCCACCACCTCCTCCTGCTACTACCGAGCAAGCGGCTACACCGCCACCACCTACTACTGTGGATGTCGACAGTGAAGGTTTACCATGGGATGCGCGTATCCACAGTTCAGGAAAAACCAAGCTTAAGAAAGATAACACTTGGAAGCTTAAAAAAGGTATTCCAGAGCAAGAGGTAGTTGCAGTTAAAGAAGAACTACGTGCTGCCATGGGTGTCACTACTGAGCAAACACCGCCACCACCTCCTGCTACTGAGCAAACACCGCCACCACCTCCTGCTACTGATAGTGAGCAAGCGGCTACCCCACCACCGCCACCACCTCCTGCTACTGCTACTACAGTTACATTTGCAGAGGTAATGCCTAAAATCACTGCTGCTGGCGTGACGCAAGAGCAAATCATGGCGGCTAGTGCTGCTTTCGGACTTAACAATTTGTTGGAACTAAGTCAAAAGCCTGAGTTAATTCCACAAGTTCTAACGGCTCTAGGGATCACCTAATGTCGGTAAGACTACCGGCTTCTTCTGCTTTTAAGTGGGTCGAGTGTAACGGATCACCCACTCTTGAGCAGTCAGTGCCAAAAATAGAGAAGTCGGAAGAACAGAAACTTGGCGACCTAGCACACTGGATGGCTGAAAAGATACTTAAATCCTATCAGGCACCTAGTACTAAAATCATCACCCCCATGGAAATGGAAGGTGAAACCGGCCCCAATAAAATGGTCGTGGATGAAGAAATAGGTGAACAAGTGGGTATTTACACAACCCACATTCTTCAGATAGCCGATGGCAATATGAGTCGACTAGCTGTGGAAAATGAATTGTATTGTGACCGTGTAATGAAAGGTCAGAAGATCATCATTGACGCTTGGTTCTACGATGGCAATAAAGGTGTGATTTATATTCGTGACCTCAAGTTTGGTCACGGTATTGTCAATGCCTACATGAACTGGCAATTGATAATGGAAGCAATGGCTATACTTGACCACCTTGGAATTGATGGGTTAAAGGACCAGCATATCAAAGTTAACATGGGTATCGTTCAGCCTCGTGCATTTAGGCGTAATGGTCCAATCGATACATGGGAAGTAATGGCATGTGACCTACGCGCTTACTTCAACCAATTAACCATGGCTGCTGCTGACGCTCAGGGTCCGAGTCCTAAATGTAAGACTGGACCATGGTGTTTAAAGTGTAATGCCAAAGGTCGATGTGACACGTTAGACAAAGACTTTGGCAGGTGCTATGACTATGTAAGTGAAACACTACGATACGAACCAACGCCAGATGAGTTAGACCTGGAACTGGACGTATTAGAACATGCATTTAATGTGGTTAAAGCTCGTAAACAGGGTTTGGAAGACCTGGCTATCCACAAATTGCGTGAAGGTGAATTTATCAAAGGTCGTGGTATCGAAGACAAAAAATCTAACGAGAAATGGACGTGTGATAACGCTACTCTCGATATGATTGGTCTTATGATTGGTAAGGACTTAAAGAAGGGAGCGAAGTATTACACGCCATCACAAGTAATAAACGAACTTGGTATTGACAGAAGTGTTATTAGTGCTTATATTACTAGGGACACAACGGGAACTAAGTTGGTTAAACGTAACACCAAGGCTTTGGCCGAACAATTTAAGAGGAAATAATCTATGTCTACATATAGAACCGGACCTGCAATTGTATCTTGGGATTCAATTACTAGCCCTAAGACTCAAGTCCACAGTGGTGAGTTATCTTACTATCTCGAAATTAACATTCCTAATGGACCAAAGGTTCAGGAATTAGAAGGTGCTTTACAGCAGCAACTTCAAACAGGCAACTTCAAAGGTCAATTACCTGCAGGTGGTAAATGGGGTTTAAAGCCTTTGACCCCAGAAGAAGTGACCAAGTTAGGACCACAGCTTCAGGGTCACTACAAGTTGACACCTAGAACTACAAAAACGCCACCTACTGTTATGGATAAGGACGGTAAAGAGTTATCACCAATGGAATACAGCAGGATGTTCTACGCTGGCGCAGTTGTAGAATGTCTTGTCCACACGTATGATTTTGACGTGCCTGGTAACAAGGGTGTTATGTTTGGTGTGGATGCAATCATGGTTCTAGATTCTAACGCGCCAAAGCTTAACGTAGCAGCAGGTATCACAGCAGATGAAGCTCGTGCAGCCTTTGGTATCGCAGGTGCAGCTACACCACCACCTGCTCAGGGTTACACACCGCCACCACCTGCTCAGGGTTTCACACAGACACCTCCACCACCTGCTAGTGAGCA
>Ga0181591_10005912_pt1 | contig 10617 bp, 22 predicted proteins | sample 071ome_33_FD_133757 | JGI IMG/M metagenome (GOLD analysis project Ga0181591, IMG submission 133757) | Coastal salt marsh microbial communities from the Groves Creek Marsh, Skidaway Island, Georgia - 071412AT metaG (megahit assembly) | ecosystem: Environmental > Aquatic > Marine > Intertidal...
AGACGTTTTCTAATAAATTGTTTGAGATCGTTGGCTTTAAGGTTTTCAATATCTCCTTGTTCAAACATTTTGTCGATATATCGCTCTTCTGCCGTGAGCATTGTTTCTGCCGCTTTAATAACATCTTCTCTGCAATCTTCTAATAGTGTTGGTATTTCTTCACACATATGTCTGAATAATTGGCAACCCATTTTACTATGTAGCGATTCATCACGCACACTCCATTTCATTTGTTGACCAATTCCTTTCAAAAGATTACGCATTTGAAAGCTATATAAAACGGCAAATGCAGAATATAGGCTTACACCTTCTGCAAATGCACTGAATATTGCTAGCGAACGCCCAATGCCAGCAGGATCATTACCGTTATAGCTAACAAGATTCTCAAACCGTTCCGCAGTTGCGGGTTCGTGTAAAAATGCTTCAAAATTTTCAAGTCCTAATGTTTCATTTAAATAACTGTATGCTACGGCATGGATGGTTTCTTGTGAACCAAACATCATTGCCATCTGTTGTATTTCATGCTTTGGAAACCACGATACAACCTTTTGTGTCCAGTAATCAGACACTGCGCATTCTGTTTGCGCAAATCCTAATAATATATTTCCAACTAAATTTTTTTCTGAATCAGTTAATTTTTCGTTCCAATCCTTAACATCACCTGACATAGGTATTTCGGTGTGGAGCCAGAATGCTTGAGCTTGTTTAAGCCATCCCTCAGTATAGTATTCTGGATACTCAAATGGCTTGTACGGTATTCTTTCATCAAATAATCCCATATTAATTTTTTTCTATTTCTAAACAAATATCTATGAATGGTAAATATAATACATGTTGTACATAATCTTGCTCAATATACGATCTAATTCCTAACAAAATGCCAGGATACAAACCAATACTAAGTGCCCAGTTTGGTATATTCATCTTCCTTGTGATCTATAAGGTTTAACATAATTTTTAGAAGACTTTAAATTAGATGTTTTACTTTTTGCATGAACACCCGGTCTTCTTACTTTTGTTTTTTTAAAGTAATTTCCACTTATTATTTTAGCCATAACATTTTATATTATATTGTTCGTGTATCTCTACTAATTCTTTATATTTTACAAATCCTCTATTAGTAATAGACCACTTAATCCATTTTTCTATTTGCCTTTCAGCATATTTAATTCTGGCTATTTTTTTTGCTTGCTCAGGATTAACTCTACTACTCTGTCGCATTCTTTTTGATTTTGTGGTTTATACAAAGTATATTCTGGAAATTGCTCTGTAACTAATTTTTTAAATAGTTTCCATCTAATTGGAAAAGATTCATTAGCCCTACCTTTAGTTTCTATTATAAAATTTTCACCTATAAAGTCTGGTGTATATTTAATTGGTAATATTCTTTTACTTCCTCTATTTACCATTTCGCCCTTACCATTAGCCTGTCTTTCATAAGCTTCGTTTTCAAAATGAAAACCATTTATAAGAACAAAAGTTTCTCCCTCATATTTAGCTTTAATTTTTGCTTTCTTTAAGCCCATATACATATATCGTTCTAAACCTGAAGCAAAATTATGCCCGTCATAACTAATTTTCTTAGCTCTAACAGGCCCTCGTTTTTTAGTTCTTCTTCGCATCTCTTATATAACATTCTTCAATCTCATTTCTTAATACCATACGAGCTTTCTCAAGATAGTTAACAGCATCCATTAATTCTTCTTGTAAATGCTGTAACCAAGTATCAAGTGGTTGATCATCATCTGCTAAAGTTACACCATACTTTTTAAAGCCAACATCAGATCTTGATTGAATTTTATTTATAACTTGTTTTATTATTTGATCTCTCATTATAATGTTGTTTTTACAAATGTACCATTTTTCATTTCACCAGTTCTAGTAGATATTTCATCATAAGCAGACTGAATACAACTTTCAATGTCGGTACCTGCAAGGTGGGCGAGATTAGTGAGAACAACAACACAATCACCAATAGCGTCAATAATATCTGGTTGGCTGTTTTTAAGTATCCCTTGCGATAATTCTCCTGATTCTTCATATAATTTAATTAATTGCGTCTTAACATCTCCTTTATCATAGATGCCACGCTCGTTTGCCCAGTCTCTAATGAGTCCAAATATGTTTTCCTTGTTGTACATTGGTTTAGCCATAAAAGCCTCATAAAAAGCTTTATTATAAATGAAGGAACGTTCATCGTTATACATTGATTTTTTAGAGTTAGTTGCTATCCAGTTGATAGTCTCTTCTGTTAATTCAAATTCACCTAATGAAGTCTTCCATTTTAATCCTATGTTTTGTAATAACTCTTCTTTCAACACTTTCTTTTCATATGGAAAAGTGGTTGTCTGTTCGGTTGCATTTAATTTCATTTTTTTGAATAAATTTTTATATAATTTACGATCAACTTTATAGCCATAAGACTTTTGAAGTTCTATTTCCTTCTCAGATATATAATCAACATCTTCAGAAGAATCAAGAACTTCATATTCATCAGGCTTATAGCCCTGCATCAGCGTAACTCTGTTATTTAGATTACGCGTTACACCTATTTTTTTACCAGGAATATGATAAATATAATACATATTATTTGTATAGCTTATTATACTTGGCTACAATATATACTGCATCATCACTATGTGATATTCCAAACCCAACACGATTAGCTTCTGGGTATATAATTTGATTATATGTTGAATAATCATCACCTGGTTCTAATATCCAATTTAACGATGCTTCTAATAATGCATCCTTTTTTCTTTCTAACAGATAATCTAGTGACATATAAAATATATTTTCTCCATAACTATCATCACTTACTGTAAATGTATCTGTAGCTGCCATATAATCTGCCCATTCTTGTGCGGCTAATGATAACTCATTATCATAACTTAACATAGGAATATCATAATATGATCTTATATTATTTTGAAAGTTTAATGCTCTATCATAGTATGTTTGTCCCCATGAAAGAATTGGAATTAATAAAGTAAAAATTAAATTTTTCATATTCTTTTTGTTTATTTTATTTATTATTTCATTGCTTTGTTTACTTAAAAACTTTCCCATATAATTTGATTTTTGAAACCAAAATTTAGATTGCGAGTGGGGCTTTGATTTGTCCGTGTGACTCATAATTATTTAATTTAAACATATTCTTTGCTGGTATAAAGATAAAGTTTCCTGCACCTTTTTCAACCTTCAAACCAAATTTTATTTCTAAAGTTGGTAACTTTTTAGGTTCTCTTGCTAATTGCAAGCTTGCTTGGTCTATATGATTATTATATAAATGACAATCACCTAATTGTCCAATTAATTGTCCAGCTTTATATCCATTACCTTTAGCAAGCATTTCAAGTAATAATCCGTACATAGCTATATCATAAGGTAAACCTAAAAATACATCAACAGATCTTTGTTGCCACATAAGATCCATAACACCGTTATTTATATAGACTTGAAAACCATAATGACAAGGAGGTAATGCCATATCGTTGAGATCAGCAGCATTCCAGGCATTAACCATAAGTCTTCTCGAAGACGGATTGTTCTGTATGTCCAATAATAAAGATAACAATTGATCAGTGCCATTGAAATTTCTCCATTGATAACCGTATACCTTACCAAGAGTTCCATCAGTCCTTCCTGATGCTTCATAGTTGGGAGTCCAATAATTAACACCGTTGCTAGTAAGATATTGAAGATCAGTCCTGCCCTGCAATATCCATAAAATTTCCGTAAGCGCAGCATTGAAGCTAACTTTTTTGGTCGTAATAAGAGGAAAACCTCCAGCCATATCATGACGGATAGTACGACCAAATACAGATCGCGTGCCAATACCAGTACGGTCTTCTTTATCTTTGCCGGCGTGAAAAACGCCCGATAATAAACCTCTATACTCTTCATCTATATTTATCATAATAGTATTTCATTATTTTATACATTTCTTCCCAAATTATATCTTCTATATAAACATTAGGAGTTAAATTAACTTTTTTATAATTTGGCATAAAGGATACACCAATTTTCCATTCTTTAGGATTAGGGCCTTGTTGTGCTGCAATAGGCGATATTATTATACCTTTATTAACACAAAAATTATGCCATATATATTCTTCTGGTGAAGGATCATAGTTTGGCATCCATTTTGTTTCTTTTTTAGCCATTTAATCCCAAGGCATTTTTTCAGTCTCTAAGTCTAATGGTTCGTGCGGGATAAAACATCCTGATCTTGGTTCCCATTTAAAATGTGCCTCTGCCCCGTTTTCTCCGAGGTTTTGAAACTTAACTTTAAGAACTTTTGCTTTGACTGTTTTATTATCGTAATCCCTGTGAACAAGAAGGCCATGATAAGAAGCATCATACCACTCACCACCTCCTTTAATATTATACATAGTTGGTTCTTCAATTTTACCATTTGCGTCTTTATACATTTTAGTTGGATGAGCTACTACTATAACTAAAACATCAAACTTTTTAGCAAAGGTTTCAATTTTAGTTAAGTATTCCATTGTATATCTATTTACATCTTCTGTCTTAGCATCAACATCTCTTACTTTATTAAATGGATCAATTACTAAACATTTAATTCCTTTGCGTTTTACTAATTCAGCACCTTTACGCAATACAGATTCAAGAGTGTACCTATCCATATCAATGAAAAAGAAATTATCATTAACGTGGTCAGCAACTTGATTCCATTTATCAGATCCAATTTGATCTTTACGTGGCATATCTTGCCACACCTTGCGCATTAGTTTATGAGCATGTAAATAAGTTGGTGCATTTTCAGGCGAAGCGAATGCCGTTTTCCAACCATAGTTTTGGTTATAGCCCACAACCATTTGGTCGACAAAATCACTTTTTCCGGAAGAAGGAATACCAGTGACAGTAATAAATTGACCAGTGTATGTTGAAAAAATTTCATCAAAATTTGGAATGCCAATTTGGAATCCTTTTTTAAAGCCATTTTTAACAAAGTCGGTAATTTCACCCTCAATATCCCGGAATGTAGTAACATTCTCCAGCGGTACTGGCTTTGCTCCTGAAATACACTCTGCCAGTTTTTGTTTTCCATATTTTAAAAGATATTCGTTTGCGTCTTTGCAGTCATCAAAGTTAGCTATGTAGCATATTTCAGCTCCTAATCTTCTAACTAATTCAGATTGTAATGCTTGACCGGCTTCATCAGAGTCTACTGCTATAATTACTTTTTCTTTATCTGAAAAATAATCAATGCAATTATCTAAGTAGTCTAAATTATTACTATTTAATGTGGCGCCGTTTGGAACAGATATAACATTAGATATACCAGCTTCGTAAAGGCTAAGAGCATCCATCTCGCCTTCCACAATAATACAATATTCATAACCAACAATATTATCAATATTGTAAAAAACCTTTTCGGCTCCTTTAAATAATTTAAAATTCTTTCTACCATCTCTATATTTTATATTTATAAGCTCACCACCTACAAAATAATTAAAATGTATAGCATTTTCTTGTTTTCCGGTCTGTGGCATAAACTCAAGGCCCTCAGATACTTTGAGAGCCTTTAAAGTTTCCTTGGATATACCACGTGATTGAAACCATTCTTCTACTTTAGTACTAACTTCTGTAACTACTTCAAGGGGTTCTGGTTTAACATAAATCTTATCTGCATTTCCCTTGCGTTGGTACGTATGTAGTTGAAAAGTTTGATCACAGTTATGACAAGTGCCGAGACCCCGTTCCCAATCATAAGAAGCACACTTTTGCTTTTTATTCTCAGGTTTTCTGTCATGAGAGCACAAAGGACAAACGCCTTGTGACTTACCTACATCCAGATCATATTGATTGAATTGCTCAATCAAAAATCCATTGATCTCTGTGTTATTAATCATTAATCTTCTATCAAATTTACATTGTCATTATCATTGCTTACAGCAACATCATAATCATCATCAAAACGGTAAATCATCTTCTTGAGCTACTGATTGAGCTTGTATTGATGCTTGTTGAGGCCCTTGCCCATCGCGAGGTGGGGGAGACGGAAATTCTCCATTAGTCCAAACAACTTGAGCATTACCAAGATATACTTTTTCTGTTTTCATTTCTCTTTCTTCTTTAGATTGAGATACAATAACAGGCCCTTGATTACCAAACTGATCTACTTCGTCATTTACAGTAATAGTAATGGGTAAGTATTTACCTTTTTTACCTTCGATAATTTTATCTTTAGGTATTGCACTTAAATTAATACTTGTTTTAATTATTCCAGCCATTTTAATATGAAGCTATTTGATTAAACATTCTGCGTAGCTGATCTTTATTAGCACCAGTTACACGTCGTAGATTATCTACTGCTTTTACATGGCTATGGCCATTATAAAAGTTACTTTCACTTGTAGTGATTCCGGTTACATTGCATGTTCTTTTTCTAGTTCGTGCCATAATTAAAGTGTTTTGGTTATAAAATATTGTGAAGGATCGAAACCTTCTGTCTTAAAAAATAAATCATATGCATCTGAAGCTTTCTTTACTTTATCTGCTCCTGAAGAATAAAATTTATCTGAACAATCAAAGATACCAATTTGGTGTGACTTTTTATCTATAACTATGAATAAAAATTCATAACCAAATATTTGACTATAAATGTATGCTTGACTGTCATAATTGTAACGATAAGCACTTGATTTAAATTTATCAATATCATTTGTAGTCTTTAAATCAATTATTAATCGTTCATCGTGGTTTACTATGTCTGCCTTGCCCTTCCATAAGTTGTTTTCTAATTCAACAATACCGGGTTGCTCATAGTCGTTTGATTCATTTTGAATGAATTCTTTGCAAATTTTATTATTTAGCATTTTGTCTCGCATTACTTCAATCATATCAACTTCATGTTGTAACAAACACAGCTCACCACCGGAAATTTCCTTATAAGCTTTTGTGTTACGCGTTGTAGCTTCAATAACCTTGTACTTCTTTAACTTGTTTGGTTCTAATATACAAGTATGGAAGTAACCGCCGATTAAAAAAGCCGATGATGGTGGCAACGGCTTTTTAAAATCTAACGGATTGCTAAGCAATGTGGATATGTCAGAATTACTTAAATATTGACGTCCAAATTCTCCATAGTATTTTTCATCATCTTTAAGTTCATTAACTATTTGTTCTGTTTTCATATGATTTTAATTCTGATCTATCTGTTACAGATACATCATATTTAGTTATAATAGCAGATACATCACCGCCAGCTTTTATATAATCAACCGCTTTATTCCAGTTATCTGAGCCTTTAGATAATTTAGGTTTACTGGATTTAGTAGTGTGGTTGTTAGTAGCATCAGCGTCAGCTGTGTCGTCTATTAATAACAAATTACCCAATGCATACTTTTTGCCATATGAAGATGCTGATCCAAATTGCTGAGGTACTTGCATACCTTTTTGATTTAAATCTACACCAACAACGGCAGTAGCTTGGATTATTTGGTCCCCATCAATCATACTTGCTACAGAATGAATAATTGGTAAACCAGCAATTTCACTAATTCTCTCTTCAATTGTAAAATACACTTTGTATTTTTTATTGATAGGTTTTAATGCTTCGAGAATGTCTTCGGCAGATCTGAAGTTGTATTTGCCAAATGAGTTATAGCGGGATTTTTTTGCTTTAAACTCGTGTTGAATTAAACTTAATTTTTCTTGAATAGTCATATTATATATATTACGTGATTGGATTAAATTTTACATATAATTTTATGCGTAACTTACAGTAAATCAGCTACTTGTGCAGGATCTACAGTTTCTATTAATTTGTTAATTGCATCGCGTTTTATCTGTGATATTCTTACAAATGCGGCTGTTCCTTCAATCTTTAATTCGTCTGCAATATCTTTAGCTGACATTTTATCACAGTCTAAACCATAACTCATTCTAAGTACATCATATTCTTTTATGCTTAAATGAGCTTCCATTATACTTAAAAGATATTTGTTTAAAATATCAATATTGTATTCTTTTGTTTTATCAGGTATTTCATATACCATATTTTCATCTGGTGGTACATTATCAATGCTTGAAAATATACTATTAAAAAACATTTCAACCATTTTTTTTTCTTCACCAGAATTTTTACGCATTTCATTTAGCTTATGTTCAGGTATGCGTATGTTGCCTCTGTTTATATCTATGGCTCTTCTAATTGCACCTTTTATACGTTTAGATAAAAATGACTTTAAAGTACGTTCGGGATCAACAGAATCGGTTATCGTGTTCCAATCAATCTTATCTACTGCATGTATCAATCCTATTGATCCTTCCTGTATTAAATCATTTATGGTGAGCACACCAGATGCTTGTTGTGTTGTTGAAAATTTGCGTGCTATAGTTTCAACTAATGACATATTAGCTATAATTAAATCTTGCCGTTTATCACCTGTGTTTGGTTCCTCGCCGTAAGAATCAATGTCGTGTCTGTATCGAACATAATTCTGTACATTATATTTCTTCATTCAATATTAGTTTTTCCCTATTAATTTCACTTGTGATATTTCTGTATATTGTTCTTGTAGATACATTTAATAGATTTGCAACTTTAGCTATTGTTATACGCTTATTGTCGTTGTGTATAGCAATCATTGCTTCGTAAATGTCTGGTGCGTCGGCTTTCTTTTTTTTACCGATTATTGTACCTACAATACTTAACTTCTCAGAAGTTGATAATCCAGAATTATCTTTAAATATTATCTTTCTCATTTTGTTTTTAGGTGGTTCTTCTAAATCCATTTCAAATACCTCATCAACTAAGTTTTTAATTGATGCATCTGAAAGAGTTATAGTTACAAAACCGTTCTCCTTATCCGCAAGATAATACGATAATTCCAATATATCGTCATAAGTAAGGGAAAAATTTAAATACCATAATACAAGTACATGCCACTTAAATGATTTGTAAGACGTTATTTTAGCCTTACTTCTAAAGAGATCATAACATTCGTACGTACCGTCCTCATAAAAATCGCCCCAACCGAAAGATTCAGAAGGAGCGTCAGTAATTGGTCCGCGTCTATATATGATGCGTCTTCGATTTAAATAATCAAGTTTTCTATGCGACATTAGCCTATTACTAATATTATTTTATTTGCTATCGTCACACTCTGGTCCAATGATTTCATAAAGGATTTCTAAATCCTCTAATTCAGCAGGTGTGATATGGTTTAATAAGTCTTTTGTTTTACCCATTATAATAAAACTAATTTTAAATATTTTTGGTATTCTTTCATGCGACTGCTTATACTTTGCAGTTCTTTAACTTTTTTATTTAATTCTTTACCTTTAAGCTCATCAATATCTTTTGTTTCCCGAGTTAATCTCATGTGCAATGTAAATATATGATTTTTAATTTTACTTACGTGTTTATTTTTTCGGCGTTTTAGAATCATAATTTTTTGGTTTAGTTAAACTTTTTATATTCTCTGCTATGCCCCTATAGTTAGAAGTACGCAGGTGTTTATATAGTTTATAGCTCATTTAATATAATTCTTTAAATTCAATTGGTATATCATGCGGAAAATACTTTAATATATCTTCTACAGCTTTATCTTGTACGTGATCAGCAACTTCAAGATTAATTAAATAATCTAGTTTAGTGCCTTTATAAAAAACACTAAGCTCACCCATTTTTGGACTGTTCATAAACGTTGTATTTTGCCTCGGATTATTCTAATCTTGTTTTTAAGTATCTCTGCTTTTTCATATTTTTCTTCTTGAACATATATATTTAAAAGCTCTTCAAGTTTTATTAATTCAAAGTGTAAGTATTCGGCTTCATCTACAGTTTTAGAGTTGCCAAATTCGTCACTTACAATATAAGTGTTATTTTCATCTTCAAATTTTTTTTGTTGTTCCATTAGTCTTTGAAACAACGCGTCAGCAATTTTATTTATATCTTCATCAGATAAATTCATGCGGTTCTTATTATATTACTGTTTATTTTATTTATTTAACAATTCGTATATTTCTGTTTTAGTCTTAACTATTTCAGAAGCGGCTTGTATAATTTCGTGTATAGCAACGCATTCGTCATCTGATAATGGCCTGTTTTCAAAGTTAGTTGTTTGTAAACCATGCACAAAGCGCCATATATGCTCGTTAGTTTCAATTATATTATTTATCATGCGTAAAGGTATAATTTCTTAACACATATTTATTTAAAAAACTTCCAATGGATTTAGAATACTTCATACTTAAAAACGTTTCAGGTGTAACATTATGGTAATTGTATCTTGCTCCATTAGCAAAGGTAAGCTTTAATAGACTATTGTCATAATTATAATCAGCTTTTTTTATAGCTTTTGAATTTACGTGTACAGTTTCTTTTTTTAATTTAATCATTTTGAGGTAGTTAAGAATTTGTTTAATTTATTTTCTAATTGTTCAACGCGTTTAAGTACTTGATCAAATGTAAGATCAATGTTTTCTTCGCGACCGGGCTTAATATAATATATATCAAGGTGTTTAGCTATAGTATCATATACGTCATACATATATGGATCATAGCGAGCTTCAGCATCAAACTTTTTAAGGCCATTGATTACAGTTGCATGGTCACGATTAACAACTCTACCTATTTTA
>Ga0181591_10005913_pt1 | contig 10616 bp, 8 predicted proteins | sample 071ome_33_FD_133757 | JGI IMG/M metagenome (GOLD analysis project Ga0181591, IMG submission 133757) | Coastal salt marsh microbial communities from the Groves Creek Marsh, Skidaway Island, Georgia - 071412AT metaG (megahit assembly) | ecosystem: Environmental > Aquatic > Marine > Intertidal zone...
CATCTCGCCTAGGCTTATCGAATGGGTCGACCGGCACGCCTGTCTCGTGAAGCTATCTGTGATGCGGCAATGGCCCTGTTGGCTGAAAGCGGTTCGGCGGACTTCACGATGCGGGCCCTTGGTGATCGATTGGGCGTAGATCCTTCAGCCGTCTACCGGCACTTCTCCGATAAGGACGATCTGCTCCTGGAGGTGGGCGACCGATCGATGGATCCGGTGACCCGAGGATTTCTGGCATCGCAGGATGCCTACTCGGACATCATCCGGCTGTGCGGTCGCTTGCGCTCGACCCTGATCGAGAGTCCGGTGGTGTTACCCATTGTCGCGGCCGGCCCCACGCGTAGGGATAACGAGCTACGGATCACCGAAATCGTGCTCGATGCGCTGAATCGTGCCGGTCTCGACACCGACCGAGCAGTGGTCGCCTATCACGCGATCATCGAATACACGCTGGGATCGGCCTGGCTGGATGCCCCGCTCGCTGCTGCCAGTTCGGACAGAACCGCCACTTACCAGAAGTGGCGCGCTGACTACCGGAATCTCGATCCCCAACGCTTCCCCACAACCGTGGCGGCGTCGTCCTCGCTCTATCCGTCCAGTAATGCGGTCTTCGAGGCCGGGCTGTCGGCGTTACTCACCGGTCTGATCACCGCGGCGACGAGAAAGAACACCTAGTAAACGCGGGAATACTCAGCCTGCTCCCAATCGGTGACCGTCGTGTCCCAGCGACCGATCTCCTTGCGCTTGAGATCGACGTACACCTCGATCAGATCCGGATGGAAGTAAGCCTTCAGTTCATCGTCGCGTTCCAGCGCGTCGAGAGCCTCGGCCAGTGAGTGTGGGGTGTGGCGATCGGTATTGGGCGCGGCATCGGCGTCTCCCAGCTGAGGATCGGGCAACGGGAGTTCCCGTTCGACCCCGGACAGCCCGGCCGCCAAGATGGCGGCGGTGAGTAGGTGTGGGTTGGCGGTGCCGTCGGCCATTCGGTGCTCGACACGGGTTCCCGCACCACGCTGTCCGGGTACGCGGACGGTCGAAATGCGGTTGTCCCATCCCCAGTTAGCCCAGTAGCCCGACAGCATCCCGGGCGTCAGACGCTTGTAGGAATTGACAGTTGGTCCTGCGAATGCCGCGAGCGCCTCATGGTGGTCGATCAAGCCAGCGATGAAGTGCTTCATGAGTGGTGAGATGCCATCGGCATCGGATTCGTCGATGAACGCGTTCTTCCCACTCTCGTCGTTGAGACTGGTGTTGACGTGTAAACCGCTGCCGACGGCATCATTGAAAGGACGGGCCATGAAAGTGATGTCGATTCCCCGCTCACGTGCGATCTCTCGGGCAAGAATGCGAAATAGGAAGGCTGCGTCGGCTGCTTTAAGCGACTCTTGGTAGTGAAGTGAGGCCTCGACTTGGCTGGGGGTGAACTCGCTGTTGGCTCCTTCGGGATGCAGCTCACATTCGTGCGCGAGTGCCACGATCTTCTCGAGAGTTCGTGTCGGGTCGGCCCCCGGACCGATGCCGTACACGCGATGGTCTGGCACGGGGAGTTTGGTGAGGGGTGAACGCTGCTCAAGGAGGAAGAACTCCATCTCGAAGCCCGTCACGGGGAAGAGCCCTCGTGCTCTCCACCTGTCCACAACTGAAGTCAATGCACGTCGGGAGTCCAGCGGAAGGTCGCGGCCGTCGGCGAAGTGCAGGTGCGCGAGGCCGATCTGCCGATCTCGCCAAGGCCGCACCGACGACGCATCGAGCCGGGCTTCCATATCCGGAAAGCCGGCGCTGGTGGAGTAGTTGGCGGTCTCAAGGAATTCGAGATCGAGTCCCTGGACCATCACTGTGATGGCGTAGTGCGTGGGGTGTTCACGCCGACTACCCGGAACGGTTTTCCCATGTGCCAAGCCCAAGAGGTCGGGAAAGACGATGTCGATCTGCTCGCTCACGACCTAGATCTCCTCACCTGCAGCGACGCCGGTGAGGCGCCCTGTGTTGACGACTTGATGATCATCGAGGAAGACGTTGCAGTTGCGCATGGGAATGTCGAAATGACAAACGCTGAAGCGCTCGGCGTTCTCATTAGCACCCGTGCTGTACATGAAGTTGCCTTCGAATGCGCGCGCTTCGGTTCCGTTGAACTGCGATCTGTCGTACAACTCGAGGTAATCCCATCGTGCCGCGGGATTCATCCCCCACCCGATGTGCGAAGTGGCATAGGCATCTTCATCGAACGCCGACATGTAGGACTTCAACATGTCCGCCTGGTAGCCCTTGCCTTCGATTGCTACGACGTAATCGTCCTCGATCGTCAGCGTGATCGGGTCTTGAACGTAGTGCTTGAAAGTGATGTTGATGTCGCCAGGAGCGAGCACAATCTGACCGTTGACTCGGTGTCTGGCCGGAAACGCCAGAACCAGCCCGCCCGGCCAGTGCGCGATCTCCCCGGGTCCGGCGATCACTCCTGTGGAACCTGCGGTGAAGGCGTCGGCGAGTTCGACCTCGATGTTGGTACCCATGTCGCTTGTGGCGCGCATGACTTTTGCTTTCCTCATGAAGTCATGGGACGTTGCGACCCGTTCCGCCATGACCTCATCATGAGGAAGTCGCTCGAAGATTTCCGGGTGTTCGTTGCTGATCATGAAGACGGATGTGCCGGCACCGAGGATGTCACGAAGTTCGCGCGAGTGCAGGAGTCCTTCGACTGTGACGTCGATGACGAGCGGGACGGACGAGACGGCGGCGACTGCGCCCGCCTGTCCCTTGAGTGCCAGAGATGTTCCGGTGGAACGCAGGGCCACCGGTCCGCCGTTGGCTGGCGTGCGCATGACGACCTCGAAGGGCTTCGCGCCGAGGTACTCGGCAGCGAGGATCGACGTAGCCACGAGTTCCGGGCGGCTGGCGCTCTCAGACAAGATGACGACTTCATCGCCGGCTTTCATGCCATTGAGCTGGAACTGTTGGGCGAACCGTTTTATCCAGCGCCACTCGGAGTTTGCGGTATTCATGAGGACTCCTTCAGATGCGAGGACCAGTGCTCGAGCATGAGTGCGTTGACCTCTTCAGGTGCTTCCAGGTTCAACAAGTGTCCTGCACCGGGAATCACGACCATACGGGAGTTCGGCAGGAGGTCGTCGATGGCCTGGGCGTAGGCGACCGGCGTCTCCTCATCGAGTTCACCAACCAAGATCAACGTGGGCACGTGGATAGTTGGGAGTATCGCTCGAGTGTCGTGGCTCGCGATCGTGCTCAGCGAGTCGAGTAGGCCCGCGAGTGGTACGCGAGACATGGCTTCGACGGCTTCGGGCACGACATGCGCTCCGTTGGGACCGGCGAGTGAGGACAAGATCGCGGGTGCGGCGGCCGCGGGGCTTCCCAGGGCCTCCAGCCCGGAAAGCCGGTTTGCTCGCCATTCATCTGGGTCGGTCCCGTCGAGGCCGAACTTAGGGCTGGTACACAGGAGCGTCAGGGTGCGGATTCGCGCCGGTGCCTGGGCGGTCGCGTACTGCGCGATCATCCCGCCGAAACTCATGCCCACGAGATCCACGGGTGCTTCCGGGCTCACCGTATCGATGAAGTCGACCGCGGCATTCGCGTAGGCACCGAAACTGGTGGCCGAAACGCGGGCCGACTCCCCGTAGCCGGGGGCATCCCAGGCGACGCAGCGTCGGTGGTCCGACAGCCCGGCCAACTGCGGTCGCCAGGCCGTCCTCCCCCCGCCGAGTCCATGCAGGAATACAGCAGTCGGACCGTTACCCGCCTCGCGCCATGCGACGGGGGAAGAATCGACATCCAGGGCGGCCACGTCACGGAACGCTAGGTGCCATGTCGCGACTTTGTCAACGATGTTGACAAAGTCGCGACCGTCCATCAACATCGCCGCATGACCCCACCTGTTGCCTCCCATGAAGGTGCCCGCGCCCACACTGGTGCAGACCGTCCGGTCCGGCTCGATGAGGAAAGCCGCGATGCGCTCGTGCAGATTGTCCGAGATCTCGGTCCCGCCATGCGCGAGCGTGCCGTCGATATCGACCGCAACGCCGTTTTCCCGTTCGAAAACTTTGATGATTTCCGGCGCACCGGCCTGCTGGCCGTGTGTGTGCCCAAGCAGTACGGCGGTCTCGGTGCGAGTTTCGCCGACTACGCTCGAGTGTCCGCGGAGATCGGTCGTTATTGCGGGTCCACTGCTCTGACTTTCAACATGCACAACGCGACGATGCTGTGGGCCGGCGAGGTCAGCGACCTTCTGGACATGACTCCGGAGGAGCGGGAAACCCATGAGCGTCGTCGTGCGGAGATGTTCCGCGGTGTTGTCGAGGACGGTGAGATCCACTCGCAACCATTCAGCGAAGGCCTCAACCCAGGTGCGCTAGCCGGGGTGGCTACCAAAGCGGAGCCGGTCGAGGGGGGCTACCGCGTCACCGGCAGAAAGATTTTCGCGTCTTTATCGGGCGCGGCCAATCGTTACAACGTCACCTGCCAGGTGCCGGGCGAGGAATTCTTGCGCCTGCTTTCCGTCCGCGCTGACTCGGACGGAGTGGAGATAGTGGACGATTGGGATCCGCTCGGAATGCGGGGAACCGTTTCGCGCACTCTGTTGTTGAAGGAAGCATTCGTCGCATATGACGACGAGATCATGCCCGGGGGTATGTATGACCAAGCGGCAAACCGCTACCCGTATCTGTTCATGTCACTCGCCCCGAGTTACCTCGGGCTGACCAACGGCATACTCGACTTCACCCGTGCCTACCTGCGCGGCGAGCTTCCCGGAGCGGCTTCGGGAACTGCCCGACGCGACAACCCCGTCAAGCAAATGGGTTGGGCGGAGATGCAGATCAAGTACGAGCAGAGCCGCGCGATGCTTTATTCGGTTCTGGACGACGCCTACCTTGACCCAGACGAGGACATGATGGTCAGTGCGTGGGCGGCGGTGAACACGGTCATGGAGAACGCCAATGAAGTTGCAAGGATCGCGGTCCGGGTTTGTGGCGGTCAGTCGATGCTCAAGCACCTTCCACTTGAGCGGATGTATCGAGACTCTCGGCTGGGTGCCTTGATGCTTCCGTGGAGCGGTGAAGTTACGGTCGAGCGCATCGGGAAGGCACACTTGTATGACTGATCGGTTCGCGGGGGTTTCGGCACACGCCGATACCTTCACAGCGGATCGCCTGCCACCGCGCGAGCAGTGGCCGGAATTCTTCTGGGAACTTCCGCAGTTGCAGTACCCATCTCAGCTGAACGCCAGCGTGGAACTTCTCGATCAGACCGTCTCGGCTGGCCGCGGAGATCACACTGCTGTTGTTGCGGACGACGGAACATGGACGTATCAGGAACTTCTCGACGATGTCCAAGCCGTGGCAGCCCTCCTGCGAGACGTGGGAGTGGAGCCCGGAAATCGAGTCTTGTTGCGTGGCCCCAACAACGGACGCTTGGTGGTCTGCTGGCTCGCTGCATTACGGGTTGGCGGAGTGGTCGTCACCACCATTCCGATGCTCCGAACAAGCGAACTTGATGCACTGCTGGAGATTGCACAACCGTCGGTCGCCCTAGTCGATCACCGCTTCTGTGAGGACTGGTCCGTTACGTCTTTCGCGGGATTGACGATCACGTACGGGGACGCCTCACCGGAATCGATGGAAGTCCGGGCTCGAGCCGCTACGTCTTCAGCAGAGCCGACGGAGACCGCGGCGAGTGATACCGCGCTACTTGCCTTTACGTCGGGCACCACGGGTCGCCCGAAGGCGACCATGCATGCCCACCGAGACATTCTCGCGATCGCCGACACGTTCAGCGCTCACGTAGTCAAGCCCGATCCGGACGACGTCTTCAGTGGAAGCCCTCCACTGGCGTTCACCTTCGGGCTGGGAGGTCTAGTCGTCTTCCCTATGCGGGTGGGTGCGACCACAGTTTTGTTGGAGGCAGGCGCCCCCCCAAAAGTGTTGGACGCGATCGAAAAGCACCGCATCACCTGTCTTTTCACCGCACCAACCGCCTACCGAGCCATGCTGCCCGCGATCGCCGACGCCGACGTTTCCTCATTGCGACGCTGCATCTCGGCGGGTGAGACGCTGCCCGCGGCCACCTGGCAGTCCTGGTTCGACGCAACTGGTATTGCGTTGATCGATGGAATTGGGGCTACCGAGATGCTCCACATCTTCATCTCGGCGAGTGATGGTGATATTCGCCCGGGCTACACGGGGAAGGTTGTTCCCGGTTATCGGGCGCAGATCGTGGACGAGGACATGCAGCCGGTCGAGCCCGGCACGCCCGGACGGCTTGCAGTGCAAGGCCCGACGGGTTGCCGTTACTTGAACGATGAGCGTCAGGCCAACTACGTCCAAGAGGGATGGAATCTAACGGGGGACGTCTACGTGATGGACGAAGACGGCTACTTCCAGTACGTGGCTCGGGCCGACGACATGATCGTGTCCAGTGGCTACAACATCGCAGCTCCAGAAGTGGAGAACGCCTTGTTGACTCACCACGCAGTCGCCGAAGTGGCCGTCGTGGGAACGCCCGACGAAGACCGAGGCATGGTGGTCACGGCATATGTCGTGCCTGCCGCAGAGATTTCCCCGACGGACGATCTTCGACGGGAATTGCAAGATCACGTGAAGGCGAACATTGCGCCCTACAAGTACCCGCGCATTCTGGAGTTCGTCGAGGCCCTACCCAAGACGGCCACCGGGAAGCTTCAACGCTTCCGGCTACGGAATTGAGCGCTTGTGAAAATTTACACAATCTTAAGTCGTCACGACTTCGGGCAAGTCGCTTGACTGCGTATATCTGATACAGAACAGTGCTTTCGTTCGGTTCGTGAGGAGGACCGACGGACTATCGGACAACCGTGGAGGAACCATGTCCCAAAGGGAGAATCTCCCCAAGTCTGACCAGGGGCTTCAGCCTGGTGATCCAGAGACCAAGTCGACGTCGCTGAGAAAGGGCACTTTGGGCCTTATCGGCATCGTGTTCTTCGTTGTGGCCGCGGCCGCACCGCTCGCTGGAATGACCGGTGCTTTTCCCGTGGCGATGGGTATTGGCGTAGGTGCCGGTGCCGCGGGCATGTACGTGGCCGTCGGCATCATCTTGCTGCTCTTCAGCGTCGGCTACGCGACGATGTCGCACTACGTCACCAACACCGGTGCGTTCTTCGCGTACGTCGGCCGCGGTCTGGGCATCAACTGGGGTGTCGCTTCAGCATTCGCCTCAGTCGCCGCGTATATCGCAGTCATGTGGGCTGTCCTTGGCTTCATCTCTGGCCAAATGACCTTCCAAATGGAGGCGAAGTTCGGTCTCGCGCTGCCCTGGTGGGTTTACGCGTTCATCATGCTCGCGATCGTTTTCGCGCTGTCTGCCGCATCAGTGGACATCGGCGCGAAGGTTCTTGGCGTGCTTCTGACCGTGGAGCTCCTGGGCCTGGTCTTCGTAGCGTTGGCAATCATCTTCCAGGGTGGTGGACCAGATGGACTCGATTTTGGCGCGTCCTTCTCACCGGCATCCGTTCTTGGTGAAGTTGTGCCTGGTGGCGTGGGCATCGCTTTCGCATTCGCGTTGGCTTCGTTCATCGGCTTTGAGGCAACTGCTATCTACGGCGAGGAGTCGAAGGATCCGAAGAAGACGGTCCCGCGGGCTACTTACACCTCGGTGCTCTTGATCACCGTGCTCTTCGGCGTCATCGGCTTCGGACTCGTCTCAGGTCTCGGCGCTACCGATATCCAGAACAAAGTCTTCGAAGTAACGGCGATCGACGGTGTGCCGTTGTCTGACCCGTCGGCGATCCTGTTCGGACTCAGCACTGAGTTCGTCGGCTCTTGGCTCACGGAGGCCTTCAGTTGGCTCATCCTGACCTCGCTGTTCGCAGCTCTGTTGGCGTTCCAGAACAGTGCGGCCCGCTACTTCTTCGCCATGGGTCGTGCGGGCGTCCTGCCGAAGAAGCTTGATCACACGAACGGAGCCCAGGCTCCCATCACGGCCACCGCTTTGGTGACGGTGCTGGGTGTGATCATCACGGTGCTGGGCATCATCTTTACGTGGGATCCGATCCTCAACATCTTCTACTGGTTCGGCGGCGTCGCTGTCATCGCCATCGTCCTCACCGAGATCATGGTGAGCATCGCGGTGATCGTGTACTTCGCTCGAACCAAGGAAGACACCCGCCTGTGGCACACCAAGATCGCTCCGGTCCTGGCCATCATCGGCCTGACCGTTGGCGAATACCTCTTGATGGCCCACTTCAATCTGTTCTCCGGAACGTCCTCGACCGAAGAAGCCAATGCTTGGGAACTGAACACCCTGGGTTGGATTCTCGTGCTACTGCCCTTCGCGATGTTCATCATCGGTTTGGTCGTGGGAGTTGCACGCAAGGGCAAGGAGAACTACGACGCGGTGCACAACTTCGCTTCGTAGAACGAATCAGATCGAACATTGGGGCGCCCTTCGGGGCGCCCCAATGCTTTATGCGGTCTAGTTGGCGAACACGCGTCCGGGCAGTGATGCGATGCCGTTGACGAAGTTGGAACGGGTACGGATCGTCGGCCCCGCGGCCTCGAAGCGAACCCCAGACTTCACGATCTCCTCGAGCAGCACCCGGATCTCCATCCGGGCCAGTGGCGCGCCGAGGCAGTGGTGCGGACCTTTGGCGCCGAAGGACACCTGGGGGGGCTTGATCGGCCGGGTAATGTCGAATGCCAGCGGATCTGCGAATTCCCGCTCGTCGAAGTTGGCCGACGCGTACCAGATCACGACTTTGTCGTCTTCCTTGATCGGCACTCCGGCGATCTCGGTATCCATTGTTGCGGTGCGACGCATGTGCAGGACGGGTGTCGCGTAGCGGATGATCTCCTCGACAGCTTGCTCGATGAGTTCGGGTCTCTTGTGAAGTAGTTCGAGCTGATCGGGGTTGTCCATGAACGCTCGGATGCCATTGCTGATGGCCGTTCGCGTGGTCTCGTTCCCCGCGAAGACGAGGACATGGAACATGTTCTTGTAGTCGGAGTCGCTCAGGCGATCACCCTCGACTTCGGTGTGGACCAAGGTGGTGACGAGGTCATCTCGCGGTTCTTCTCGACGCTTCTGTCCGAGTTCGGCGCCATACTCGAAGAGCGCATGCGAGGCGGGGGAACTAAAGGGCAGGAGTTCGAGCGGCGTGGTGTTTCCGTAGGCATCGGCGCTGAGACCGCTGGAATCGATGAGTTCATCGGAGAGTTGCACCATGAAATCGGTGTCCTCCTCGGGGACACCGAGGATTCCGACGATCACCCGGATGGGCAGTGGAGCTGAGATTGCCGAGACGATGTCCACGTTCTCTTGTTCGAGTGCGTTGCGCAGCAGCGCTTCGGTGATTTCCCGGGTGGTTTCCTCGTAGCCCTTCACTTTGCGGCTGGTGAAAGCTGGAATGCCCAACTTGCGCAGCCGCACATGCTCGGGGGCGTCGGTGTCGATGATGGAGCGACGGGCATTCATCTGGTCTTCGGTCAAGTCAGGAAGGTTCGTCATTCCCCGAGCACTCGAGAAAGTCTTGGGATCGCGGGTAACGGTGGTGAGATCGGCGTACCGCGTGATAGCCCAGTAGGGGCGCCCCTCGAAGTAGCGCAAGGCGACCGGCTCGGTTTCGCGCATCCACGCGAATACCTCATGTGGAATGCCGTTCCGGTAGGTCGCTGGATCGGTGATGTCGATATCGGCGACGTCCAATTCCTGGATGGTCATTTCATACCTTTCGAGGATCGAGGACGAATCGGCCAGCGACGTCGCCGGCCGTGAGTCGATCAAGAGCGGTTTGGGCCTGGTCCAGGGGGAGGATCTCGACGGGCGATGCGAGTTCGTGCGCCTGAGCCAGTTCGACGAGTTCACCCAACTGCGCGCGGGTACCCCACACCGAGGTCATGAATGTCGTCTCGTGGGGAACTTTGCCGAAGCCGAACGGGATGCTCCCGCCATAGAGACCGACCACGACGACCATGCCCTGTCGGACCACATGATCGCGAGCAGCGGCCAGCGTGGGTTCGGCGCCTACGAAGTCGATCACTGTGTCGAAATGCCCCTCGAGTTCGTCGGGTGCCACAGCCGCGTCGGCACCGAGGTCGAGGGCGACCTGCCGTTTGGTCTCGGATGCATCCAGCACCGTCACCTTCGCATCGGAGCGAATCTTCAGGAACTGCAGACCGAACTGACCAAGTCCCCCGGCGCCGATCACCAGAGCGCGTGGAGCGGATGAACGTGACAACCGCTCGAGCGTGTGATCCACGGCGCGGTACGCGGTGAGCCCGCCACAGGCCAAGGGCGCTGTGCGGGCCGGGTCAAGATCGCCAATGGGGATCAGATAGCCGTCATCGGGAACGGCCATCTTCTCCGCGTAGCCACCATTCTTGAACAGACCGGCCTCGGTGGCGTTGGGGCAGATCATCTCTTGCCCGGATTCGCACGCCCAGCAGCCCGGCTGTCGGCAACCCCAGCAGGCGTAAACGAGAACAGGACCGAGGTCGGGGTGCTCACCCACCACTTCGTGCCCCAAGATGATGGGCAGGGCCGTGGGATAGTCCCCGGCCGCCGCGTGGAGGTCCGAATGGCAGATCCCGCACGCCAGAACGTCGACGACCGAGCCCTGGGCTACGGCGACCGGATCG
>Ga0181591_10005917_pt1 | contig 10613 bp, 9 predicted proteins | sample 071ome_33_FD_133757 | JGI IMG/M metagenome (GOLD analysis project Ga0181591, IMG submission 133757) | Coastal salt marsh microbial communities from the Groves Creek Marsh, Skidaway Island, Georgia - 071412AT metaG (megahit assembly) | ecosystem: Environmental > Aquatic > Marine > Intertidal zone...
AGATACTTGAGCAATATGCATTAGAGATGGAAGTGGTGTCGGTTGATGAAGCGTATCTGGAATTGGCGCCAACCAGTAATGCAGACAAAGTCGCGGAACAAATCCGAGCCCATATTGAAAGTGAAATTGGTATTACCGTTTCGGTTGGTATCGCCCCTAATAAGTTTTTAGCCAAGGTGGCCAGTGATTGGCGTAAACCAAATGGTATGTTTACCATTCTTCCAAGTGAAGTGGCCGACTTTATAAAGCAGCTAGAAGTTGGAAAAATCCCTGGGGTGGGGCCTAAAAGTGCGGCCAAGCTTCATGATATGGGGCTTTATACTTGCGGCCATGTTCAACAAGTGGGTCAAGACACCTTATTAAAGCGTTTTGGTAAATTTGGACAATTGCTTATAGAGCGCTCGCAAGGGGTGGATAATCGGAGCTTAAGCAATGGCCGTATAAGAAAATCCATTAGCATTGAGCGTACCTTTCCTGAAGACATTCAATCAGAATCAGAAATCCAAACGGCCCTTGAAATGATGTGGCCAAAGTTTTTAGAGCGCCTTGAAAGAGCAGGTTTGAAACCAGAACGTCTAGCGCCTTTTGTGAAGGTCAAATTCTCTGACTTTCATGTTACGACACTGGCCAATCAACAATCGAAAGCGTGCGTAGAAGATTATTTTGCTCTAATTCTTCAGGCTCGGCAAAGGGATAATCAAGCGATTCGCTTGTTGGGCTTGGGCGCTCGATTACTACAACCTAGCGCCCAATTAACCTTGTTTTAATGGCTTAGATTTACGGGGTCACAATGTTAAATTTCCCCTCAGGCTGATCGAGCATTCCGAAGAATGAAATAAGATCTAACTTACTGCCTTCAATGCTCAAGTCGTCACTGAATAATGTGTCTTTTAATCCAGCTTCACCAATAATAATGTCAACAAATAATGGTTGGGTTAACACTAACGTTGCATCGGCTGCTGTATTGTTCGGGACTTTTTTGTGATGGAATACAGAATTATTTACCGTTAACAAGTGGCTTTCGTTTAAGTCACTAAAAGTGATTTTTACTTTTGTGTTTACGCCTTCGGCTTTTTCAGCGATTAAACGCACTGACATGCTATCAAAGAAAAATTCAACAGGTGTTTCAAGTAATACCTCTTTCATCATGGCTGGGCTAATACCTTCATCCGGTGCTCCGTGTCGTAATTCATAAGCACCTGTTAGATAAAAATCACGCCATGGGGCCGATTCTGCAAGGTAACCTAGTTGATCATATACCTTGGCTAAAAGAGCTTTGGTTTGATTGTTTTCAGGCTCGGCAAACACAGCATGATTTAAAAGTTCGGCCAGCCAACGGTAGGTTTTAATGCTGTCATCAATGGATTCATTGGCGGCTGCATCAAATTGCGCTTGCGCTTGAGTTAACACAGAATCAACACCACCCATCATCGCCATGTACCGAACCGCGGCTTGTGCCTCAGGTAATGGGTCGAGTTTTGCAGGGTTGCCCGTGAACCAACCTTGATAAAATTGATAAACCGCCTTGGCGTTGTGTTTTATGGTGCCGTAGTACCCTTGGTTGTGAAAAGCCTGATTCAAGGCATCTGGTAATTGAATGCTATCGGCGATTTCATTAGGAGTGTAGCCTTGGTTGAGCATGCGCACGCTCTGATCATGAATGAACTTATACGTATCCCGTTGCACGCTTAAATATTCGTCGATATTTTCTTTGCCCCACATAGGCCAATGGTGGCTTGCAAAATACACCTCTGTATCGGCAAATTTTGTGCGGGCTTCTTCAATAAAACCACTCCAAATTCGCGCATCACGTACTTTGGCGCCGCGCAGGGTGTACAGGTTATGCATGTTGTTACTTAATAATTCTGCGCCGCAGAAGGCTTTATGCTTTGGTAAGTAGAAGGTGAACTCAGCAGGGGCCTCTGAACCAGACACCGCTTGAAAGATCATAGGCACACCATCAACGGTGAGCTTGGTGCCTGTTTTAGAGATCAAATCGGTAGGCGATTGAATTCCAAACGTACCAAATGCAGGGCCCTTTCCTAAACCGGTTCCCACATGACCTCGTTCATCACGTGCAAGGGCTTTTCCGTACATGTAACCGGCACGGCGAACCATGGCGGTACCTGCAATGATGTTTTCGCTCGTGGCTTCTTCTTCAAACCCTTCAGGCGCAATAATGCGCATATTTTGTTTTTCTTCATCACTTAAGTGTTGAAGCACACCTTGAACACCGCCAAAGTGATCAATATGACTGTGGGTAAATAAAATGGCTTTAACAGGTTTTTTACCTAGGTGTTTTTGTGCGAATAAGAAAGCATTGCTGGCGGTTTCTCGAGACGTCAATGGATCCACTATGATCCAGCCATTGTCACTTTCTATGATGCTCATGTTGGCTAAATCAAAACCACGTAACTGGTAAATACCCTCTGTTACTTTGAATAAACCGTGAATGTTGTTCAGGGCGGCTTGTCGCCATAAGCTTGGATTAACGGAATCAGGGGCGTTTTCACCATTTTTATCTATGAATTCGTATGCTTTCATATCCCATACCGTACCTTCTTTCATATGGGGTACGATCATGTTTTCTTGTTGGGCAATAAGCCCTCGACGAGCATTCTCAAAGTCGGCTTTATTTGCAAAAGGGCGTTTATCAAGGAAGGCTTTGTTGGCATTTGCCGTGGCCAATGTAGGAGCTGTATGGCCATTATCATTGGCATTTTGCTCCCAGTCTGGGTTGGAATCGCATGCCAGCAGCAGCGATAGTAATGCAAAGGATGCACAGCCTTTCGTGAGAAGGTTCATCATGGGCCTACCATATTGTTATTGAGCGAGTAGTATTAAATGTGTAGTTTTGTTTTAAAATTACACAATTAGAGTAATTGCTCTAAATATGGCAAAGATAGGTCTACTTGTAAAGCGTGAATGCTCAAGTATTAAAAATGCGCCTGGCGTGTTTTTGGTAAAGTAGCTTAGAGTTAAGCAACTTGCTCTTGTATTAAGTCCGAAATGGTGTCTTCTTTCAACTCATCAAATTCACGTTCTTTAATATTCAAATAAGCAAGAGCGACCTGAACACAATCGTTATTAACGTCATTGTTGCTGGCCTTCCAGTAATGATGATGCTCACCGCTGATATCTTTGGCTAAAACCAAAATGGCTAACATGGTGCGAATATCCGCTTCAATGGGTTTGTCGCTTGTTAAAATACTCTGAGTAATCGGTTGATAGCGGATAGCCGTTGCAATGTGATAACCAAGTTGCCACTCATGAGCCAGCAAGGCCCCTTGAAGATAGTGGTCAGTATTAAAAACATGCCTTTCCAGTTTGCATATTTCCTTAGCCGAGCGGTGGCCATGCTGATACATAAATTCTGAATAATCAGTGAAGTTAGATAGCATGATCGGCACACCTATGTTGTGAAACATGCCTGCATTGAATGCATCTTCTGTTTTAAGTGTGGTGTAACGTCTTGCTAACTTTTGGCTGACTTTTGCTACATCGCATGCACTGTCCCAAAATTCGTTCAAAGCGGGCGCGTCGTCAAATTCAGCTTTGACTAAAATAGCTTGAATCAAATTAATCACATTGGGTAAACCCAAAAGAGCAATGGCCGTTTCAACGGTATGCACCTTTTGGGGTAACCCCATCCAAGCACTGTTAACACAGGCCAATAACGTTGAAAACAAAGAGGCATCGTACTTAATGAGGTAAGCAATTTTGTCCAATGATGGATCTTCTTGCTGCATGAGCTCTTTCAGCTCTAATAGAATGCTCGGCCTCGGGGGGATGATTAACTTAGTAACGCTCATAAAAAAACCTGTATAAATATTGTTCAGGAATATACTCGAAAATAAAAAACAAAGAAGTCGGTTTTTGTAGATGCTTGTTACTGTGTGTAAAGAGTGTGTGTTGCGGTTACAATGAGCTTCTTTTTACCTTATTCCATAAGGAAAGTGCATGCGATCCATGGGTTCAGACTTTGACCCTAACCAATCCATTGATTGGTCTGTCATCAAACAAATATGGCCTTACCTCACGGAATTTAAGCGCAGAGTGTTTCTTGCCATTGTCTGCTTGGTGTTGGCGAAAGTAGCCAGTGTGGGTATGCCATTTGTTTTAAAACAAGTGGTTGATCAACTAGATGGGCAAATGAGTGAGGCGGGTGCGTTAGTGTTAGTGCCCATCGCTTTGATAGCAGCCTATGGCTTGATTCGATTAAGTAATGTTCTGCTAGGGGAAATTCGAGACACCTTATTTGGACGTGTCACTGAGCGAGCTATGCGCCGTATCGGGTTAACCGTTTTTAAGCATTTACATGCCTTAGACTTGTCGTTTCATTTATCTCGTCGTACCGGCGGCTTGTCTCGTGATATTGAGCGTGGTGTCAGTGGCATTAGCTTTTTAATGCGTTTTTTAGTGTTCAATATTGTGCCTACCTTTTTAGAGTTGTTTTTTGTTATGGGGATATTGTGGCAGCAATATCGCTTCGAATTTGCCTTAATCGTGTTTGTTTCGGTGGTCTCTTATGTCTGGTTTTCTAAAAAAACCACCGATTGGCGTACCCAATTTATTCGTGAAGCGAACCAAGCGGATAGCCAATCTAATAGCCGAGCAGTGGATAGCCTATTAAATTTTGAGACGGTTAAATACTTTACCAATGAGCAGTATGAATCTAATTTATACGATAAAGACTTAGCCTTTTGGGAGCGGGCCAAGCGCAAAAACCGCCTAACACTGTTTTTATTAAATGGCGGCCAAGCCTTTATTATTTCGGCATCTATGACAGCCATGTTGTTGCTGGCGGCTTATGAGGTCAGCGAAGGGCGCATGACGCTAGGTGATTTTGTGCTGGTGAATGCCTTCATGATGCAAATTTTCATGCCCTTGAACTTTTTAGGGTTTGTTTATCGGGAAATCAAAAGCTCCATGACCAACATTGAGAAGATGTTCTCTTTGTTAAAGGTGAAAGCAAAGGTGGCCGATGAAGAAGGTGCTTCGGATTTAGAGGTGAGTAAAGGGTGTATTGAATTTAAGCATGTGAGTTTTTCTTATGATTCACGTCTGATTTTAGATGACATTAGTTTTACGGTTCAACCAGGAGAGAAAGTCGCGCTTGTGGGAAGTAGCGGCGCTGGCAAGTCCACCATAGGTAAATTGTTGTTTCGTTTTTACGATGCGGATAGCGGTGAGATTTTGGTCGATGGGCAAAATGTTCGTCAACTAACTCAACACAGTTTGCGCAGTGCCATCGGTGTGGTACCACAGGATACGGTGTTATTTAATTCCACCTTGCTCGAAAACGTGCGCTATGGCCGACCGGATGCCTCTGATGAAGAGGTCAAGCAGGCCATCAAACTGGCCCATTTAGAAGCGTTTGTTAATCGTTTAGAAAAAGGCTATGACACAGAAGTCGGTGAGCGAGGCTTGAAACTTTCAGGGGGTGAAAAGCAAAGGGTCGCCATCGCCCGTACCATATTAAAGCAACCTAAAATTTTATTGTTCGATGAGGCCACCAGTTCATTAGATAGTGACTCTGAAAAAGCCGTGTTAGATGCCATTAATGAAGTCTCCAAAGGCAAAAGCTCAGTGGTTATCGCACATCGCTTATCTACCATTGTGAATGCCCATCGCATTTTAGTGTTAGAGCAAGGCAAAATTATCGAACAAGGTAATCATCTGGAGTTAATGGCTATGAACGGCCGTTATGCGCAATTATGGGCCATGCAGCAGCATAAGGGTGAAGCATGAAGCTGCTTTTGTTTGATGCCATGAATTTAATTCGCCGTATCTATGCTGCCCAAGAAAAGCATTCAGATGCCATAGAGCAAACGTGTTTACTTAGTCAAAACGCCATGCTCAAAGACATGGAAAAGATCGGTGCAACCCATGTGGCATGCGTATTTGATGGTAAAGGCCCCACATGGCGCCATCACATGTTTGCAGCGTATAAAGCGGATCGTAAACCCATGCCAGATGAACTGGCTCAAGCTTTACCCATGTTGATGGAGCGATTTAAGTCTTTGGGAATTGCTTGTATTTTATTTGATGAGTACGAAGCAGACGACGTCATTGCCACCTTAGCGGTGAAGACAAGTGAAAAAGGCGGCTTTGTGACGATTGTTTCTACAGATAAGGGGTTTATGCAAATCGCCTGCGATCACATACGCCTTTATCATCACTTTGATAAGCGCTTTTTAGGGTTTGATGACGTCAGGCAGCAATTGGGGTTAGAGCCTCATCAATTGGTGGATTTTCTTAGCTTAGTGGGCGATACCACCAATCACGTGCCCGGTATATCGGGTATTGGGCCGAAAACCGCTGGGCAACTTTTGGATGAATATGGTGACTTAGATCAGATTCTGATCAATAGTGAGTCCATAAAAGGTAAGGTCGGGCAAACTTTGCAGCAAGACTATCGTACCGCCTTGCGAGCTAGAAAACTGGTCACGCTGAAAACCGATTGCCATCTCGAATTGAATCTGCAGGATTTAAGGTACCAGCCGCCGGCTTAGGTTTACAGAGTTGACTAGATAGATTGCAACCCTAGAGCGGCTCAGGGATAATCAGCACAATATAAATTTAGGATGGACTCATGGCTTGGATTAAAGCATTTTTGAGCTTTTTATTGGCCCTCATCATTATTTCAGTGGGGATTGTCTTAACCCTAAGAAATAGTGAAATCGTCAGTGTCAACATGGTGGTTTGGCAAAGCCCTGATGCCTCACTGGGCATTGTGTTGGTTGCCAGTCTATTAATAGGGTGTTTGCTGGGAATGTTAATCAATGGATTATGGTTATTAAAAGCCACTCGAAAAAGTCAAAAGCTGCAAAAGCAGCTGGATCAATCCATTAAACGTTTAGAGCAGATTCAATAACCCTTATGGACTTACAGTTATTACTGGTATTGGTGTTGGCAATCGCCCTTGGCTGGTTGCTTGGACGCCATGAAGGTCGAAAAAAATCTGCAAAAACCGCGTATCCCAGTTTGGATATGCTTGCTGGCGATCGCCAGTCTGAAACCATGCAAACCATCTTAAACATGGCTGAGCGTGAAGAAGCACTGGATTTACAATTAAGCCTAGGAACATTTTACCGTCGCCGTGGGGAAATCGACAAAGCTATATCCATTCATCAAAGTTTATTTGCACGTCCAGATTTGGACAAAAAATTATCAGCTGAAATTCAATTGGCTTTAGCTTCGGACTATTTAAACGCTGGTTTATTGGACAGGGCAGAGCGTTTATTGAAAGAGTTACTTAAAACCAATAATCACCTCAAACCTAAAGTCGTTGCAAAACTCATTACACTCTACGAAGAAGAACAAGACTGGGAAAACATATTAAAACTAGCCAGTGAAGCGAAGCATTTAAAGAATAATAAAGCCATTGCGTATGCGTGTTGTGAGCTAGCTCAAAGTGCCATGAAGCAGCAAAGTTGGCGTGATGCCACTCGTTATATTCAACAGGCTTTAAAGCTGGACTCCCATTGTGTACGTGCCTTGCTGTTAGAAGCGGAATTAGCTGAGAACCAAGGCATTCCCAATAAAATGCTAGCCAGCATTAAAGAAGCGCTGAGTTATGAGCCTAGTATTTTAGCGGTAGTGTTACCACATTTGAAAACCCTATTTGAACAACGTCATCGTCCACAAGAGCTAGAACGCTTACTAGAGCAGGAATGGCAAGATCATCCTATGCCGCTTACTCTTCACAGCTATGTGGAATATTTAGCAAAGCATGACAATGTCGATGAAGCCATTGAAAAACTGACAGCTTATATAGTTCAAGCTCCCACCTATGAAGGGTTTAGTTTGTTGCTGGATTTGTTAATCGAAAAAGGCGAGTCGTTATCTTTGGATTATGTGCAGCAAATGAAGCATATTTTGCTTCAATTACAGCAGTCTTCTGACGATTATGCCTGCCGTCAATGCGGCTTTGAAGCCGATCGCCACTATTGGCGTTGTCCAAGTTGTAAAGAATGGGAAACATTCGTTCCCAAACTGGCTTACACACAAATTAATAAGTCTAAGCCATTGTCAAAAGTAAGGATTCCTCATGCCAAATAAATCCATTGTAGTGGCACTTGATTTTGATAATCAAAAACAAACCTTAGAACTCGTTGAGCGTTTAGACCCGGCTCGCTGTCGTCTGAAAATTGGTAAAGAGTTGTTTACAAGTGAAGGTCCGCAATTGGTTGAAGCCATTCAAAACAAGGGCTTTGATGTGTTTTTGGATTTAAAATTTCACGATATTCCCAACACGTGTGCCAAAGCGGTAGCTGCTGCAGCGAAGTTAGGAGTGTGGATGGTAAACGTTCACGCCAGTGGCGGTGAGCGCATGATGGTGGCTGCTCGTGAAGCATTAGAGGCCTTTCAACAAAAACCTCTGCTGATTGGCGTGACGGTTTTAACCAGTATGGAACAATCCGACTTAGCGGGTATCGGCTTAAACATTGACCCGCAAGAACAAGTAAAGCGCTTGGCTCAACTGACTAAAAAAAGTGGTTTAGATGGTGTTGTGTGCTCAGCGCAAGAAGCCGTTATGCTTAAAGAGCTGTGTGGTAAAGAATTCAAACTGGTGACACCTGGCATCCGTCCTAGCTTTGCAGCTGTAGGTGACCAAAAACGCATCATGACACCTAAGCAAGCCATCGAAGCGGGTGTTGATTATATGGTTATAGGTCGCCCAATTACCCAAGCAGAAGATCCTATCAAAGCACTCGAATTAATAGAGCAAGAACTTTCTGCTTAATACTTCTTACTGAAAGGCTGACGGCTCCTGTAAAAAGATTACAGTCTTGTCAGCCAAAGCTTACGAAAATCGCCAATTCTCTTTGTTAGGGTAGCACTGCACATGACGTGCAGCTTACTCTCAAGGAGGATATATGAAACCCATTAAAACCCTTGCTCAGCTTTCAACGCTCACGCTATCCCTTATGGCGTTATCACTGCCTAGTTACGCTCAAAACATGGCTCAGCAAGCCGAAACAACACAAACCGTGTTGGTTCAATCGGTCGATATCAACCAAGCCGGCATTGATGAATTGGCAACTTTAGATCAAATAGGGCAAAAGAAGGCACAAGCCATTATTCAATATCGTGAAATTCATGGCCCCTTCAAAACGGTTGAAGATTTAGCTCAAGTGAAAGGAATCGGGCAAAATACGGTTGAGAAAAATCGAGCTCGATTATTGGTTGCCCAATAATAAAACGATCTGGTTATTGCCAAGCGGAAACCCAGCATTGCCTGGGTTTCATTTTATCTCACCAGCCGGTATTAGAAACCGTAAAAATCATAGACTCTCGTAACTGTTTGAAAAACACACAAAACTCTCTAAGTGCTTGCAAAATATGAAAAAAATTTCCCAAAGATGATTGACAGGGGCATTAAGTTATATAAAATGCGCATCTCGCTTGGCAAGGGTGATTAGCTCAGCTGGGAGAGCACCTCCCTTACAAGGAGGGGGTCGGCAGTTCGATCCTGTCATCACCCACCAATTTCTCTTTTTAAAAGAGTAGGTTGCACAAGCGAAGATACGAGAGTATCACTCTGGACTGGTAGTTCAGTTGGTTAGAATACCGGCCTGTCACGCCGGGGGTCGCGGGTTCGAGTCCCGTCCAGTCCGCCAACTTTAGCTTTAGTTAAAAGCTCATCTGTCTTGATGTAAAAAAGTCAGTATTTGATTGGGTGATTAGCTCAGCTGGGAGAGCACCTCCCTTACAAGGAGGGGGTCGGCAGTTCGATCCTGTCATCACCCACCAATCTTCCCAAAGATTGGCGATGTCTGTCCGACATCAATTTAAAGTGGACTGGTAGTTCAGTTGGTTAGAATACCGGCCTGTCACGCCGGGGGTCGCGGGTTCGAGTCCCGTCCAGTCCGCCACTTTATTTTCAAATCCGTTACTGTGGGTGATTAGCTCAGCTGGGAGAGCACCTCCCTTACAAGGAGGGGGTCGGCAGTTCGATCCTGTCATCACCCACCACTAAAGTGGACTGGTAGTTCAGTTGGTTAGAATACCGGCCTGTCACGCCGGGGGTCGCGGGTTCGAGTCCCGTCCAGTCCGCCATTTTAGTTACACTTCTTCTGTATTCCCTTTTATTTAAACATCGAAATTCCTTTTGCATCTTTCATTGTTTTAGCTTCAATAAATCCGTGTTTTATTTGATTCAAGCTTGCTTAACTTGGTCTAGAAGAACTTTTGAGTGGGTGAGGAAGTTATTTTCAAGGCGGGTAATGAAAAATTGCCTTGATCATTAAATGATAAGGCAATTTTCGATATTAGAGTGGGCTAGCAAAGGACAGCGTTATTTAATATCTCTTTCCATTTCTTCATAAGCGCGTTCTGCATTCGCTTTTGCTCGATCCGCTGCTTCACGGCCATCATCTTTTATTGATTCTGGAACACTTGAGCAACCCATAAGGGCTGTCATTAGAGCAATAAGAGAAAGGTAAGTGATTTTCATGGGGCATCCTATTATTTTTTGCTAACCCTGTTTATCAATATGGAGGGCCTTCACCTTCCAACCTTGTTTGGACTTTATCCAATTTTCTTCAAAAAGCATATCGGAAAATGCAGTGCCATTAGCCAGCATACGCCCATGGCCTGAGATCTTG
>Ga0181591_10005918_pt1 | contig 10613 bp, 8 predicted proteins | sample 071ome_33_FD_133757 | JGI IMG/M metagenome (GOLD analysis project Ga0181591, IMG submission 133757) | Coastal salt marsh microbial communities from the Groves Creek Marsh, Skidaway Island, Georgia - 071412AT metaG (megahit assembly) | ecosystem: Environmental > Aquatic > Marine > Intertidal zone...
CTTACCTGTTGTTGATCCACCACTTAAACAAAAAGTACTTGGAGCAGAAGACTGCTTCTTTTTGAAGCCATAATTAGAAATCACAACTTCTTCTTTTAGATCGCGTAGCATTTTTCTGTGACCAACAAAAGTTTTAGATAAGCTGGTTACTAAATCATGGAGTATATGGCTCTTGCATAAAGGATTCTCTTTCTTTGAATAGAAGTCTTTCAAATGTTGAATTGTAACCTCTGGTTGCTCTTCCGTCATTTTTTCAGACCAAGACTCCATCTTCCTACTCATTTGATTCATTAAATCATGATAAGAATCCCCATCTTTTATCTTCTCAATAATATCATCTTGAAGCTCCTTAATCTCTGGATCTAAAGCCCAATAATTAACTTTAGATTGCGCTCCACAATGATCAATCACATCAATTGCCTTGTCAGGGTAAAACTTGTTTGGAGTATACTTCTCACAAAAATCTATAACACTATCAATAAATTGATCTGTGTATTTTACACCATGGAACTCTTCATAATACTCTGTAATAGCTGGAAGAATCTCCTTCATTTGAAACTTAGATGGCTCCTTGATTGTTATCCTCTCAAATCTACGATCTAAAGCAGTATCCTTCTTGATTGTGTTAGTGTACTCATTGATTGTTGTGGCACCAATACAACTAATCGTTCCTCTGGCCAACTCTGGCTTGAGAATATTTGAAGCTTCCAAAGAGTTTTCTGTAGTTCCTCCTGCACCAACTAAAGTATGGATTTCATCAATGAACAAAATAATATTGTCGTACTTCTTAATCTCATTAACAAACTTCTCTAACCTTTCTTCGAACTGGCCGCGATATTGCGTACCAGCAACCATACTAGACAAACTAAGAGAATAAATTACTTTATTAGCGATGAGTTCTGGTACTTCTCCATCTACAATTTTAGAAGCAAGACCTTCAACGAGAGAGGTTTTACCTGTACCAGCAGGTCCAACAAGGATAGCGTTGGGTTTCTTCTTTCTGCAAAGCACTGTGGCTATTTCAGAAATCTTATCGTCAAAATCTACGACTCTATCAAATTTATCATTAGCCGCTTTTAAGTTTAAGTTTTCTGCAAACTGAGAAAGAATAGAATTCTCCTCAAACATATCGATGAGAGTCTCTGGAGCATCTTCTAGAGTAAATTCAAGCTCTCCAGAGTCATCCAAGTAGTCATCTGAGTCTTTAATAAAGCAAGTGATGTCCTCTATTAAATCTCCCAATAATTCTTGAGAATAAACTTTTTTAACTGCTTTTGGACAAGATTCTGGATTAAAGAAATTTAATAAAAGAATTTCTGGTGGAATATAATCCAATTTAAATAAATCTCTCGCCGTATTCTCACAATAAGTAAAGAAGTCCAAACAATCCTTACCAAAATTAGTAGAACATTTTTTTGTTTTCTTTTTATCTCCTATTGTAATCTCAGATTCTACAAGAAGAGCGTCAATCAAATCGTGTTGAGTTAGAATGGTAAATGAAGACAGACTAAGATCATTAATAAAACAATGAAATAAAATATCTAAATCAACACTACTTCTGTGAAGAGCTTTTGCCATTTCTTTGGCATTAGAAATCACACCATTGATATCTGGAGTAAAAGGTAATTCGGTCATTTTTGTTTTAAGTCTCTAAGCTTCATTAAAATTTTTGTTTCAACAACTCTTACTGAGTTAATGAAATGAGATTGATCTCCTTTGTTAGCGGTTAGTATAAGAATGTCTTCTTTCTTGAGCTTATTGTCTCTTTGGAATTTAGACAACTTATCTTCTCTTGAGTTATCCATCAGGAGAAATCTAGAAGAAGCAGTATTATCTGAAGCTTCAATGATCATATACTTGTTCCCAGATTGAGAAGTTCTAACAAAGAAGTCTTTTACCTGACAAACCGTTTTGAAATTAGTATTGCTCTGCAAATCAGAGATCTCTTTAAGAGATAGTACTTGATCTCCCATTGGATCTTGGAAGCAATCTCTTAGGTTATGAGAGTAACTATAACCAAGGAGGCTGTTCTCATACCACCAATCAGAAAACTTTTGATGCTTCTTATTCTCTCTGTAAATATCTTTATACTTGGAGAAGTTCTTCTTGAATGTACCAAATCTTTTCTCAGGCATAACTGGTCTATTATCGTCACCTAAAACCTGATGCTCAACAACTTCAGCAATACAGTTCAAGACATCATAACCAAACCTTTCTCCCATTTTAACAAAGTTTCTCTTCTCTCTATCGGTAAGAAGATTAAACGCTTGAGCCTCAAGTACAAGCCTACTTCTATCACCATTGTCTTGGTCCATTGTGCCAGCTTGGATCAATGCAGCCAAAACAGAAATATTAATACCACATTGTTTAGCAGCAGTAAAAACTTCGTACTTATTATTGAACTCCATTCCACGAAATTCAACTAGACTCTCCAGAGACTTTAAGGAGATACCTTTGATGCTATTCAAACCGTAACGAATATTATGATCTTCAATGGTGAAGTTAGTTGAAGACTTAAATAAACTTGGCTGAAGTAATTCAATACCAAAATCAGGAAGCTCTTCATTAACCTCTGCAATAGTACCTAATGGATCTGGATCAAAATCAGCAGACTCAAGTACAGATAAAAAGAATTCTTTTGGATACTTGTACTTAAGGTAAACCGTCTTAGCCGCCAAAGCAGCGTAAGCAAAACTATGAGACTTGTTGAACGAATAGTTCGCAGAAGCGTCAAGAGCATCCCAATAGAATTTACAAATATCCTCATCAAGACCAAGCTTTTCTCCAGCAGCATAAATCTTTTCTTCCCATGCTGGCATCTCATCAACCTTTTTCTTACCAACGATACGCCTAAGTGTTTCAGCTTCTTCGAGTGTAAGACCAAAGACTTTATGAGCAATTTGCATCAACTGCTCTTGATACAAAATCACATTCTTAGACCAAGAAAGAATCTTATCTAACTCTGGGTGAAGATTCAAATCAGAAGGAGCCATCTTCTGCGTACAATACTCAGTAACAAACTGCAAGGCAGCAGGACGAGCCAAAGCAACAACGTCAGAAAGCTCATCCAAGTTTTCTGGTTTTACCGTCCTACAAACTTGGAAGTTAGTGTCAGCAGAAATTTGGAAAAGACCAACAGGGTGATTGAAATCCTGCAACTTCTCATAAATGAATGAATCATTTGGATCAATATCCTCGATAGCAATACCTATCTTCTCACAAGTCTTATGTGCAATAGTTAAAGTACGTAATCCAAGGATGTCAAACTTGACCATCAAGTCTGCTACATCATTCATGTCATATCCAGTTACAAGATCACCATCTTTAGTCTTTTGTAATGGTACAACATCTTTAATTGTCTGAGAACAAATAGCAATACCAGAAGGATGAACTCCAGTATTCTTAATCAGATTTTCTACCTTCTTTGCATTTTTGAAAGTCCTTTTATGACTCTTTGCCCACGAATCAAACTTGTCGTTTTCTTCTCTAGAGTTTTCTAAAGAGAAAACCTTACCATGGAGTTTTGGAATCATGTCGCTAATCCTATTAGCTTCAACTTCCTTAACCTCATCAAAATACTTAGTAGCTTCTCTAATACAAAGCTTAGAAGAGAAAGTATTGAAAGTCAAAATCTTGGCTGTCTTACCAGAGTGCTTCTTCTCAATATATTCAATAACCTTTTGCCGCTTCTCATAACTAATGTCTGAATCAACGTCAGGAAGAAGACTACCAACAAGAAACTCTTTACCTCTTTTATCGTAGACTTTTTTAGCACGACTCTTTGAAACGAATCGCTCAAAGAAAAGATCATGAGGAATTGGATCAATATCAGTAACACCAAGAAGATACAAAACTAAAGAACCAGCAGCAGACCCTCGACCTGCTCCAGTTGGTATCCCTTCACGTTCACAATAATTCAATACATCCCAGTTCAAAAGAATATAATCAGTGAACCCAAGCTCCTCAAAAGTTTCAAGCTCTTGGACAGTACGATCAAAATAAAGTTTTTTATTATCGTACTTGGTAATACCTTTATCTCTTAAACCCTTACGAGCTAGTTGATACATGATATCTTTAGTCGAAGCATTCGAATCAAGTCCGATTTCTTTTAAGGTAGAATTGTCTACAATCGTCTTTGGTAACTCTACGCCCTCTGGCTCGCAGTCGTCATAAATTTCAAAATCCTCGAACATCATAATTCCATGTGTTTTTTAAGAGCAGTGAATACCTCAAAACATTTTTCAATATCGTACAAAGCATCATGCAATTTACTTTCCTCAAACTCAATACCAAAAAATTTAAGCAGTTGATTCTGAGAGACTTTCGCCTTCAAAGTTCTATCGTGTATAATCTTATATTGCCAGCTTAAAAAGTCACCCTTTGGTTTTTGCAACTCTTCTCTATATGCTTTGCCTAAAGCTCTAGTATCGTAAATCCTAGTCAAGTAAGAGTAATCTGGTTTTTCACCCAATATTCTTTGAAGTTCTGCAATCATATAAACATCAAAGCCTAAAAGATTCTGGCCAATAATTTTATACTCAGGGTTAAATAAATACTTTTTAAAATCACCCCAAACTTTCTTTGGAGTTTCTTTCCTTGTGTTGTACTTATCCCAAGTAAACCCAGTCAGTTTTTGAACAATGTCAGGTACATTCAAGTCATTAAAATGAATATATCTATCATGACGCTCTTTAACTTTATTGCCTTCACAAACAAGCCATGCAAGCTGCCAAGGCTTTGAAGAATGAAGATTCAATCCCTCTGTCTCTGTATCAAAGACAATATATTTTTGATTATACGGTAGCATCTTTATATGACTCCCAGCAGAACTCGTCTGAGCAGAAGTGATTTAGGTTAGGGTTAGAAAATGTTGGAGACTTACCTTGCCTTCTATTGCAGACAGCCTTGTACATTTGAAAAGCATGAAAGTCATCTTTATTCTTGTAGAAGATACTTTTTGCTTCTTGGGTTTCAACTCCAAGGTCATCAATCGCCTTCTTGATTTGAAAATCGAAAGGATGATTGTTATCTTCAATAAAGTAAACGTGGTCTAATCCAGTTAGATCCATTTGAGACATACCAAAATAAAATAGATTATTACAAATGTAAGAATCGTAAAACGGTACTGCAATTCTTATATCAGAGAAGTAATCCTTAGAATAGTTCTTCATAACTACAGACTTAGACTCACTTGTATTAGCCTCTGTATAAAGATCCTTGACTCTTTTGATCCCATTATTGTTCTTGGCAAAGAAAATCAACTTGCTTGGTTTTTCTTCTTCAGAGTTTTCATAAAGAACTGGTACTCTAAGACCAAATACCAACCGAACACCCTTCTCTAGTAAAGCCTTGTTGAAAGTTCTAAATCCATAAAACGAATCTTCAACGAGAACAACCTCTTTAAGACTGTTAATGTCTACAATATCAAGAATCTTATCTAGTGTAAGTATGGATCTACCTACACTAAAGTGACTTTTAAATAACGGGATCACGTAAGAAGACTAAAGCAAGTCTTCCGTCTTGTCAAACGAAAAAGCAGGGCATCCTGCATATTTTCTTTTCTCAATCGACGATCCTTTACCATCATCAAGTAATTCCTGTAAATCAGACTGCTCATACGAGGATTTCATGAAATTACCCTCTTCATCAAGAAGCGTAAAATATGAAAATGGAAACTTAAATGGACAATGCCACATAAGATCTCCATTCTTTTTCAGTTGACCCACATAATCTGCTCGACCACAAACAATTCTACCAGCAAATCCATCTTCTTTTTTAGGGTAACCTTTATCCCAAGCAAGGCCGCTGATAGCAGCTTTCTCATTAAAGTTATTGATCACAGACTGAATCTCAGTCAAGAAATACTCGAAGCCTTCTAAGTCAATATCATCAAGAGGCTCCATTTCTAAGTACCCTTCTCCATCAAGATCGAACTTAAGAAATAAGAACTCCATCTTGCGCTTGAGATATTCTGGGTACAAGTATTTAACAGCAAGACAATACATAAAATCCTGCATGTTGTCTGTATACTCTTTACCTTCAAAAATACTTTTGGAGGTTTTAAAATCTCTGATGACAGCGGTTTTTTTTCTTTTAAATAGGAATAGCTTGTCGATGAACCCTAAGATTCGGTAGTTTTTGCCATCCTCATTTACAGAAATGTCGAAGTCTTTTTCTGAGATGGCTTCTGTTGGTTTGCCATCTGTGTCACCAAAGAAATCAAAATTAAGACCCTCAACAGTCATTTTGTTGATAAGATCCATGTTCTCAAAATCAGAAATCTCGTATTTCTTCGCATAAGCCTCTACCATGCGTTTTATAGGTGGGCTAGCATTTATGTCCTGAGCTTTAATAATCGCCTTGTAGTGCTTCCTGTGGCGTGGATTACCTAGATTCTCGAATACTGCGTGACAGATTGTACCACGCAGTGAACCATGATTAGATTTGTCTGGGAGTCGGAGATGGTATTTAGACCAGTACTGCCACGTACAAGTTTGAAGAGTCTTAATTCTTGAAGCTGATAGTGGCTTGTTCTCCGATTCAACCATAATAAAATTTATATTTTTTCTCGAACTTTTTGAAGTTTGTAGAAAAAGTTTTGTTGACCCCTTTACTATTCATGTCTTTTGCAAAGTCTAGAACTCGCAACATAGAGTCTTCATGAGACATATTATAACAAAAATCTACATATTTATCTATATTTTCTTTTGACATGTCACCAAAGTCATTAGCAGATGGAGGAGCAAAATAAATATTTTGAAAATCAATCACATCAACTAATTTAAAAATAGATTTTATTGAACCTTGAAAACCTCTATTTGTCTCAGAGTTAGAATCATTATTGAAGGCAATATAGATTTTATTGATCGGCAAAGAGTTCAACCGAGCAATGAACTTCGGAGAGATATTCAAACCGAAAGAAACAAGGACGTTTTTTACTCCAGCGTCATACAAAGAAATACAATCGCCAATAGACTCAACGATATGTACAGAGCCAGACTCAACAATAGCGTCCTGTACCTCTTGAATAGAATAAAATGGGTAGAACCAATTAGAACACTTTCCTAAGTGGAGCCACTTGGGACGATTATCATCTGTTACCTTACGGCCAGAGAAGCCATGGATTTTACCATCCTGCCTAAAGATGGGAAAAATAACTCTCTGGTACATTTTGCCAGACATAGCTAAACCACAGCGAAAATCTTTAAGCGTCTTCTCAGACACACCACGATCAAAGTAGAAGTCGTAGTGCGGAAGCAAGCGACTTAGTGCTGAAACTGGATATGTTTTTTCTTCGCTCAAGAGATTTTTTTTAGGAGTCCTGTGATTAATACTTACACTATCTTTCTTGATATAAGAAGCAATAACGCCTTTGTCATTAGTGTTGAGTGTCTTTTGGATTAAAACCTCAAAAGGGAGAAACATAGAGTCTTCTACAAAATCTTTCCAGACTCCTGTATCTTTATAAATCTGAAGAGCTGTAGAATTATCTCCTGCTCGATAAACAGCATTAGTACGCCAATAAGCACCATGGTCTTTTAGGCGATAACCAAGCTCCTCAAGAATGTCTTTATAATCAAGCATCTCTCAACACCATTGGGATTGCATTATCTTCTTCATCTCTTTCAAGATTGACATCGACATTGTTCATTGAGTCAACAATATCTTGAAGATCTCCTCTTTCTGTTATTCTAAAGTTTTCTATTTTTAGATTAATGAAATTAGATCTATTGCTTCCATCTGGCATTTGTACAGGATTGATAGCACGAAGTGCTTCTTTACCTAAGTGACGAGCTTTTAAGTTCACTAATTTATGAGTGCCAAACCTTTCTCCCTCTTCATGAATCTCATCAGCAACTTTTCTACGAAGCAAGAACAGGTGAGAACAGAATTGAGTAATCCCGTCAGAAAGCGACACAACACTCTCATCATCGACGATGCTATTTGGTTGGCGGTTATTAGTAATACCAAGCCTATTTGACTGAACAGATGTCATCATAGAAACACAAGGCTTACCATCAAAAGCTAAGTCTCTGTGAATAGTCTGTTTAAACTTGTGAACCATAGAGGCAACTTGTTGCCATCCATCAATTTTGCCAAGATTATTGAAGTCAGTCTTGATATAATCGAAACTGAAAATCAATGGGTTACCTCTACCAATCTTAGAATAGTAAAATCTCTTAAGAAGAGAACACATCTCATCAGCAGACATACCTGCGACATTCTCGTAATAAAACTTGAGGTTTTTAATCTTATCCCAAGCAGAACGTACTTTTGCAACAACCTCTTCAGCAGACCAATCTTTGTAAGAAGATGTGCGCCATTTACCAGTTTGCAATAACCAAACTGGAATACCAGTCATCGCAGAACACTGTCGGAAGATAAGCTCTTCTTCACTCATCTCTCCGTTATCAAAGTGTAAAACAGGAACATCATACTTAGCAGAAGTACGAGTTGTATAGTCCATACAAAACTGAGTTTTACCAACACCAGAACGAGCCACAATAACAGAAATGTTTCCTGCCAATAACAAAGAACCATAAATGTCGTTAACCCTCTGGTGAGGACCAAGCATACCGAATTCAGTTATAGGATTGTTACCTCTATCCTCAACAACATCCTCCATCATCTCGAAAAGATTAACTGGACCAGAATCAGAAACTTCAAAGTTCTGAATGCTGTCGTTGTACATCTTATCAGCCTTCTCGACGATCTCAGAATATTTAAGACTTGGATCTGCTTTCTTAACAAAAGACGCTACATCTTTACAAGAAAGATAAATTTCACGACGAGCCGTAAACTTTTTCAACTCCTTTACAGAAGCTAAAAAAATGTCTTCCGATATCTTATAAAAAGCTAAAGAATAAATATACTCTCCAACATCAATGCTATCAGGAAAAGTAATCTTCAGTTGATTGATTCTTTGAATCAAAATTGTCTCGTCAATAGTCTCTGCATTATCAAGTGCATTACGGATCAATTTAAATACAGAAATATTAACCTTGGAATCTTCACTATAAAAATCTTTTTCGTTAATAAAAGCAGAAATCTCTTCCCACTTATATGGATGCTGCAAAAGTCCACTTAAGACTTTCTTCTCTAAATCGTACGAAAAAATCATTCCTCAAGCTCCTTATTTACAAATACCTCTACCAATTTTGATAGAGCCATATCTACACAACTATTCTGAGTTTTAGAAGCAACACTTGGTTGACCAAGCTCATTTACATAAAACAAAAAGAATCCCTTGTTACCCCCATTTGGCGACCCACTACAATCATAGATCTTAGTCAAGATTGATTGAGGTAGCGTAATACCTTCATCTTTGTTATGCTTCATATAATATCTAACTGTTTAAGTAGTGACTTATTCAAGTTATCAGACTCTAAGATTCTAGCAAGCCTTATCTGATTAATTTCACAAAAGTACTCTTTCTTGTCATCCCTTTGTAATTGAGCTAAAAAATTCTGACGAGAATTTGAATGAAAAAACTTATTAAACTGATAGTGCTGATTCCCATCAACCTCTACCGCGATATTTCTACTAGCATTGTAAAAATCTAAAGTCATCCTCGTACCAACAACAGGAAGCTCTTCGAATACTATGTCTGCTGCCCAATATGGATAAAGAAGATCTTTTACTTTTTTTTGAATCTTGCTTTTGCAAGATTTATCCCAATCAATTAAATACTTTGTAGAATTCTTAATCTTCTGCTGACGGCCAGTTGTGGTTAAGAATATCATTTCAAAATCTTTTCTTGGACAAACTTTTTCAGGGATAAGGTAGTCTTCTCATCTTGTTCAAGATGCTCGTAAATAGAAGCCATTCCTTGGAACTTAGGTTTGATCTCAATACCTTCTTCAGAAAGATATGAAACAACCTCTTCGTCAACAGAAAACCAAGCTCCAGCTTTCTCAAGGTAACCCCACATCATCAACATCTCTACAATCTCCCTCTCAATCCAAATTGACTTACCGTCACTACGACCGTGTTTGATAGGGTACTTAACTGTTTGACCAGTCGTCTCATTGGTTGACTTACAGATAAGAACTTTAGCCATGTGGCCATAGATCTTGTTGTCTGGAGTGATCTGCTGATTTGGCTTTTCGAGAATCTTGTCAGACTTGTTTTGTTTCTGGAATTCAAGAATCCAATCAGGATAGTGAAGAGCTGCATTGCCACCGCTAGAATTGGTCTGGTTGTTTGGATCACCCTTAGCGTAAGGGTTGACATCAATCCTTGACCGAACCTGAGAGATTAAGATGCACATATGACCGAACTTTGCCATTCCAATACTAACTCGCTTTAAGAAATCTGAAGTCATCAAAGCACCAGCAGCGACTTTGGCGGCATCACTGGTTGTCTTATCAAGTTCAGCTTTAGGAAGCAAGCCATCCATACTGTCGATGACAATGCAAAACTTTTCCTTGTCTGGGTTGTTGCGAAGCAACCCTCTCAAATAATCAAAAACTACATCGAACACATTGCATTCGAAAACTAAACATGTACCACTAACCCACTCGCTTGGGTCAAAAACAAACTTCAACCCAGAACGCTTCTGGACATCTGAAGATAAACGACCTTCTGCCTTAATAAACAATCCTTTAGAATTA
>Ga0181591_10005927_pt1 | contig 10600 bp, 10 predicted proteins | sample 071ome_33_FD_133757 | JGI IMG/M metagenome (GOLD analysis project Ga0181591, IMG submission 133757) | Coastal salt marsh microbial communities from the Groves Creek Marsh, Skidaway Island, Georgia - 071412AT metaG (megahit assembly) | ecosystem: Environmental > Aquatic > Marine > Intertidal...
CACCCCCATGACATCGCGCATCGCGCACTTGATTGTGATTGATACGCTGGCCGTGGGCGTTGCGCAGCGTAAAGGACCGGAGTTTGAAGAGCACCTGATCCGGGTAAAAGAAAGCATCAGCGAGCTGCGCATTCAGGAACACCCTGACAACTAAGGCAGGTTTTTGCGCATTTTTGGGCTGCTTTCCTACAAATTTGGCCTACATAGACCATTGCCTCAAAAAGTCATTGTTGTCATCCTACGTTCACCAATAACAATAAAAATAGTGCTGAGTAAACGGACGTGATTAGCACGCAAGAGGACATATCATGGGAACGACTGCTCAAGTCTTGCAAGACACTAAAGCTGAAATGCCTCTGGAAACAGAAGACCTCGTCAACTTCGACACAAATGGCAACGTGGTGGTTAAAAAACACAGCGAAGCCAGCAATAAATTGATTGCACGTCGAGCCATTGAAGCCCACCTAGAGCGTAAACGTCTGGAGATCGACGAATACGATTGGGATGACCTTTAAGGGTTTAGACTTTCCTTAGTGGCTCAAAAGTGGCTCAAACGACAAAGCCCCAGCACATGCTGGGGCTTTGTCGTTTTGGAAGCGCTATTAAATTGCGGGGCTAACTCAACGAGCTAACTCACTGCGCCATCAAACGTGCTCGTAACGCATTCAATACCGCTACGCTATCGGGCCGCACACCACGCCATAGATAGAAGCTTTCGGCCGCTTGCTCCACCAACATGCCCAAGCCATCATAGGCAGCGGCTGCGCCGTGCTGTTTGGCCCATTGCATAAATGGTGTCGGCTCTTTGCCGTACATCATGTCGTAAACATGGGTATGTGACCCAATCACTTGGGCAGAAATCGGTGGTAAGTCACCTTGCAAGCTGGCGCTGGTGCCATTGATGATGACATCAAAGCTGTCGCTCAAATCCTCGAACCGTTGGGCACGGATTGCACCAAACTGAGCAAAATCATCCGCCAGCGCGCGGGCTTTTTCGAAGGTGCGGTTGGCAATCACCACCTCGGTGGGTTGTTCGTCTAATACAGGTTTTAGGACTCCGCGCACTGCGCCACCTGCACCAAGAATCAAAACGCGACGGCCTTTTAAAGCAACTTTGAGATTCACAGTTAGGTCACGCACTATGCCTGCGCCATCTGTGTTGTCGCCCATGACAGAACCGTCAGCTTGGCGTATTAACGTATTCACTGCTTTGGCGGTTTGCGCGCGTTCGCTCAGTTGATCGACATAGGCAAACGCATCTTCTTTAAACGGCACGGTTATATTTAGGCCACGGCCGCTGCCTTTGAAAAAATCGCGCACCGCTGAGTTAAAACCGTCCACCGGAACCAGCATGGCGCTGTACACCAAATCCTGTTTGGTTTGCTCGGCAAACTGGGTATGAATCTGCGGGCTTTTGCTGTGGTTAATAGGGTTACCCATTACCGCATATAAGTCGGTTGTGGCCATGGTTATACCCAGTCCTTCTTCACCAAGAAGTCGGTGTAGAGTTTGGCTTCTGGCGTGCCTGCTTCGGGCTGCCAGTTGTAGTCCCAATGCACGATAGGCGGTAGCGACATCAGAATGGATTCGGTACGGCCGCCGGTTTGTAAACCAAAGATGGTGCCACGGTCGAACACCAGATTAAATCCCACATACCACCGCGACGGTAGCATTGGAATTTGCGCTCGCGTTCGCCGTATTCGGTGTTTTTGCGTTTAGCCATAATGGGACGATAGGCTTTAACGTAATGATCGCCCACCGCTTGCATGAACTTAAAGCTGTCTTCAAATCCGCCTTCGTTTAAGTCGTCGAAGAACAAACCGCCCACACCGCGTGGTTCGCCACGGTGCTTTAAGTGGAAGTAATCATCACACCAGTTTTTGTATTTTTCATACACGCCGTCGCCGAACGGCGCACAGGCATCCTTGGCGGTTTGATGCCAGAAGGTTACGTCTTCTTCAAAGCCATAGTACGGCGTTAAATCAAAACCACCGCCGAACCACCATACGGGTTCTTCACCTTCTTTTTCGGCTACGAAAAAACGCACATTAGCGTGAGAAGTCGGCACATACGGGTTTTTAGGGTGAATCACCAGACTCACGCCCATGGCTTGAAACGAACGACCCGCCAGTTCAGGGCGGTTCGCTGTGGCAGACGCCGGCAATTGGTCACCAAATACATGGCTAAAATTCACGCCGCCTTTTTCAATCACTGCGCCATCAGCCAGTACGCGGGTGCGACCACCGCCGCCTTGTTCACGGTCCCAGTTTTCTTCGGTGAAGGTGGCGCCGCCATCTTCTGCCGCCAGTTGTTCACAAATGTCATCTTGTAACGCGAGTAAGTATTTTTTTACCGCAGAAATATCCATAAGGCTGTTTTACGCTTTACCCAAAAATAAAAATTAATCGCGAATCACGCGATCGGTCACGGCATCAATGATGCGACTGGGCTTGGCCGCACCGCCCAGTTCGCCAGGCACAATAAAATCTAAATGTGCACCTAAAAACTTACGCACTTGCAGCGGGTTGATCGCTGCAGGATGACCAGAGAAATTCGCCGAGGTCGAAACAATTGGCCCGCCGAACTGCTCGCACAAGGCTTGTATGCCTTGATGCTGACTGACTCGCACCGCCACAGTATCAAAGCGACCATGTACCAAACTGGGCACTAATCCTCGATGAGGCACCAACCAAGTGGTGGGACGTTGGCCCGCTTGCCAACTGGCTGCCATTTTGGCGCGCTGTTCAGCGGTGACGCCGCCAAGCAAATACTCGATTTGCTCAATGTCACTGGCCACCAACAACATGCCTTTGGCCATGTCGCGCTGTTTAATTTGCAGAATACGATCCAGTGCTGCTTCGTTATACGGGTCGCAACCCAAGCCCCAAACCGCTTCAGTCGGGTAGGCAATAACGCCTCCGGCCTGCAATACATGGTGCGCTTGAATCAAGGACCAAAGCCCTAGAGGCTGTGAAACCGTTGCCATTTGCTATCAACAATCACAATGAATTAAAAGGCGCACGTTACTTGAGCAGGCGGCGCGGTGCAAGATGGACAAAGCAAGCCTTGTGCCTTGCGAACTCAATAGCGACTCGATGAGCACTCTATCCTCGACTAACGGCATCGCCAGCCCAAGTGAATATCAGAGCCCGTCAGCATAGTGCGTACTCACCCTCCGCGTGCGATACCCAGCCTTGCAGCTCGAACAGCATAAGCAGTCCAGCCACGCTGGCGGCATCTAAACCACTACGAGACACCAGTGTGTCTACATTGGCCCCTTCATAGTCGAGAGCCTTTAAAAGACGAGCTTGTTGCGGATCGTCACTATGGGGGCGCGCTTGTTTGGCAGCAGCGATGTCAGCCGTGTTTAGATTTATGGCCTTCTGGTAGCTCAACACATCCGCCAGCGCCTGTAGGATTTGATCGGGAGACTCTATCAGGGTTGCCCCTTCACGAATGAGAAAGTGACAGCCCGTTTTTTGCGGATTATTAATGGGGCCAGGAATAGCAAATACTTCGCGGTTTTGTTCCAACGCCTGACGGGCGGTAATCAACGAGCCACTTTTCAACGCGGCTTCCACCACCAAGGTGCCCAAACTGAGCCCGCTCACTATGCGATTTCGACGCGGGAAGTTGCCCTGAAAGGCCTTGGTGTCTAACGGAAATTCACTAATCAACGCACCCTTTTCCACAATGGCTTCGGCCAATGCCTGATGGGACTTGGGGTAGATTTCATTGAGCCCCGTGCCCAGCACTGCCAAGGTGCTGCCTTGGACACTCAACGCGCCTTGGTGAGCGGCGGCGTCCACACCTTTTGCTAAGCCGCTGGTGATGACCAAGCCTGCATCCGCCAACTCTGCGGCAAATTCAAAGGCTTGTTGTTTACCCGCTGCGGTTGGATAACGACTACCGACAATGGCCATTTGATGCTGCCGCAAGGCGTTCAATTGTCCCCTGACTAGCAGCATGGGCGGTGGCGCACCAATGTGCGCCAGTTGTTCTGGATAAGCGACTTGGCCGTATAACAACAAATGATTCAGCGGGCTTTGTTCGACCCAAGTTAAGGTTGCTTCAACCTTAGGGTGTAATCTCGACGGCGCATATTGGCGTAGATTTTCTACGGCTTTGCCGCGTAAGCCGAGGGACTTGAGCGTGGAGTCATCCAGATCGAAAACATCTCGCACCGCATACTGGCTTTGCACGATTGATTGAAAGGCTTTAGGGCCAAGTTCGGGCGTCATGGCCAAACACAGGCAAGCGAGTTCGTCGGACGTTAAGGCAGATTGAGAAATGACCCGCGTCGGCGGGTCAGATTTGAGCAGGGACATTCCTTGTACCTGTGGTGTTGGTCAGCGCGTTTAGAGCGAATCGCGCTGACGGCTAGGGATTAGATTAGGGGTTGCGGATTTGATCGCCAATGGACAACGGACGATTTGCACGTAGCACTAAACCGTAACTGACTTTGTCGAAAACGCGGAACAGCATCAGCAGACCAGATCGTTCAGCGGGTAATTGCACCTTACGGTTCGCCACACGGTCCAGCACCACATCGCCGTCTTTATAGATGGCCAATACATTGCCTTCTTTCACGCCGTCACGGGAGCCTTGGTTGGTCACCACCACATGGTATTGACCGATTTGGTTTACGCCACTGAGCACGGCAATCATGCGGCCTTGAATCTCTTGCTCTGGTGAACTGGGCACAAACGTCGACACCAGTTTGCGCTCGTCAGTTGACAGTAGGCGGTCACCAATCATGACTTCTTCACGGGTATTGCCTAAACGCAAACGAGCAATGTCGCCGTCCCAGCGCTCTACCGTACCGGCACCGATCTCGCGAGCTTCAAGACCCAGTACTTCACTGGTGTCCGGGTCCACGTAAAGTTCACCTTTACGGAAAATACCGTAACCGGTTTGCGGTTCTTCTTGTTCAAAGCCGCGTGCATAAACATTACCACCGCCACCGGCCAAAATACGGCGATCGTCACCAGCAATCACATAGGGCGCACCGCTCAGATCTTCACTTTTCACAATGCGACTATTGGTCATGAAGCTCGAAATGGCATCCATGGGAATAGCAGGAATTGCGGTGTCGATATGACTGATACGCGCAGTAGGCGACAGGCGGACTACGGCCTTAATGGCTTCTGGGTCACGTTCAACCACAGTCACTTTGACTTGCTTGTTCTTATACACCAGACCAATCACATCGCCTGGGTAAATGCGGTGGGGGTTTTCGATTTGCTCGTTGACTTGCCAAATCTCTGGCCACAGCCAAGGGTTATCGAGGAATTTTTGCGCGATGCCCCATAGGGTATCGTCTTCTTGCACTGTGTATTCGCGGGGGTGGTCTGGCTTTAGCTCCACGGCCTGAACACCAAGCGCAACCGGCCAAAGGCAGGCCAGCAACATCACATGCTTAATCAAGGGTCTGAACATGGGCGTAAATCCTTATTGTTATTCGGCCGATTTTGCGCAGCAATCGGTTACAGCATTCGATATAATACTCGTTAACTCTTCGCAATATTAGCAGGGCCAAAGGCTCAATAACACTAGCGGCTGTTAACACTGTCCCAATTCGGAAGTGAATGGCCCACAGGCTATCAACTGACTATGGCAATTTTAAACATTCTCGAATTCCCGGACCCACGCTTACGCACCATTGCTAAGCCGGTTACCGACGTCACCGACGAAACCCGTACGCTCATCGACGACATGTTTGAAACCATGTACGACTGCCCAGGCATAGGTTTGGCGGCGACCCAAATTGACGTCCATGAACAAATCATCGTCATGGATGTGAGTGAAGACAAAAGTGAACCCTTGGTGTTCATTAATCCTAAACTCACCATCCTGGACGGCGAGCCAGAAAAGATGCAAGAAGGCTGCTTGTCTGTACCTGGGTTTTACGAGGACGTCGAGCGCATCGAACACGTTAAGATCGAAGCCCTCGACCGCAATGGCAAAGCCTTCGAGCTAGAAGCCCGTGGTCTGCTGGCTGTGTGTATCCAACACGAAATGGATCACCTAAACGGAAAGCTATTCGTGGATTACATCTCATCCACCAAGCGCGATCGCATTCGTAAGAAGCTGGAAAAGCAGCATCGCATGGCTAAGCGAGCCTGATGCATGCGTCAGACGTCTGGTAACAGACGTCTAACATTCGCTTTACGCCCAGAACCTACCCGCGTCTGACCCCGACGTCCGACGTCCGACTAAGGACAACAGTTTGAAAATCGTATTTGCTGGTACGCCTGATTTTGCCGCCTATCATCTGCAAGCTCTGCTGGATAATCAATTCGACGTGGCCGCCGTGTACACCCAGCCTGACCGCCCCGCCGGTCGCGGCAAAAAGCTGATGGCCAGCCCGGTGAAACAACTGGCCCAGCAACACGACATTGCGGTTTACCAGCCGCTGAATTTCAAAGACCAAGCTGACATCGACGCACTGGCGGCGCTTAAACCAGACCTATTAGTGGTGGTCGCTTATGGGCTGCTATTACCCCAGGCCGTGTTGGATATCCCGACGTTCGGCTGTATTAACAGCCACGCATCGCTACTGCCACGCTGGCGCGGCGCGGCGCCCATTCAGCGAGCGCTCGAAGCTGGCGACAACCTAACCGGCGTGACGGTTATGCAAATGGAAGCCGGTTTAGACACAGGCCCCATGCTGCACAAAGTCGAAACCCCAATTATGCCCAGCGACACAGGTGGCACGTTACACGACCGTTTGATGGAGCTGGGTGCGCAAGCCGTGGTCGACACCATTCCCCAAATCGAGCGCAATCAAGTGGCCGGGCGCATTCAAGACGACAGCGAAGCCTGCTACGCCCACAAGCTCAGCAAAGAAGAAGCCCTTATTAATTGGGATCTACCCGCTGACGCCATCGTGCGAAAAATTCGTGCGTTTAATCCGTTTCCTATGTGTTTCACCTTACTGGGTGACAACCGTATCCGCGTGCTAAGCGCTCAGGTTTACCCCAAGAACCATTACTCCATGGCGGGCACCATCTTATCGGTCAACAACATGGGGATCATGGTGGCCGCTAAGGAACATGCCGTGGTGATTGAGTCGGTACAACTGCCGGGTAAAAAGCCCATGAAAGTGGCCGACATGCTTAACGGTAAACACCCCTTCCAAGAAAATTACTTACTGGCCAGCGAGCTTTAAATGACGGCAAGTCTCAATGCCCGCGCTGTGGCCGCACAAGCGTTATTCAAGGTCACGTCGCAACAGCAAAGCCTAACGCCCGTGTTAGCCGCCGCGCAAAGCCAAGTCAGCGAACGCGACCAAGGTTTAGTGCAAGCACTGTGCTTTGGTGTCTGCCGTCACTTTCACAGCTTGAATGCCCTTAGCAAAATTCTGTTGGATAAACCTCTACCAGAAAATGCACAGGTCATTCAAAGCTTGGTCTGGGTTGGGCTGTTTCAATTGCAGCACACCGACATCAGCCCCCACGCCGTCCTGCACGACACGGTCGAAGCGGCCGCGCAACTTGGCTTAGAAAAATACAAAGGTGTGGTAAACGCAGTCTTGCGTCGTTTTCAACGCGAGCAAGTGCAACTGGTTGCAGGCTTAGACAGCAGTGATGTAACTCGCCTCAATCACCCTAAATGGCTGATTAAGCAACTCAAAAAAGACTGGCCCGATCACTGGCAACACATCTGTGAAGCGGCCAACGCGCACCCTCCAATGATCGTGCGAGTAAATACTCACAAACCCTCTGTAAGCGAATACTCACATCGGCTTAATGACGCGGGCATAGAGCACTCTGCTAGCGCACTGGCCCGTACGGCCATTAAGCTTGCCAAGCCTCATCCTATCAGTGCGTTGCCGGATTTCGATCAGGGTCATTGCAGCGTACAAGATGAGGCCGCGCAATTAGCCGCCCTTATTTTGCAACCGCAAGCGGGCGAGCGTGTGTTAGATGCGTGTGCTGCACCGGGCGGTAAAACGGGCCACCTATTGGAATACGCAAACGGCCAAGCCCAAGTCACCGCCATGGATGCCGACGAACGTCGTTTACAGCGCGTACATGAAAACTTAGCGCGACTGGGGTACAAGGCACATTGTTTGGTGGGCGAGGCTCAACACCCAGAAAGCTGGTGGGACGGCGAAGCCTTCGATGCCATTTTGCTGGATGTTCCTTGCAGCGCCACTGGGGTCATTCGACGCCACCCTGATATAAAGCTACTGCGCCAGCGGGAAGATATTGCTAACCTTGCCGCGCTTCAGGCCGAGATACTGGCCAAAGCCTGGACCCTGTTAAAGCCCGGTGGTCGTTTATTGTATGCCACCTGTTCCATTTTACCGGCTGAAAACAGCGCTAACATTGCATCCTTCTTGCACCAACAAACCAACGCCAAATTGCTGTCCATCAAAGACAAGATCAGTGATTTAAAAGAAAGTGTGTACACAACAGACACAGGATTTGGATGGCAGTTTTTCCCAAATCCAAATGGGCATGATGGATTCTTTTATGCTTTGTTAGAAAAGGCTAAATAGAACACCAGATTAACGATCATTTTCGGCTTTGGCTGCGCGGGTTTAGCAGCGTAGCCGGGGCAAACAAGACGCGGCAAAAAGTGTTTTTAGTTGCGACGCATCGCCGAGCGAGTCAGCTCCGCCATGTAACGAGCCTAAAAACTTTTTTAACAAAGTCATGGCAACGCAGATAGGTTCCTGACATTAAATGAAAATTATCATCCTCGGCGCCGGCCAAGTGGGCGGCACGCTGGCCGAATACCTCGCCATCGAAGGCAACGACATCACCGTGGTCGATACCGATGCGGTCCGTCTGAAAGAATTGCAAAACCGCTTGGACATTCGCACGGTACGAGGACGCGCGTCCTACCCAGAGGTGCTGAAGCAGGCCGGTGGCGATGATGCCGATATGCTCGTGGCCGTCACCAATAGTGATGAAGTCAACATGGTGGCCTGTCAGGTTGCCCACACCCTGTTTCGTACCCCCACCAAAATCGGCCGTATTCGCGCCCAAGACTATTCCCAGTTTACCGACTTGTTTGGCAACCACGGCGTGCCCATCGACGTCTTTATTAGCCCAGAACAACTTATTACCAACTACATAAAGCGCTTATTGGAATTCCCCGGTGCCTTGCAGGTACTGGATTTTGCTGGCGGTAAAGTGCAGTTGGTGGGTGTAAAAGCCTTCTACGGCGGTCCGTTAGTTGGCCAAGAACTGCGTTACTTGCGTGAGCATTTAAAAACCGGCGTCGATACGCGAGTGGCGGCCATCTATCGTCGCGGCCAAGCCATCATGCCCCACGCAGAAACCGTCATCGAAGTGGACGATGAGGTGTTCTTCATTGCCGCGAAGAAAGACATTCGCACCGTCATGGCAGAAATGCGCCGCACAGAAAAGCCCTACAAACGCGTCATCATCGCCGGTGGCGGCAACATAGGGGCGCGCTTAGCGCAAACCCTCGAACAGTTTTATAACGTCAAACTCATCGACCATAACCTGGCCCGATGCGAGCGCTTGTCAGAGAAAGTGCGCAGCAAGACCATAGTGTTAAACGGCAGCGCAACCGACAAAGAGTTATTGCTTGAAGCCAACATCGAAAGCACTGACATCTTTTGTGCCTTAACCAACGACGACGAAGTCAACGTCATGTCATCCATGCTGGCAAAACAGCTTGGCGCACATAAAGTGATGACCTTGATTAACAAAACCCAGTATGTGGATCTAGTTCAAGGCCAAGGCATCGACATTGCCATCAGCCCAAGCCAAACCACCATAGGTTCGTTGCTGACCCATGTGCGCCGAGGTGACGTGGCCAACGTACACAGCCTACGGCGCGGCGCCGCAGAGGCCATCGAAGCCATTGCTCACGGTGATCCCAACACCTCTAAAGTAGTGGGCAAACGCTTGGATCAAGTGGGTCTGCCCGAAGGCACCACCATAGGTGCGATTGTGCGCGGCGAAGATGTCATCATCGCCCACAGCGATGTGGTCATAGAAAGTGATGACCACGTTATTCTTTTCGTTCTGGATAAAAAACGTATTCCCGAAGTGGAGCGTTTATTCCAAGTGGAGTTGGGCTTTTTCTAATGCACGCAGGGGTCGTTTTCCGCATTCTTGGTATCTTGCTCATGGTGTTCAGCATTTCCTTGCTGCCACCCATGATCGTTTCGGTTATTTATAATGACGAAACCCTGCAAGCCTTTATTACCGCGCTGATTATTAACTTCAGCGCTGGCGCGCTGTTCTGGTTGCCTTTTCGCGATCAAAAACAAGATCTTCGCACCCGCGACGGCTTTGTTGTTACCGTGCTGTTTTGGTTGGTATTAGCCCTGTCTGGGGCCATGCCACTGATGTTGGCAGAGTCTCCCGGACTCAGCTTTACCGACGCCTTCTTTGAATCTCTGTCTGGCTGGACCACTACAGGGGCCACTGTCATCACCGGCATCGACCACCTGCCCGAATCCATATTGTTTTACCGCCAGCAACTACAATGGCTGGGCGGCATGGGGATCATCGTACTGGCCGTGGCCATTCTCCCTATGCTCGGCATTGGGGGCATGCAGTTGTTTCGTACTGAAACCCCAGGCCCCATGAAGGACAGCAAGCTCACCCCG
>Ga0181591_10005929_pt1 | contig 10600 bp, 15 predicted proteins | sample 071ome_33_FD_133757 | JGI IMG/M metagenome (GOLD analysis project Ga0181591, IMG submission 133757) | Coastal salt marsh microbial communities from the Groves Creek Marsh, Skidaway Island, Georgia - 071412AT metaG (megahit assembly) | ecosystem: Environmental > Aquatic > Marine > Intertidal...
ACAAACTGAATCTCATAGTTAAATACTCCAATAGTATTTACAAAGGATTACAAATGACTGATATAACTGTGGTTACAACGTTTCACAAACCAGGCTTAGATTTATACGGACAAAGATTTTTAGATAGCTTTGCAGAGCGTGTAGATAAGCGTATTAAGTTATTAGTGTATGCTGAAGATTGTAATCCTATTATAAATCCTATGTGCGAAAATATCAAAGTTTTAAATGCAAAAGAAGTATTACCAAAACTTAATGCATTTAAAGAACGTTGGAAAAATGTACCTCATGCAAATGGAGATATAAGTAAACATCCTGCTCGTAATGGTCGTAGAGACTGGAATAAAGAATTTAAATGGGATGCAGTGCGTTTTGCAAATAAAGTATATGCAGTATTTGATGCTTGTGAACGTAGCGAAGATTGGTGTGTATGGATGGATGCTGATACATTTGTACATAGCGATTGGACTTATGACCAATTTAAATTATTACTACCAGAAACAAGTTGGATTACATACGTAGGTAGAGGCAAAGGCTCACAAACTTGGCCAGAGTGTGGGTTCTATGGCTTAAATTTAAAAGATAACGTTTGTCAACGGTTCCTGGCAGAGTTTGAAAGAATGTATGAAGATGCAGACAACGGGATGTTCAAATTAGTTGAATGGCATGATAGTTTTATTTTCGGCCATATTGTTAATAATATGAAACGCAGGGCGCCTAATGTTTTAGATTATAGTGCAGAAATGTACCTTAAGGAAGCTAAAAGCGGCGGCGGAGGTCATCCGTTAATTAATACTGTTTTAGGAAAATGGATCGATCATATGAAAGGCGATAGAAAAGTTACCGGAAAATCTAAAGCGTCTGATATTATGGTTAACAGAACAGAATCTTATTGGGCAAAGTAGCTGCCGTATATTTCGTATTCTTTAGCATAAAAACTTTTTATAATTTCTTTATGTTCATTAGTAATTTCGAAACTTTTACTTAATCCACCCGAACCTTTACGATGGCTAGTATTAGGAATTTGCACGCCGGATATCTGACTAATAGAATTGGTAAATCCTGTATTCAGTTGATTAGTATTATAAATTTCATCCCAAAAATCTGGATCTTCTCCTAGCCAGTGAATTTGTGTTCTGCTATGTACAGCCAAATCTCCAAATGTCTCTTGTATAGTTTTTAAATTTTTTACAAAATAATCAAATGAAGGTATTTTGCTTCTACTATTATTTCTATTTTTCTTCATCACTCTATCTGCATAGCAACTAGCAGTTCTAGAAATAGGATCTCGTATTATAGCAATCTTTTTTTCTATAACCCATTCTTTTGAGTAGTTATTTGTTTTGATCCAATTACCAGTTTTTAGTAATCTAGATCTACCTCCTCTTGCCCTAAATTCATTAAAGAAAGGATATCCTAAAATATCTGTAACTGTGCTAATACCACTTTTATTAGGACATGTAACTTGAACTACTTTATCATTAGGAAATCTTACTGTGTGCATTATGTATCCTTTTTATATATTTTTTGATTATCAGTACACCATACAGGTATATTTACTCTTTCTGAAATTTGCTTAGCCTGCTTTGGATCGCTTTCTATATACATTAACATATTGTTTGAATTAATTACATTTGCCTTATACAATCCATGTTTGATGTTTGTATCTGTTTTCATTATTAATTTTTCGTATTGTACATTATGACGTTTTAGCCAATCAGTTGTAACATTTCTATATTTTTCTAACCTGCTTGTAATAACAAATTTTACAGGTCTTTCTGGTAAAAATTTAGGCTCTGCTCTGTGATAAAAATCTAGTAGCTTAGGCCCTTTATCATTTTCTTTTCTACTAGGATCTCTACATAACACTCCGTCCATGTCTGTACCGAATCTTCCTAATTTATGATGTTTCCATATATTCCATTGAAAAATTCTAGGTCTTGGACAAAAATCGGCACATATATCCATTAACGAAATATTTGTTTTGTCAGAATACCATACTGCAAATTTTACTATATCATCCTTTATATTAGAATTTTTAATTTGAGAAATAGCTTTATTAAAACTCGACCCTGTATTAACACTATCATCAACTAAGAGTATTTTATGTTTTTTATTTAAATCTAAAACTTTTCCACTAGTTCCTGATGCTTGTCTGTTAATATATGTTTGTAAATCAGCATAAGGTAATTGTAAGTGTAGAGCAATAAATGCAGCAGGTGCTATTCCTGAACGAGGTATTCCTACAACTAAATCTACATTTTGCAAGCGTATTTTATCTAGTACACTTACAATAGCTAAGTTCATATCTTCGTATGTTCTAAAATTCATTTTGTACCAATAATTCCCATATTGATCCACCCGTGTCTATTACGTAGTCTATTTTCGTCCATACTCATTCTCTTAACATTTTTTAGTCCTGCTTGTCTAAAACATTTCATTAAAAAGTTTGGTGTTAATAATGCTCTATGTAATTGATAGTCAAAATCGTCCTCAGGATTAATTGTGTAGTTGTATAACTTACCTACTAACCATAAGTATGGATCTTGTTTTGTTAATTCTTTTCGCCAATTAATTTTTAATTTTTTTGTTGTCTGACCAGTATTTTCATAATGAATAATTTCGTTCATTACATCTAATCCATTTACTGTCCATACTTCTAATGTGCCGCCCGGCTTAATAACTCTTGCCCATTCTGTAATTGTTTCTTGTACTTGATACCAATGTACATGTTCTATACAATGAGAAGAATATACACAATCAAATGTGTTATTTTCAAATTTACTTAATCTTCTAGCATCGCCTACATGATCTGATTTTCCTCCATCAGATTTTTGATCGTCACCTAAATTATAAGTCTCAAATCCTTGAACTCGCATTTTTCCTGGACCAATTTCTAAACCTCTCATTATTTTCTTTTCCTTTTAGTTGTTCTATTTGCTACTCCCCACCATGCCAATTTAGTATTTAAAAATTTTTCTAATTTTATCTTTGCATTAGGATCTTCTATATCAATTTCTATAAAATTTTTATCTTTAAAAATATGTCTAACTTTTTTAAAATGAGATAATATAAATTTATAAAAGTCTTCATTATTTTCTAATACAGGCATGTGTGGAACAGTTGCTTCAAATAGTCTTTGTTTTCCGTTTCTATAATTTTCAAAACTATTAATAATTTTTTGCGGATTTCTATAATTTAAAATAAATTTTGTATTTTCTAAGTTTGAAATTTTGCGTAAGAATTTATAATTTATTTGTGGCCAAATACCTGTGCCTTCATCTATATAATCTAATTGTGTTAGAGCAACATTATCACTTTCAAAACTATAAAATATATCATTATGTAATTTTAAATTATCATATATTTCATCTGCTAAAAATTTTGTTTTTCCACGTTGATGATAGGTTATATAGCCAGAATTACGAAGCGCTTTGTCAATAGTAGTAGTTCCGCTTTTAGGTAATCCGACTACAATTATATTCATTGCTTGCTTGCTTTCTTATATTCATTACTAAAAAAATTAGGATAATTGTAAAATAAATTTTCTAATTCAGGATCTAATTTTATATCAATGCCCATAAAATTTGCCTTTTGCTTGGCTTTCCGTGACATACTGTTCCATTCTTTAGTAGTGTTAACACTTCTTGCTATTTCTGAATATGAACGATTAATTTTTTGTTCCCAATTCCGAGTATCTTTAATACTTTTCAATTTTGCTTCTCTAGCTTCATTTGTTCCAAAATAGCTAAAATGCCAGTCGTTATTCATAGGATGCATTCTTGCATGTGCTTTATGCTTTATGTATTTAAATCTACCATAGCTCATTGGACGTTCTTCAGGCAGTTGTTTTAATGTAGTAAATCTAGAACCTCCCCAGCCCCCAAATCTTGCCAGCCAGTCAACAAAAACAATTCTATATTGTTGCCAGCAAACTACAAATGAATAATCGTCTACTGCACGTAGAATTAAAGGTAAGCATCTTTTATCCCAAAATTCATCTAAGTCGTTATATGCAAAATATGCATCTTCTTCTAGAGTTCGTGCTTCGTAAACAAGACTATCTCTCATTTTATTTTGTACTAATTTTTGGCGCCAACTTTCTTCATTTAACCATTCGTCGGGATGATCGATAACTTTATGATGTATCTTTTTTTGTATCTTTTTAGATAAGAATGGATATACTTTTTCCATAAAGTTAGGAGTATTTCTTGTGCCCCTCCAAGTATGTGTACTTTCTAATATAACAAAATGATCTACTTTATCTTGGTAATAATTTAATCTTATTTTACATAAATCTGCTTCGTTAAAATAACAAAATGCGTCAATTAATTTCATATATATTTCCTTATATGTGCCCAGGCTTCCCCGGATTTTAATTCTTCAAAATTCCAATGACTCATGGATATTTTTTCAATCCATTTTTGTCGTTCAGGCATCATAGGATTTTCAATGTCTTTTAAATCGGTATTTGCTATTTCGTAAGCTTGGCTGTTTCTTGTGTTAGTGTCTAAAACATATACAGGTATTCCTTCTATAGCAGCAGCTACACCCGGACTGCTATTATAAGTTATTACACACCATGCATCTTTCAAATCATCTGTAATATTAGATGTGAAGCTAGTTTTAACATTAGGAAAATTTAATTTTAAATAATTTACAGCATTTTTGTCACCTGGATGTGCTCTTACTACAATTGGCCTGTCTGTAACTGCTGACAATCTTGCTATAACATTTTTACACCAGCTCATAACGTCTGTTCCTTGCATACTCCATCCGCCATTACGTTGCAAACAGATTAAAATATGATTACCGTTTGTTCTCCATTCTTTTAAAGAAAGATTTAAAGTTTTGCTTATACTTTTCCAGCGATTTGGATCTGGATTATCCCAAAAATAATTTCCTGTAGTTGGGAATACTCCGTTACTGCTATATCTTAAATAATGATTACTGTTACCTGGATCAGCGTAAAGAAATAAGTTGCTATCGATAATTATTGCATGTCTTCTGTTTGCTATCTGTCTGTCTATTACTTCTCTTCTTAATTTAAGGTGCGGACTATTAGGACTTTTATTATGCACAAATCCTTGTATTACGCCAGCATGACTTTTAGTCCAACGTCTTTGGTCTGAAGCAATACCTATGTCTCCATATTTTGTTACACCTTGTGCAAAAAATTTTAAAACATCTATTTTTTCTTTATTTTTTGCATTTGGCACACCTTTAAGATATGTTATAACTGTTTTCTTAGTCATCCTCAGTCTCTACATCTAATAATGCTTCTTCTACAGAGCTTTTTAAATGTGCCCAGCATTCTCCAGATTCCATTTCTTCTGGAGACCATTGACAATAGGCTAGATTATTTAACCATTGCTGAACTTCAGGTTCTGTTGCTAAATTTAAATTTTCAATATTTTCTAATTTTCTTTCGCCTACATTCCATGCAAAATTTCCTTCATCACAAGCTATTACAGGAACTCCTTGTGCTACAGCATCAATAGATAATCCACTAGTATAACTTACAACACAATATGCATTAGAAAGTTGCTGTTCCCAAGGCATAACTCTTCCATTTGTCCATGAAATGTTTTTTAAATTATTAAACATAAAAAATCTAAAAAGTTCGTCATAGTCGGACCATCCTTTATCGCTTATTGCAGGATGAGTGCGTATTTGTATAGGTCTATCGGTATATGATCTTATAGTGCCTACAGTATCTTTCACCCATTGATTCATATCATTATTTCTTAAACTTGCATCGCCACCTAGTTGCATTGCAACTACAATATGTCCGTCATTATTTTGTTTCCATCCCTGGTAATGATAACCAAGTTTTGCTAGTCTGTCACCTTTATGATCGACGTCTGGTCCCCATATAGCAGCTCTATTTAAAAATCCGTTAATGCCTACTCTATAATGCTGGTGTGTATCAAATGTTCTGCCTAATAGTGGTGTCTCTATACAAATAAATGATTTAGATTTTTCAACAACCGCAGATCTAATCACATGATGTATATTTGATCTTGCAGGTTTCCAGCTTCCAAACATGATAGACAAATCACACTTAGAATATTTTTCTCCGTAATCATACTCTACCCCAGTTCCTCTCCCTTTAGACTTATTCAGCCCTCGAATATAACGTAATTCTCTTTTACTTGAAGGGATTAAATCATTGTAAATTCCGTCGTGCATTTTTCTTAATACATCTCTTTCTGAATTTAATCCTGCACTCATCATAAACACTTTAACTCTCATTTAACATTCTCCAAGCTTCTCCTGTTTTCATTTCGTTGATATGGAATTGTCCGTAAGCTAGATGACAAGCCCATTTATATATTTTATCTTTATCTTGTAGTGTCGGGTGTTCGATCAGACTCAGATCTTTGTCGCATACTGGATCTGCTGCGGTAGGTGCCATTGTAAATGCAGGCACTCCATATAACACACTTTCTACTGCTGCTATACTTTGATAAGTTACTAATGCGTGACAATTTTTTAAATCATCAAATATAGTTTTTATAACACGTTCTGGCCTTGATGCTTTGTCTCTAATTCTAATAGGTCTATCAGTATGTTTTTTTATTTCAGCTACAGTTTTAGATACCCAGTCATCTCGAGAAACTCCATAAAATTTACATGGTTTTTCGGAAGGTGTTACTAATAAAATATGCTTTCCTGTTTTTTTATTTTCTATAGGATACTCTAATGCTTTCCATCTGTCATCTGGCCTATCTATTATTTTATTATGCTGCACATCATTTTTTACAATTCTATGCCAGTATTTCCAACCGTTTGGATTATTTGCAGATTTATAATTTCCGACATAACCGCTATCCATATAATAAAATGTATGATTATTTTCCCAACACCAATGTATAAGTTTTCTTTTGCCCATACTTCTAATTAATATAGGATTATTTTTAAAATCATAATCGTAATTTTGAATAGGTAAATTTGCACCTTTAGCAAACATATTAACATATTCGTCAGTTTTATTTTTGCTTAAACAAATCAAAATTCATATCCAAATGTTTCTAGATCTTCTTTAAAAATATTTTCAATTATAGACTTAGTATTGTTATTATAATATTCTTTATAATTTTTTCTTGAAGTTTTATTTAGATGTTGTAATTCAATTTTTCTATTAAATAAACTTTCTAATATTTTAAATTTATCAGCAAATTCTTCCACTTTTATAACAATATCAATATTATTATTTGTCCAATAAACCATAGGTGTTTTTCTTTCATACATCCAAATTCCTAAATCAAAAGGATTGTGAATGTTTTGACTGTGTTCTACAAGCCAATTTTCAAAACCTAAATTGTAATAATTTGCAATTAAAAGGTCATCTTTTTGGTTTGTACTTTTTTTAGTACGTATACCTTTGCTTCTCATTTCAATACGTTCAACTGCACGTTGTCCTATAAAATGAAATAAACTAACCATTCTATCAAACGGATTTCGAACAAATGTAAAAGTTGTTCCCAGATCCGGCCAAATATTTTTTGCATCTAATAAAGTACAGTGCTTTTGCTGTCTATCATATTCTATGTTATCATAGCACCATTGTTCGAAACTACTACCTGCTGTTTTAGGTATATGTATAAAGGTACATAACGGATTTTTAAAATGTATTGCCATTTATTCTATCTTCAAAAAAATCTGTAATTATAGGGTATAGTCTATTTTCAGACTTTAACTTATTTGCTAATGTATGTCCAAATTTATGATTTAAAAATACCTTTTTTATATTATTTTTATCCGGTATCATATCCATGTGTAATTTATCCTGTTCTGAATTATTACTACAAATATACAAGTACTCTGTAATAGCATTAAATTGCATTTCTTTATATTTCCAATTTTTGATATTATCGATATATTTTTTCCATCTAGTTTCCCAAGGAACTATATCCGGATAAACAGAATATTGAGGTACAAATCCAAGTACCTTATTCACAGGATAAAATAAAGAAAACGTTGTAGCATTAAATGCACCCATACTATTTCCTAAACAATATACTTTTTCAGTTTTAATTTTTTTAATTATTAAATTATAATCTATATCATTAAACCAAGATCTATTTGTATCAATTATAAAAAGTACATTATATCCAAATTTTGTTAGATTAAAAAATTCGCTATTTATTTTTCCGTCTGGATTATTTCCTACGCCACTAAAACTAATAACAGTTGTATCAGAATTTATATACTTTTCAATAACTTCGGTCATTTCATCATATCAAATAATTCTTGTTTCCAAAGTTCATTAAACTCACAGTCTCTGTAGTTTTCAAACCAAGGGCCGCCTTCTGTGTAGTGTATTAAATTAGGAACATCAATGTCATCATAAACACCAACAAGATAATTCCAAGTGTGATCCAATTCTCCAATTTCTTCATCTTTTAACCAACTAAATCTGTGCAAATATGCACCGTTAATTTCTGGATTATTAACTAAATCCATTGTAAGTGCAGCATTGCTAGGATGCGCACAGTTAAACAACATTACACTTGACCAATTTTTACGTGGATAGATAGTTTGCTTTTGTCCATCCATTTTTGTGCCTTCTTTAGGCGTGTAATCATGTTGTACACACATTACCGCATACCGGTCGTCTGCTTGATCAAATAATTCTTTGATATCTGTTGTAAGAATCATATCACAATCCATAAACAATGCCCAACCTTTGAAGTTAGTAAGTTCAGGTATAAGAAAACGTGTGAATGTAAATTCTGTACTTGCAAGTTTGTCAACATTTCTAGTATACCAACCTGCATCACGTAGTTCTTGCTGTTTTAATGGACGCACATCTGCTTCGGGCTGTTTGCTTAAAATACTGTGTTTGCAAACTTGATATGCGATATCTTCTCTAGTGTCATATCCTACAAATACTTTCATTAGTCTCTTCTTTCTATATCATCTTCTGTTAATTCATTGCCCATCCAGACTTCAATGACTTTTGCAGACTTTGTATCTAAATTTACTGCTTTATGCCAATATCCTGTTGGAATATCTATACTGTCTCCAGGAACAAGCAAATGACTAGTTTTATTGCCAGACTTATCTTCTAAAAACATGTTAATAACACCGTCAACGACATGCCAATGTTCGCTTCTTTTGAAATGTCTCTGATCGCTTAGTGCGTGTCCTTCGTAAAACTCTAGTTGTTTTACTTGCCAGCCTGTACCTTTATCTAGTACAGTGTACTTACCCCAGGCACGTACTGTAGTAGGTTGGCTCCATTCTTTTAGTATCCAACTGCTTGAATTCTTTTTATCTTCGCCGCCTACTCCGAACGCAAACTCTACATCAGGATGATCTCCCCATGTTTCATATTCTGGTGTTGTTGTATTTGTTCTATCGCCACCGTTGGCAAATATCAATTTCCAACTAGATGCCTTTGTTGATAACACTTGTCCTATAGCAAGGCATGCTGTATTATCACTATCATCAAACGCAATAACTTCGTCTACGCACTCTAATTCTTTTACAATAGCAGCCCGTTCTTGTATCGGCATGAACGGACGACCTTTTTTACGTGTAAGCCAGTCATCGGAATTGAGACCGACTATCAAGTGGTCTCCTAATTCTCGTGCTGCTTTAAAATATTCGATATGTCCTGAATGTAGAGGATCAAAACCGCCAGTAACTAATACAACTTTACTCATGCAGTATTTACAATGTGGCGTCTTCCATTCCTGCAACTCTGAGTTTTACAACATTAGTAATTTGCCACTGTTTTTGATCTAACCCTTTTAATAATCCTAACCACTTGTTACGTAGTAGAGCAAATTCGTTGATAATCTTTTCGTAGTCAACAACATCTGCCTCACCGTCGACGTATTTTTCAACATCACGACTACTCAGTGCTCTTTGATAATTTTCAAGATACTTTTTGAAAAATGAGCTACGCAATCTGCGTAGCTCAATATTTAGATAATTAAGAATAGCTTCAATTTCTTGTAGTTGATTGAATCGATACTCTACAATGCCTGGCATAGCCGCAGCAGCTTTTTCAACATTTCCTGAAAGCTTTACTTCGTTACGTGCTTGTGCTAGCTCTGTTTCAAAATATTGTATTGCTCCAGGAATTTGATTTATATCTCTACTTACACGGCTATACCAACCCATTATTCATCCCATTCGTCAAAATCGTCTTCAACATATAAGTCTTCGTCTAACTCTAAATAGTAATTTATTGCAGAATCTAAATCTTTATCAACACCGATTAAATCTTGAAATACAATATCTGAAATACCATAATCTGCTAATAAATCGACAAATTTTTCTGCTACTATCTCGATCTGTTTTTTATCTAGATATTCTTTAAACAGTGTCCAAACATCGGCAATCTGCTCTTCATTCATCTAATACAGGCTCCTCGTCATGATCCACAACTTCTTCGGTTGCGTTAGCGATATTTACCAATTGTTCTTCTTTTGCCGGTAAATCGGCCATGATCATTTCGAGTTTGTCACCTGTCCAATTCTTACGATATTCTAGTGTTTCATTTCCTTCGCTATCAATATACTTGTAGCGATTGCCTTGTTTTTCAAGCAGTCCTTTTGCTTCAAGCAAATCAAACATACCTGAATAT